>VFSW01010642.1_pt1 | contig 13022 bp, 15 predicted proteins | sample 5358111 | NCBI WGS metagenome assembly VFSW01 (sample SAMN11554181, study PRJNA540505) | mine drainage metagenome | isolation source: sediment from site ElyBrook_90M | place: USA: Ely Copper Mine, Vershire, VT | collected 2017 | reverse complement strand
ATCAGGGCTGGGTCGCCGGTGTAAACCCAGGTTTCCACTGTATCAGAGGGCTTCTAGCCCTTAGCGGCGGCCCACGAGTCGCCCCAGTTCAGGGACACTTCAAGGGGCACGCTCAATTCGGCCACTTGCGTGAGCGCCTCGCGAATTGCCGTTTCCACGCGCTCTTTCTCTTCGCGGGGTGCCTCCACCAGTACTTCGTCGTGGACTTGAAGAATCAGGCGGGCCGCGAGATGCTCCTCACTGAGTCGGTGATCGAGGCGGACAAGTGCCGACTTGAAGATATCAGCGGCCAGTCCCTGAATACCCGCGTTCATGGCCTGACGCTCGGCAGCGGCGCGTTGTGGGCCCACCGCAGTGGCCAAGTCGGCGAAGGGACGGATCCGGCCGAACTCGGTACGCGAATACCCTTGTGTCCGGACCAACCTGATGGTGTCATCCATGTAGCGACGCAGCGTGGGGAACCCGGCGAAGTACTTGTCCATGATCTCCTTGGCCGCGCTAACGGGCACTCCCAGTCGTTGTGAGAGTCCGAAAGCCTCCATGCCATAGGCCAGCCCGTACGAGACCGCTTTGGCTTGTTCGCGCTGTTCGTGAGTGACCTCGCTCGGCGCCACCCCGAAGACGGACGCCGCAATGGTGCGGTGTACGTCTTCATGACTCGCGAACGCGGACAGTAGCCCAGAGTCTTGGGAGAGGTGCGCCAGGATGCGCAACTCGATCTGGTTGTAGTCGGCGACGGCCAGGGTCCAGTCCTCAGTGGGTACGAAGGCGTACCGTAAGCGTCGGCCCTCCGCGGATCGAACGGGAATGTTGTGGAGATTCGGATTCTCCGAACTGAGTCGTCCTGTGCGAGCCACGGTCTGGTGAAACAACGCGTGAATGCGACCGTCCGGTCCCACTGCGTCAATGAGGGGCGCGCCGTACGTGCTGCGTAGTTTCTCCACCTCGCGATACCGCAAGATGAGGGGAACGATACGGTGCTCATCCTCGATCGACTCCAACGTGGAGGCGTCGGTCGAAAATCCGGTCTTGATCTTTTTCCCCGGGGTCAGACCGAGTTCCTTGAACAGAACTGTTTGAAGTTGCTGAGGTGAATTGACTTTGAACTCGTGTCCCGCCACCCGCTGGATTTCGGCGTCGAGACGCTGGGCTTCGAGAGTGAACTCTTCGGAAATCGTCCGCAGCATCGAGACGTCGACCCGCACCCCTCGCGCTTCCATGCGACCCAGCACCGCAACCAGCGGAAGCTCGATGGTGCTGTAGACGTGGTTGAGCTTCCAGCGATCGATTTCGTCACGCAGCACCGCACGCAAGCGCGCGACGACGCCCAACTGCGCGGCGAGGGAGTCATCGTCGGCGTTCTCGTCGAACAGCGAAGGAGTGGTAGTGCCAAGGACTTCGCCCAAGAACCTCTGGGCGACGTCGGTCAAGTCGTAGCGACCGCTGGTGGCATCCACCAAAAATGCCATGATTGCCGTATCGTCGGCGGGTTCGGCCAGCGTGATATCACGTTCGAAGCCCGAACGATAGATCTCCTTGATGTCGTGTCCGGACAACGGACGTTGGCCCACGAGTTCGAGAAACTCGCCGAGGTCACCCACCGCGGACACCGCGCGCGCCTCGTCGAGGACGCCGATTCGAGTTCCCCGGCGCAGAACCGTGAGGGCCTGCGACATCCCTATGACATCGCTTAAGGACGCCGTGCGGGCGTAGGGCGTCCGAACGACGGCGGGGGTTGATTCTGGTGTGAGGCCGCCCGAACCTCCTCCAGCCTCACCCAGCAGTCCATCCGCCATCAATTTCTCAAATCGGGTACGCATCGAATTCATCTCGAAGCGCTCGAAGAAGGCCGCGGCGGCGGAACGGTCCCAACCACCCAGGGTGAGGCTCTCCAGAGTGAAGTCGAGCGGCACGTCGCGCACCAGTCGCATGACGCGTTCGTTCTGTCGGGCGCGTTCCTCGAAAGTAGCGAGATTCTCACGCAGTTTCGGGGTGAGGTCGCCCAAGTGGGAGTAGAGCTCGTCGAAGTCGCGATAGGTGCTGAGCAATTTTGCCGCCGTCTTCTCCCCCACTCCAGGCACCCCGGGTAGGTTGTCCGACGTGTCACCGCGCATCGCGGCCAGGAGCGGGTAGCGTGCCGGTTCCACGCCGCAGCGTTCGAAGATGCCGGCTTCGTCGTAGAGGGAGTAGTCCGACACCCCGCGGCGGTTGTAGAGGACCCTCACGAAGGGGTCTTCCACGAGTTGGAAACAGTCGCGATCGCCGGTCACGACCACGACGGGGATCTCGGCGTCGCGCCCCCAGGTAGCCAACGTGGCCAGCACGTCATCAGCCTCGAAGTGCGTGACGCCGAGCACTGGAATGTTCAAGACCTCACAGAGGCTGCGGATCAACTCGAACTGGTGCTCGATCTCTGGCGGTGTCTCGGCGCGTCCGCCCTTGTAGTCGGGCGTCATCGCGTCGCGAAAGGTGCCGCCGGGAAGGTCGAACGCCACGGCTAACGCACGGGGTGACTGGCTGCGTACCAGGGAGTGCAGCATCGAAGCAAAGCCGTGCAGGGCGTTCGTGACCAGTCCACTCGAAGTGGCAATGTCGGTCGAAAGTGCGAAGAAGGCCCGGAACGCCAATGACATGCCGTCCAACAGCACGAGAGGCCGCTGGTTAGGCTGGTCACCCAACGAAATCACCCTTCAAGATCTGCTGAGCGATGTCGCGCATCCGAGTTCGCCCGCGCATGGCGGACTGCTGGATAACTTCGAAGGCGGCGGGCTCGTCCAGTCCACGATCTCGCATCAAGGTCTATTTCGCACGCTGGACTATCTCTCGGGTTTCAATTTTATCGTCCACGCTGGGCGCCTCGTTGACGTGGGGAGCGATTGCGGCCGGATTCACGATGGCGGCGAGTTTGGGCAAGATCTCACTCGAGCGAAATGGCTTGACGAGGTAGGCCACCACGCCGGCCTCACGCGCACTCTCGATCAAAGCGCGCTGCGAGAACGCCGTGAGGAGGACCACTTGGGTCGTACCACTCTTCACCGCGCGGGCGACCTCAATACCGTCGATACCGGGCATCTTGACGTCGAGCAGCGCCAAGTCCGGTTCTAACGTGCGAATCAATTCCAGAGCGTCGTCACCCGTGGCGGCTTCACCTACGACCAGGTACCCATCGCCCTCGAGTATCTCTTTGAGGTCCAGACGAATTATCGATTCATCGTCCGCTATGACAACACGCTTATCCATGCTCTTCCTTCGGTAACTCGCGTAGCAGCTTGTCACGCTCGGCCGCGAGGCTTTGCACTTCGTTGGAACGGCGGATCATCTCGGCGTTCGCGGCCACCACGTGTTTTGACAACTCGTTATATTCTGCCGTAACCAGCGGGGTCTCGGATACCAGCGAGCGGATGCGCGCGTCGTCGAGGGCTTCATTCCATACCGCTACCTGTTCTTCCAGAACCCGAAGACTCTCGCGAGCGGCCATCAAACGCCGTTGAATGTCCTCGAGGTGTCGCTTTTGCGAACGGGGTCCCACTCTCCTGAGTGTAAGACCCGTCTCACCAGTTCCGGGTCACCAGGGGTTCGCTCGCTTCGAGTTCCGGCCCCGGAAGGAGTCCGAAGCCGAAGCCATCGCGAACGAAGACGCCAGGGCGATTAAGGGGCGTGTCGCCGATATCGCTCGGACGACTGATGTAGTGACGTGCGAGTGCGGCGTTGGCGCCGCGAGCCAGTGATGATTCGAAAAAGCCGCCCAGGTACGTATCGATCCCCAGATTGTGGGCGCGTTCGATCATCGTGCGCGCTTGAGCGTATCCGCCGACGCGAGCGGGCTTGATGCAGACGAGTCGCGCGGCCTTGTAGCGTGCGATTTGGTCGAGGTCACGACGGTGTCTCACCCCCTCGTCCAGGCTCACCGGCACCTCCAGAGCGGCGGCCACCCGCGCGTGCTCGACGACATTACCCGGTGCGAACGGCTGTTCGATGGCGACCACGGTGACATAGCGCTGAGCGTGCTCGACGACGTCGACCACGGCGTCGAGGGTGTCACCCGAACAATTGAAGTCGAGCAGCACTGGTAGATCGAGTGCGGCCAGTCGGGTCCATTGGTCACTGCTCACCGTCCGCGGAGAGATCTTTGCGCGAATTTGGGCGGCGCCGAACGTGGCCGACCAGGGTTGTTCATCAATCAGTGACACCGTCATCTGGACGGGCGTATCGAAACGAGCGGGCCACTGGTCGCTGATGGTGGCGTGGCGCGCACGAAGGTCGGCGTCAAGCAGCGCCATCTCGAGCAGAGCACTCGCCGGGTAGCTGGCTGGTCGCGAGCCGGCGAAATGGGTCACGCGGGCCCAGTTGGGCGCGCTGGTCTCTCGGGACGCGGCTTCGACAAACTGTCGAAGGGTGAACTGATCGAGCTCATCGAGCACGTCCTGCAGACCCGCATCGCCGTTGAGCGCCTCGGGTTGGGGGGAAATTTCGCCCAGCCCACGAACGCCGTCGATTTCCACCTCCAGGAACAAATGGGTGCGGGTGGCGTGCAACTGGCCCGCGGCGGCGATTGGCAGGTCAAGACTGAAGTTTTGACGCCACAGTCGGACTCTCATCCCACCACCTTACGGTCGCTGCTATGGTGTCACCCGCAGCCCGGGTGGCGGAATGGCAGACGCGGAGGACTCAAAATCCTTTGCTCGAGAGGGCGTGCGGGTTCGAGTCCCGCCCCGGGCACGCTGTTACTTTTGACGACATGACCCATTCACTCCCACTCCGCGACGACGTCGTTGCTCTCTTCCCCGGCCAAGGTTCGCTCTCGGGCGGTGCCGGAGTGTCGTGGCGTACGAGTCCCCATTGGGAACTCGTGACTCGCATTTCTGACGCCGCGGGAATTGATGTCGAACATCTGTTGCTCGAGGCGAGTGACGAGGACGTGGTGCGCACCGATCGAGCCCAGATCGCGACGTTCGCTCTGTCGCTCGTGGGCTACCACGAATTGCTCGATCGCGGTGTACGGCCGCGCTACCTACTCGGACATTCGCTCGGCGAGTTCTCCGCGCTCGTCGCCTCCGGACTGCTGAGCGTGGACGCCGGTGCTCGACTCATCGCCGTGCGCGGTGCGGCGATGGCGACCGCCGCACAAGAGATCGAGGGCACCATGGTGGCTGTCATGGGCGGCGATGACGACGCACGACGGAATCTGGACGAGCTCGACAACGCCTGGGTGGCCAATATCAACGGCGCGGCGCAGATTGTGCTCAGCGGCACGCGCGGGGGACTCGACTACGTCTTGGCCAACCATCGAGAACTCGGTTGGCGGCGGGCGACCCCGCTGGCGGTGGGTGGCGCGTTTCACTCTCCATTGATGGCGGGTGCCCAGAGGGCGCTCGACGAGGCCTTACGAACGACGTCCTGGTGTGAGACCGACCACGTCGTCATCGCCAACGTGGATGGCGAGCCCCATTCGAAGGCCTCGGAGTGGCAAGATCTACTCTCACGGCAATTGACGTCACCGGTCCAATTCCTCGATGCCACTCTGGCGTTGCCACGCGACGTCACGTGGAGCGTCGAGATGCCTCCGGCGGGAGTTCTGACCGGACTTACTAAACGAATCCGGGATTTCGATCGACAGGACTCCCCCGACACGCCCCACAACATTAAGGAGATGCCCCTATGAGCCGTCACGTAATTGTCACTGGCGCGAGCCGCGGTATCGGCGCAGCCGTAGCGGAGTACTTCGTTGCCCAGGGCGACACCGTGGTCGCCCTATCGCGATCGGGGACCGCACCGCTGGGATGCGCGATGTCGCTCGCCGTCGACGTGGCCTCCTCTGCATCGGTCAATGACGCGGTGAAGCAGGCCATTGCTCAGAACGGACCGGTGGACGTCCTCGTGGCAAACGCGGGCATCACGCGCGATGGCCTGTCCATGAGGATGAGCGACGAACAGTGGCGCGACGTACTTGCCACCAACCTCGACGGCGCCTTCTACACTGCACGGGCCGTCTTGTCGTCCATGATTCGCGCTCGCAGCGGGCGCATTATCTTCATGGGCTCGGTCAGTCCCTTCTACGGTGTGCCAGGTCAAGCAAATTACGCCGCCGCCAAAGCCGGGTTGGTGGGATTGGCGCGATCACTGGCGCGCGAAGTGGCCTCTCGGTCGATCACCGTAAATGTTGTCGCTCCGGGCTTCATCGAGACCGAGATGACCGAAGGACTCGGCTCGACCAGTGGCGAAATGACTGCACTGATCCCCATGGGCCACATGGGTGTCGTCGCCGATATCGCCGGAGTTGTCGGGTTCCTCGCCAGTAACTCCGCTGCCTATCTCACGGGACAAGTGATCGCCGTGGATGGCGGTCTCGCCATGGGTATGTAAACGCCGAGAAGTCTGAGGTTTTTAGTAGCATTGTTCGAGACATACAAAGGGGTACGACCATGGACCGTAGCGAAGCGCTCGCCAAATTCACCGAGAACGCAGTCGAAGTGTTGGCTGTCGAACCATCCCAAGTGACTCTCGAAGCATCCTTCGCGGACGATCTCGGAGCGGACAGCCTCGACCTCGTCGAGCTAGTGATGGCTCTTGAGGAGACCTTCGACATCGAAGTAGCCGAAGATGAGCTTAAGGACATCAAGACCGTCGGCGAGGCCTTCGAACTCGTCTACGCCAAGCTGTAGTGCAAGTCGCGGTCACCTCGTCGGGACCACTGCAGGGTCGACGGGTCGCGGTTGTCGGCCTAGGGGCATTGTCGTGCGCGGGAGTGGGCGTGGACGCCCTCTGGGAGGCACTCCAGAAGGACACGGCACCAGAATCCAAACGCCTCGCTCCGTTCAACGCTGATCATATCGGTGGCCCCAAGGAGCTACGTCGCCTCGACCCCTTCAGTCTCTACGGCCTCGTGGCAGCGGATGAAGCGTGGCGCCAGAGCGGACTTGAGGGTCCACTGCTCGACGCCGCGTGTGTGGTGACCACCGGCATCGGCGGATTGCAGACGGTGTTGGAACAAGTGCGCATCCTGAATGACAAGGGTCCCGCGCGGGTCTCTCCCTTCATGGTGCCCATGATGATGCCCAACGCGGCGTCAGCGGCGGTGTCGATGCGATTCGGTCTGGGCGGACCTTGTGAGACCGTGACGACGGCGTGCGCCGCGGGCACTCACGCCATTGGCAATGCCGCCCGCTTCGTGGCTTCGGGACGTTCCACCGTCGCCGTGGCGGGCGGTGCCGAAGCAGTGATGGTTCAGATCGCCGAATCGGGATTCCGCAATATGACCGCACTCTCGAATACTGAATTCTCACGGCCATTCGACGTCGATCGTGATGGCTTCGTCATGGGAGAAGGTGCGGGCGTCTTAATACTCGAAGAATGGGAACACGCGCTGGCTCGAGGTGCCACCATTCTTGCGGAAGTTATCGGCGCGGCGTCTACTGCTGACTCGTATCACATCACTGCGCCCGATCCGCTGGGTTCAGGCGCTATTCGTTGCATGGACACTGCACTGATGGACGCCGGCATCAGTGCTCGGGACGTGTCGCACATCAATGCTCACGGAACATCCACCCCACTGAACGATTTGGCCGAATCGGTCGCGATGCGTCACGTGTTCGCCGATGGGGTTCCCCCGGTGACTTCAGTCAAGGGTCACTTAGGTCACTCGTTGGCCGCTGCGGGAGCGCTCGAGGGAGGGGTTTCGGTGCTTTCACTCATGAACCAGGCGATTCCGCCGACCGCCGGCACCGTTAGCGTCGACCCCGAGATCGGGCTGGACGTGGTCTTGGGAGAACCCTGTCGCACCGATCTCGAGGTGGTCCTTTCCAATTCCTTCGGTTTCGGCGGACACAACGGCAGCGTGGTCTTTCGCCGGTACCAGGCTTAATCCAACTCAGAGTTGTCCCCGGTGGGCCAAGTTCGTCGAGTGACGAAGGCGTTGTCGTAGGCCCAACGTGCGTTCGAGATGAACTCGCCCATCTTGACCGGATCCTTCACGCCGATGGAGCTCTCGATGCCGCCCAATGCATCCACTCCCCACACGTCGTAGTTCTGCACCACACCAATCACACTTGATTCGTCGAGTCCGGCGGCGATGAGGGGTCGCAGAAGGAGCGGATCATTGTAGACATCAAGACAGGAAATCATGTCGTCGTGGCGGTCGGATTGGGGCAATTGAAGATAGTCAACAGCGCGGTCGACGTCGTACTCGTACGCGTCATCGGGATCGAGCGCCACCCGAATGACCGTATGCACGCGTTCAGCGACGTAGCGCAATGATGATTTGGAGATCACTCCTTCCACCTGTGCGGCGCTCAGTCCCAAGGTGTTAGTGATCTGCACGATGCGTTCGGGCATTTCACTGTGGAAGATGCCCACCGACGCCACACCGGCGGGGAGGCGGCGGACTATGTCGTGGGCGACGGCGGGCGATATCTGTCGCGACGTCGGACCGAAGTCAAAGCCGACGGCGTTAGCCCCGAGCGCGATGGCGAACAAGGTGTCCGCTTCGTTGGTGAGTCCCGAAACTTTAATGAAGAGCCCTTCGGCGTCGAGCAGCATTCGCTACCTCCTGGGTGCCAGGCTAATTGGCGACCGTCGACTCACCTTGGAGTATTTGCACTCGAACGCCCTCGAGCGAGACGTCCGTCTCATCGCCCGTCAGCGTGCGGTGCACGAGTGCGAGTGCTGTAAAACCCAGATCCCGTACGACAGTTGTCACGCCCTGGACGGCGTTCACGCCTCGGGGACCCGAAGAGCGTGCAACCCGGTCCAATTGTTCTTCGTCGCTTCCCGTCAGTCGGGCGAGGCGATAGGGCGTGTTACCGCCCCGCGCGTCGAGTCGCCCCACCAATTCCTGCCCAGTGAAACAGCCTTTCGCGAAAGAGACGTGTGAGGCCACGAAGGCGCGACCGAAACTGTGGGCGCTGAGGCCGCGGGCGAACTCGGCGGGGCCTGGTTCTCCGAGGCGCACTTGTTGACCTACGGAGTCGTACGGTCCGCGCGTCGTCGGCTCGGTTTCAAACACGCATTTAGTGCGCAAGAGGAATCGGCGCAGTGAGGTGAGCGTTGGCTCGAGCGCTTCACTTCGTACCACTAGGTCGGTCCCCTCGGGGTCGTAGTGACACCACAACGAGGTCACGACGTCGCCCGCCGGCGTCAGCAGCAATCCCGGCACGGCGTGGCCACTGACAAGTGACGCCACGTCACACGAGAGTTGGCCCTGGAGAAACGTGGTGGCGTCAGCACCGCGAGCGCGTACCAGCGTCCAGGGCACAGGTGTTTCGGGACTGACGGCGACAGGCAGGGTCATGGACCATTACTGTATTCGTGCACGAGGCCACGCGTGGCACCAAGAAAAGTGACGGAATTGTCCACCAAGACTGAACTCAACACGATCACTTCAACACTGGGTGAGATTTCCGCACGCATCACGGCACTGGTCGAAAGCGACGGTCCCCACATGGACAATGATGTCTATAGCGAGTTGGTGGCCGCTGAACGAACGGTGGGGGCACTGCTGCGTCGTCTCAATCGCGCCGCCCGCAACGTCTAGGTGACCGAACAGTAACCTTCAACTATGGACTCATCGTGGCATTGCACTCGGTCGCTGAGTGCCGTCGAACGACTGGCAGTGCTAAATCTCATCAACCGCACTGAGACACGATTAGGTCGTGAAGCCATTGACGAAACACGAAGGCGCACGGTAGTTCACGGTTCACCAGGCGAACATTGGCTGCTGCGCGAAGGCGACGAAGTGGTGCAATACGCTCTTGCCCAGGGTCAAGCCCACGTGACGGTTGAGATGTGCGGAGGCGGTGTCGACGAGGTGCTGTTGGAGCTCGTCCTCTCGGTGCATGAGCTAGTGGACTGGTGGGCCCGAGATTGCGATGGTGCTCAGTCCAACGCCGTACGAACCCTCCAACTCCTGAGCCTAAATCTTCCGGTCCCCGAAACGCCCGTTCCCTCGGGGGCTGTCATGCGGACCTTTGTGCCGGGTCACGACGAGGGCGCATGGCTCGCACAGAACAACGCTGCCTTCGCCGATCATCCCGAGCAGGGTGCGTGGCTACTCGATGACCTCGAAGAGCGCATTCGCGAACCGTGGTTCGACCCGTCGGGATTCCTGCTCCTCGAGTTCGATGGCCGTATCGCCGCATCGTGTTGGACCAAGGTCCACGAACTCCATCCTGACCGTTTCGGTGAAATCTACGTCATTTCCGTCGATCCAAGTTTCCAGGGTCGCGGTCTGGGCCGCGTCATGCTCTCCCAAGGTCTCGCCTCACTTCGGCGTCGAGGAGTGCAGCGAGCAACGTTGTTCGTGGATGCGGATAATGAGAGCGCCCAAAGGCTGTATCGCAATTTTGGCTTCACCCTCGAGCGAGAGGACCAATTGTTGCAGTTCCGACGGGGCTAGTGAGTGCCGACTAGCCGTCCCACACCGAACGTGACCGCGGCCGCCATTCCCGTGACGAACAACTGACGTAAGGCCCACTTGATGATGCCGCGTCGGGTGAACAGGCCAATTGCGCCACCAATGCCCGCCGAACCGGCGGCCGCCAGTCCAACCGACCACCAGACCTCGTTGCCCGATGAGGACCACAACCAGGGCAACAGCGGTACGAATGCGCCGACGGAGAATGTGGCGAGCGACGCAGCTGCCGCGGCCCAGGGGGAACCGGTTGCGGACGGGTCGACCCCCATCTCTTCTCTCACGTGGGTCTGCAGGGCCAGCTCCGGGTCGCGCATCAAGTCAATGGACAAACGTTCCGCCAATTCATCATCGATGCCTCGAGCCTTGAACATTTCGCGAAGCTCTCTCTGCTCCTGCACCGGGTCGTCGAGCAGCGATTGCCGTTCCACGCCGATCTCGAATTCGAGGAGTTCCTTGGTGGCGCGCATGGACAGCCACTCACCACTCGCCATCGAGAAGCCACCGGCGATGAGTGTGGCGATACCGGCGAGACGAACGATGTTGTGACCGGGAGATGCGCCAGCGAATCCGAGTATGAAGGAGGTATTGGTGACGAGTCCGTCACTGACGCCGAAGATTCCCGCGCGTATCCAACCGTCGGAAATCTGTCGATGGCGCTCATTTGGGGAGTGGTCAGGCATGGACACAATTCTACGCCGACCGCCCCAACCTCGAGAGGCTCGCTGGGCCGGTAAGGTTGGTCTGGAGGCCACCTTGTCACAGAGAATTCACTCGATCAATGACGTCCGTTCGCTCACGGGAGAACATTTGGGTTTTTCAACGTTCGTGAACGTCACTCAGGAGATGATTAGCTCATTCGCTGATGCCACGGGTGATCATCAGTGGATTCATGTTGACGAAGACCGCGCACGTTCGGGACCCTTTGGTCGCACCATCGCTCATGGCTATTTGATTCTGGCGATGGTTCCTGCCCTGCTCAATGAGGTCTTGGTGGTGGAGGAACCCGGTACGCGAATCAACTACGGACTAAACCGCGTTCGGTTCATCACCCCGGTGCCCGAGGGAAGTGCGGTCCGTCTCGGCGCCACGGTTGCGAGTGTGCAAGAGGCCGGCGAAGGCTGGCAGATTGTTCTCGACGTGATCATGGAGCTTCGCGGCGCCGACAAGCCCGCCTTCGTGGCGCAGGTGGTGTATCGCTGGTACGGCGCGTGACCAATTCACCTCTGCCCACGGGTGACGAGAAGACTCGCCAAGTGCGTGCCATGTTCGACGCCATTGCGGGTCGCTACGAGATGGTCAATAGGTTGATGACGTTGGGTCTCGATGCACGGTGGCGTCGGCGAGCCGTCGCCGACCTGCGACTGCCGGCGCACAGTCTGGTCCTCGACGTCGCGGCCGGTACGGGTGATTTCGCTCGGGAACTCGAGCGTCAAGCACACTGCGCAGTCGCAACCGACCTCAGTTATGGCATGCTGCACGCGGGACGGGAGATGCCCCGCCGGGTCCAGGCTGACGCGTCGTCAATGCCCTTCGCCACTGGCCGATTCGATGGACTCACCTGTGGCTACGCCTTGAGGAATTTCACCGACCTTGCCGCCACGTTTGACGAAATGGCGCGCGTTCTTCGTCCGGGTGGACGACTGTCGTTGCTCGAAGTCGCTGAGCCCGAGAAGGGTCTGTTGCGCGCCGGTTTTCGCGTTTGGTTCCGTCGTGTCGTTCCGTTCATTGGTTCGCTGGTCTCTGATCGCGCGGCGTACCATTACCTCCCTCGCTCGACGGCCTACTTGCCGTCGAGTGCGGCGATCGTCGCCATGCTCAACTCGTCGGGCTTTAGTGCCGTCAATCATCGACGGGTGATGGGTGGGCTGTCCCAGCAATTCATCGCGACCAGGAGCCTGTGATGTTCGTGCGTCAACGAATCGAGTCCTTACCCCCTGCGCAACTTCGGACATTGGGTTCGCGTAGCGGTTGGCTCCTGGACTCTCCCGACGTGTTGCGAGTGGGCTTCGGTGGTATTGCGACGTCCTTGGCGCTTCCTCGTGGCGTCGACGATGTCAGTTCGTGGAACGAACAACTCGCCCCGCTTGAACTTGAGGGAGCCGAGGGGCCGGCGGGGACGGGCATCGTCGCTATGGGATCGCTCCCCTTCAATCGCGAAGCGCCGAGCCAACTGGACGTACCGCGTTACCTGATCACTCAGAGCGTCGAGGGAACGTGGTTGACCGCAGCCGATGACGGTGAGTGGCGGCCCTACGTTGCAGATGAATTGGTGGCCCTGCAGGAGGCGCAGGTGGCTCGCAGCGTCACCTATCGACCCTCCCCCGAAGAGTACGCCCATAACGTGGCGGCCGCGGTGGAACTCCTACGTCAGAAGGAGATCGACAAAGTCGTGCTCGCGCGGGCGATTGTCGGTACCGTGGAACACCCCATCGACTGTGGGGCCGTGGCGCAGCGACTGCGCGTGCGCGAGCCCGCCTGCACCATCTACGGCCAACCAACGACTGACGGACGCCGCTATATCGGTGCCAGTCCCGAGCTCTTGGTGCGCCGAATGGGCGATGACGTCACGTGTCATCCGTTGGCTGGCACCATAGCGATTCCGCCCGATGTGGAC
>VFSW01010641.1_pt1 | contig 13022 bp, 11 predicted proteins | sample 5358111 | NCBI WGS metagenome assembly VFSW01 (sample SAMN11554181, study PRJNA540505) | mine drainage metagenome | isolation source: sediment from site ElyBrook_90M | place: USA: Ely Copper Mine, Vershire, VT | collected 2017 | reverse complement strand
TGCTCTACAGCGCGTTCTACGTCACCGATCACACGACGCACTTTTACGCGCTCGCCGGTCCGGATTTCGTGATGGGTCCCGACGCGCCGGTCGCGGAGCGCAACATCCTCGGCGTGATCCACAAAGTTGGGCTGGAAATTGGCGGCAAGGTGATTCAGGCGCGCAAGTACGGGCACACGGTCGTCGAGATGATCGGCGGACGTAAAGTGCATCCGTGCACATCGATCCCCGGCGGGCTGACGAAAGGAATTACGAAGGAGCAGCGCAAAGAAATCGAAGAGATGGGACGCTGGGCGATCAACTTTGCCACGTTCTCGCTCAAGTTGTTCAACGACATCGTGCTGAAAGATTCGGGGTACCTCGCGCTGATCCTCGGCGACATTTACTCGCATCACACGTACTACATCGGGATGGTGGACTCGGAGAATCGCGTCAATTTCTATGATGGCAAAGTCAGCGTGGTCGATCCAGACGGCAAGCGCATCGGCAAGTATGCAGCGAGCGAATACACCGATTGGATCGCGGAACACGTCGAGCCGTGGACGTACCTGAAATTCCCGTACCTCAAGAAGATCGGCTGGAAGGGTTTTGTCGACGGCAAGGATTCCGGCGTCTACTGCGCGACGCCGCTCTCGCGGCTGAACGCGGCGGACAGAATGGCGACGCCGCTGGCGCAGGAAGAGTACGAACGATTCTACAGCACGCTCGGCGGCAAGCCGGTGCATCAGCGGCTCGCGACGCACTGGGCGCGCTTGATCGAACTGCTCTACGCGGCGGAGCGCTGGGTGGAACTCGCGACCGATCCCGAAATTACGTCCGACAACTTTCGCGCGCTGCCGACCGAAAAGCCGACCGAAGGCGTTGGCATCGTCGAAGCGCCGCGCGGCACGCTGACACATCACTATTGGACGGACGAGCGCGGCATCTTGACCAAGGTCAACTTGATTGTCGGCACAACGAACAATTACGCGCCGATCAGTATGTCGATCAAAAAAGCCGCGCAGAGTTTCATCCACAAAGGCGCGGTCGTGACCGAGGGCGCGCTCAATCGCGTCGAGATGGCATTCCGCGCGTACGATCCGTGCTTTGGCTGCGCGACGCATTCGCTGCCGGGGCAAATGCCGCTGCAGGTAACGATCCGCGACGCGCGCGGCGAGGTGGTGGATGTCCTGCGGCAACAATGTTGAATCGTTGCTAATGACGGAAGACGAAGGATCGATGGCGGATGAAACGCATCCGTCTTCCGTCCTCCGTCATCCGTCGTCGATTGTCCTGGGGCTTGGCAATCCATTACTCGGCGACGACGGCGTCGGCTGGCGCATCGCGGAGGAATGCGCGAAGCGAATCGCCGGCAGGTCCGATGTCCAAGTCGATTGTTTCGCGCGCGGCGGTTTAAGTCTAATGGAGCGGTTGATCGGCTACGACCGCGCGATTCTGATCGACGCGATCAACACGGGAGGCAAGCCGGCAGGCGCGGTGGAGTGCTTTCGTCTCGAGGACTTGACGAATCCGAACGCGGGACATCTCGCGTCGGCGCACGACGCGACGTTGCAAACGGCGATGAAAATGGGGCGCGCGCTCGGCGCGCGGCTGCCGCGTGAAGTGATCGTCGTCGCGGTGGAAGCGGAAAACGTGTACGATTTTTCAGAAGAACTGTCGTCCGCCGTCGCGGCAGCCGTGCCGCGCGCGACTGAAATGGTGATGACGATGTTGGAAAATAGAACGGTCTCACAGCCATCGGATTAGGAGGACTCGATGATCTCGCCCGAACTATTGCGCCGCTATGCGTTCTTTTGCTGTCTGGACGAACAACAGCAACGCGCCGTCGCGATGATCGCCGAAGAGATCGAATGCGAAAGTGGCAAAGTCTTGTTCGAAGAAGGCGCAACAGTCGAATCGCTCTACGTGCTCATCGAAGGAAACGTAGATTTGTACTACGAAGCGATCGCCCAATCGCCGCGCCAGCCCCCCGTCGCCGAAGTCAACACCGGTGAAGCTTTCGGCATCTCCGCACTGATCGAGCCGTACCACGCGACTTCGACGGCGCGCGCCGCAAAGCCAAGCCGGATCCTACAGGTCGACGCGCGGGCGCTGCGCGCACTGTGCGAAGTGGATTGCAAGATGGGGTACGCGCTGATGCGGCAGGCAGCGCAGATCGCGCTGGAGCGTTTGCATTTCGCGCTTGTGCAACTCGCGGCAGCCCACGCCGCTGCCTAGTGCGTTCCCATCGGTCGGAATCCACGCTCAGAGCTGACGATGCCCGGCTCTGGCTTTCTCCTACGGGCATCAAGTCGACGAGGAGCTGGCGTGGACTGCCGCTCCTCGTTCTCATCGAGAATCTGCGTCATGAAAAATGAACGACCAGACGCCATGGGTCTGATCGCTCATTCTTTTGAAAAACCGGAACGTCCGCCGCTTACGTCTTGGCTTCGTGCGCGAGGATGATCGCCTCCGCGATTTCCTTCATCGGCTTGCGGGTGTTCATGCTCATCTTCTGGATTTTGCGGAACGCCTCTGCCTCCGTCAGTCCCTGCTGATCCATCAGCAGCCCCTTGGCGCGGTCGACGATCTTGCGCGTCTCCAGCGTTTCGCGCAGACTGCCGACTTCTTTCTCCAACTCGCGGAATTCCTTGAAGCGCTCCAGCGCGATCTCGATGGCGGGCACGATCTCCTGCTCGCGGAACGGCTTGACCAGATAGCCGACGACGCCGGCTTCTTTCGCGCGGTCGATCAAATCGCGCTGAGAGTACGCGGTGAGCAGCAACACCGGCGCGACTTTTTCCTGGGTCAGAACTTTTGCCGCCTCGATGCCGTCCAGGTCCGGCATCTTAATGTCCATAATCACCACGTCGGGCTTGAGCTCGCGCGCCACATTCACCGCGCTCTGCCCATCGCCCACTTCACCCACGACGAGGTAACCAAGGTTGGTCAGCATTTCGCGCAAGTCCGCGCGGATCACCGACTCGTCGTCGGCAATAATTACTCGGGTTCGTTCCATTCTTCGCCTCCGAGAGGAATCTTGGGGAATCGCACGATCGCCGACACCCCGTGATCGCTCTGTAGTTCGATTTGTCCTTTCAAGTCTTGGGTCACCAGCATCTGGACGATCTTCAAGCCGAGTGAATCGACCTTGTCCAGACTGAAATCCGGCGGCAGCGCGCGTCCATCGTCACGCACGATCAAGCCTACCGCGTCGCCGTGGTCTTGCAGCGTCAGCGCGATCGTGCCGTGTCCGCTCACGACCGCCCCGCCGTGATCGAAGCCGTGCTCCAGCGCGTTTTGCAGCAACTCGTTGACGATCAACGCGCACGAGGTTGCCTGCCGCGCTGGCAAATAGATATTCGGTCCAGATAATTCCAGCGAAATATTCCGCGATGGATCGAGCACGCCGGCTTGCATCTGCTGGATGATGCGCTGCCCCACGTCGCGAATGTTGATGACGCGCGTGTCTTGCTCGGACAAGAATTCGTGGATCACCGCGATGCTCAGGATGCGATTGACCGCTTCCGCGAGCGCGCCTTTGGCTTCCGGCGTCTGCAATCGCCGCAGCTGCATCCGCAGCAGCGACGCGACCGTCTGCAGATCGTTCTTGACGCGATGATGCACTTCCTTGATCATCGTCGTCTTGATGAGCAGTTCGCGTGCGCGCTGCCGCGCTTCGGTATCGTCGTGCACCAGCAGCATCGCGCCTGCCAGATGCGCCCGCGCCGGCGAGAAGAGCGTACCGCGCTCGACGCGCATAATCGGAATGACCTTCTTGACCCAGGTACGCCCAAGCTCTTCCAATTCGATTTGCCGGCACGCGCGCGCCTGCAGCGCCTGCGCGACCAGTTCGTCATCCCGCATTTCGACGTACATCAACGGGCGACCGACCAGCACCTCCCCATAACCGACGTTGCGGTACAAATTGGTGGCGATGCCGCTCATATAGCGAATGGTGCGGTCCGGCTCGACGATGATGATGCCGTCGTACTCGCCAAACGGCGAAAGCGTATCGATGCCTTGCGGTTCGGCGCGCAGCGCCATCGACTGAAGCGCTTTCAGCATCCGCTGGAAAACTTCGCTGCGCCGCTTGAGCCGCTCGCTTTCGAGCAGGTTCGTCTCGATCAGCATGCCGCCGATGATCTGCCCGGCGTCGTTTTCGATGGGGTACGCTTCTTGCACTACGGGCGCGAGCGCGCTTTCGCTGCTGGACGCGCTCTGGCGCATAAACTCGCGCAGACTGCGCGTGAACTGCCGCTCGGCAATCGCGCGAAACGCCGCGCCGGCGTTCTCACGCGTCAACTGCTCGCCGACCATCGCCGCGCGGTGCACCGGCGCAATCGAGTGCGGGCGCGCGTGCGCGATCACCTCAAGCAGCTCAACGTCGCGCGGGACGCAGACCAGGATGTCGGCGCGGCTTAGGTCAGCCAGAATGGGAATGACGCGCGCAACGCGGTCCAGGTATTCTTGATCTCGGTCGCTAATTTTTGTTTTATCCACGCGGACGGCATCGTCCATAAGACTCTTCGTTGCGTCGCCGAGGCAAGGACAAAAAGAATGGTCGAGGTACGCGCCTCGACCATTGCCTTGCGTCGAACGACAAAGTGAATCTGAATCACCTCGGCGCTGAGGAAACGCGAACTCTTACGATGTTCCTGTCGGGGCGAGAGGATTTGAACCTCCGACCACTTGTACCCCATACAAGTGCGCTACCGGGCTGCGCTACGCCCCGAATCCGGTGAGATTATATCAAAGAGTCCAAGATTTGGCAAATGAATCCGCGAACTTTTTACACAAAATTTGCACCGGCTTGATACGCGGCTAACGCCGCACAGTTAAAATTGAACTTGAACGACCGGTCGCGCATGGGAAACGTGCGCTATTGTCACGTGGGATATCGAATATTACAATGCACGCGGACATCGTTGCATCAAGGACCGCCTGCGGTGAGGCGATGCCTTACACCAAAGATCAGCGGTCGTTCAAGGTGACCGTGATCGTGCAATAAGAAACACGCCGACCATTCACAACAGAAAAGGAGGCGCAATGCCAAAACTGATTCAGATTTCGATGATGACGCTCGCGCTCGGTCTGCTCGCCGCGTGCACGGTGCCGGCACAACTGCTACCCGCGACGCCAACCACCACACCAACTGCCGCGCCCACCGCGACCAGCGCGTCCGAACCAAGTCCGACTGCCGTGCTGCAGCCGCTTGCGCCGACCGGCGGCAATGCCGCCGGCATTCACCTCATCAAGCACGTCGTCGTGATTATGCAGGAGAACCGTTCATTCGACACGTACTTTGGTACGTATCCCGGCGCGGCTGGGATCCCGATGCAGAATGGCGTGCCCACCGTCTGCATGCCTGATCCGGTGACCGGCAAATGCGTCAAGCCATTCCACGACCCCAACGATAAAAACTTTGGCGGACCGCATGGCGCGAACAACGCCGTCGCCGATATCAATGGCGGCAAGATGGATGGTTTCATCGCGCAGGAGGAACGCGGACGCGCGGTCTCGTGCAAGAACGTCAACGACCCCGCGTGCTCGCAAACGCAGGGTGAGCCAGACGTGATGGGCTGGCACGACGCGCGTGAGATTCCCAACTACTGGGCGTACGCACAAAACTTTGTGCTGCAGGACAAGATGTTCGAACCGAACGCATCTTGGAGTTTGCCCTCGCACCTGTTCATGGTTTCCGCGTGGTCGGCGAATTGCAAGAATCAAAATCCCTCGAGCTGCGTCAACGCCCTGCAAAATCCCAATCCACTTTTGGGCGGGGCTAATCGCCCGCTGCCGCCGGGCAAAGCGGACTATGCCTGGACCGATCTGACGTACCTACTGTACAAAAACAATGTCAGTTGGGCGTACTATGTCGCCGAAGGTACGCAGCCGGATTGCGAAGACGATCAGATGTTTTGCACGCCCAAGCCGCAAAAAGCCGGCACGCCCGACATCTGGAACCCGCTGCCGTGGTTCGTGGATGTGCACCAGGATCATCAGATGGGCAACATCTTGACGCTCGATCATTTCTATCAAGCCGCCAAGAATGGCACGCTCCCCGCCGTCTCGTGGATCGATCCGAATGGCAAGACGAGCGAGCATCCGCCCGCCCTCGTCAGCGCCGGGCAGACCTACGTGACCGGTTTGATCAACGCGATTATGCAAGGTCCCGATTGGGACAGCACCGCGATCTTTCTGGCGTGGGACGATTGGGGCGGATTCTACGATCACGTCGTCCCGCCGACGGTCGATCAGAATGGCTATGGCTTACGCGTTCCCGGTCTCGTCATCAGCCCATACGCGAAACAAGGTTACATCGATCATCAAACGCTTTCGTTCGACGCGTATTTGAAATTCATCGAGGACGATTTCCTCGGCGGGCAGCGCCTCGATCCCAAGACCGATGGGCGACCCGACCCGCGCCCGGACGTGCGCGAGAACGTATCGATTCTCGGCGACCTGACGAGCGACTTTGATTTCAATCAAGCGCCGCGCCCGCCGATGCTTCTGTCGACAAGTCCGAAACCGGGTCCCGCGTCGATACCGGGACCGTAGAGTTGAGACCTGACCGGTTTTGCGAAACAGGTCAGGTCTTTCACGAGGGAGAAAAACTATGCTGCCCAACTCGATCACCCGTCGTGAGTTTCTGCGCCTGAGCGCGCTGGCGGCTGGCGGCGCGGTCTTGTCCGCCTGCGCCATCGGCAACGCCGTGCCTACGCCTTCGACCGGCGCGACGATCGCGCCAACCGCCTTGCCTACCGCGTCGGCATCGGTCGCCACCGCGACGATCCCCGCAAACGCGCGCGCGCTCACGCTGACGACGCTGGACGACGCGCGGCGATTGCCCACCAAAATCCTAGGCGCGTCCGCCGAGTCGCTCATCGAACATTTGATAGACGACCCGCGCAAAGTTGCCGCGATCAAACAGACCGCCCCGGCGTTCGTTCGTTTTCCGGGCGGTTCGCAATCCAACTATTACAGCTGGCGCGATGGTCTGCTGCATTTCGATCCCCAGCCCAATAGCTCGGCGTATTATAAATTTTGGGCGGCTGCCGCGGCGAAGATCGCACAGGCGTATCCGCAAGGCGTGCATTACGAAGAGTACGCCGCGTTCGCGAATCAAATCGGCGCAGACATCGTGCTGGTGCCCAACCTGGAAACCTCCTCGGTCGATGAGCAGGTCGCGTGGTTCAAACAACTTGCGTCCGAAAAAATCTTGACGCGCTACATCGAACTCGGCAACGAGTTCTGGGTCGCGATGGCTGGCGATCCGAACGTCGAACGCAAATGGCAAAGCGAACCGGCGGCGATGAACGTGATGCGCCAGTACGAGCAAGCGCTGCGCCCCATCGTCGGGGCGGGCGCGAAATTTGCGGTGCAGGCGAGCGCGGCGTCGTTTACTCAATTGACCACGAACTCGGCGTTCGCGCAACGCCTGGTGCAATGGGACCGCGACCTCGCGCCGGCAGACTGGTTCGACGCGGTGACCGCGCACCTCTATCCATCGCCCGATCTGATTGCGGCGCAAGCCGGCAATCCGTCGCTGCAGGAATTTTTCGGTTTGATGATGGGGCGCGAAGACGCAGGGATCGACCGCGTGCTGAACGACATCGCGAACCCAATGCCGGGGAAGGAAATCTGGGTCACGGAATGGAATCCACAAGGCGGCTCACCCGTGAATATCAATACGCCCGCAAAAAGCAAGGTGCAGCCGCCGATGAACGCGCAGTTGATCGCGCGGACTTTGCTGGCAATGCTGCGACATCCGCAGGTGACGCAATCGCTTTACTTTACGCTGAACGTGAGCGAGGGCACGGAGTTGCAAAGCTACGCGCAATCCGGAGACCAGTTCCTGCCGATGGCGCCCACCGTCGTGGTCGGTTGGTTCGACGACGCGGCGAATGGCGGCGCAACCTTTCAGCGCGTCGTCGAAGCGAACGGGCAAGTAGTGAGCAACCTGGGTCCGCTCAACGAAAGTTATCGCCCCATCGAAGGCGGCTGGTTCCAATCGGACAGGCGCACGGTGTTGATTTTGCAGAACGCGTCCGCGCAGGCGCGCGCCTACGATCCGACGCAAGCCAACAAGCCCAAGCCAATCCGCGTCGATCTGCTCGCCACACCCGATCTGGAGAACACGGCGCGCGTCCCCGCATCCGTCGCGTCGCTCGATCCGGCGAGTCCGATCGTGCTGCCGGCGTACAGCATCGCGCGCGTGGTGTGGGAATGACAATGCGCCGCAAGAAGAATTCATTGATCGCGCCTGTCCTCGTCACGCTTGCCGTGACGTCCACGCTCCTCGCCTGCGCCGGCGGCGCGGCGACTGCCCGACCGCAGCCGACCGCGCCGGCGCAATCGACGTACGCGGACTATTACCCGCAAAATCCGATGGCGCATCAGATCGGCAAAACCATCGTCGGATTGGACGGCAAGCCGCTCAAACTGCGCGGCGTCAATCTCGGCGGATGGCTGTTGTGGGAAGGATGGGAATTCGGCAAGGGCTTGCTACTTTCGGAATCGACGATGCTCGACCGGCTGCAAACGCTCGTCGGCGCAGCGGATGCCAACGCGTTCCGCGACCAGGTCTACGCCAACTACATTACCGAAGCTGACATCGCGCGGATCGCGCAGCTCGGTTTCAATTCGGTGCGCGTGCCGATCAACGCGAAAATCCTGGAAGACGATGCCCAGCCGTACGTCTACAAACAAAGCGGCTGGGACATTCTCGATCACGTTCTGGCGTGGTGCGAGAAATACAACGTCTACGCCGTGCTCGATCTGCACGCGGTGCCGGGCGGACAATCGCGCCTCTCGCCGTCCGATCCGAGCGACCAGCTCATCTGGAAATCCGCAGAAGACAAGAATCGAACCGTCGCGATGTGGCAAGCGATCGCGAGTCGGTACAAAGACCGCCGGATCATCGCCGGCTACGATTTGATCAACGAGCCGCTGCCGCCGGCGGGACAAGACCTGGCGGATTTGGAAACGCGCATCGTCGCGGCGATCCGTCAGGTGGATCGGTACCACATGGTCATCGTCGAGGGCGGCAAATTCTCGTCCGATTTTTCGATGTTTCCCGCGCCGCTCTCCGGTAATCAGGCGTATGGGTTTCATATGTACACCTGGTTCGGCGATAATCGAAAAAAGAGTTTGACGTATTTGAAGACGGTCAGCGATCAGCAGAACGTGCCGCTGTGGGCAGGCGAGTTCGGCGAGAACACGTACGATATGATCGGCACGACGGTACAGCTGTACGAAGACCCGGCGAACGCGGTGAACGGCGGTTGGTCGTTCTGGACGTGGAAGAAAGCGCCGGGACGATACCCCGCCCTCGTCGCGATCACTCTGCCGGACGATTGGAAGAAGGTGATGGACTGGGTCAACTCGCCGTCAAAGAATCAGCCCGATCACGCGTTCGTACTTGCCGCGATGAACCAGTTCATTCAAGCGGTGCGCCTGGAGAACACGCGCATCGACCCGCAGATGCTTGCTGCGTTGACCAAGAATGTGAGCAAACCATGAGGCGGGCGAGTTGATTTGACGCGCTCGCCGGCTCGCGCTATACTCTCCGCGATGATAAAAACGGTCAACGCGATTCGCTACGTCACGCCGCTGCGCGAAGGCGGCTCGCTCCCGGCAATTGTCGAAACCGACGATGGACAGCTGTACGTGATGAAGTTCGTCGGCGCGGGACAAGGACCCAAGGCGCTCATCGCCGAACTCGTCGCCGGCGAGATTGGACGCGCGCTGGGACTGCCGGTGCCGGAGCTGGTCTTGGTCAACCTCGATCCCGAGCTTGGACCGTCTGAACCCGACCCGGAGATTTTTGATTTGCTCCGGCTGAGCGTCGGTCTCAACCTGGGCGTGCGCTTTTTGCCGAATGCCTTTGCGTATAATCCGATCTTGCCGCCGCCGCTCGACGCCGACCTCGCCTCCGCGATCGTCTGGTTCGACGCGTACGTGACGAACGTCGACCGCACGATTCGCAACGTGAACATCCTCGTGTGGGAAAAAGCACTGTGGCTGATCGATCACGGCGCGGCGCTGTACTTTCATCACGATTGGAAAGAAGATTATCTAGAGCGCAGCCGCACGCCGTTTCCACACATCAAAGATCACGCGCTGCTCCCCTTCGCCAGCCAGCTCGATCAAGCGGATGCGGCGGCAAAAACGCGGCTGACGCCGGCGGTCATCGCGCAAATCGTCGCGCTCATTCCGGAGGTGTGGCTGGACGGCGAATCACCCTTCGCCAGCCACGCCGAACACCGCCAAGCGTACGCGGCTTTTCTACGCAACCGTTTGGATGCGTCGCGCGCGTTCGTCCAAGAGGCAATGAATGCCCGAACTCTGCGAATTTGATTACGCCGTCGTGCGTGTGGTGCCCCAGGTTGAGCGCGAAGAGTTTATCAACGCCGGCGTTATTCTCTTTTGCCGCGAGCGGCGCTTTTTGCAAGCGCGCGTCAGACTCGTCGCGGCGCGGCTCGCCGCGCTAGCGCCCCAGCTCGACGCGGCGGCGGTGCAGGCGCAGCTCGACCTCATCCCGCGCATCTGCGCCGGCGGCGAAGACGCCGGCGCGCTCGGTCAATTGAGCCAAGCCGAACGCTTTCGCTGGCTCACCTCGCCGCGCAGCACGACGATTCAAGTTTCGCCTGCTCACTGCGGGCTGTGCGCCGATCCACGCACTGAACTTGATCGACTCATCGACGAGTTGACCGCCTAGCATCCACAATCAAAAATTTACGGAGGAAAGTATGTCTCACGCTCCCGAAAAATTCGCCGACTTGCTCACGCGCGAGAAGAAAGCGTTTGCGTTTCTCGCGCTTGCCAAACAGGATGGGACGCCACAGGTCACGCCCATTTGGTTCGATTACGACGGCAAGCATTTCATCATCAACACTGCGCGCGGGCGCGTCAAGGACAAGATTCTACGCAAGCATCCAACGGTCGCGATGTTAATTACCGATCCCGGCAATCCGTACCGCTACCTGCAAGTGCGCGGCAAGGTCATCGATCAAACCGAAGTCGGAGGATACGACATGATCTGCAGTCTGAACGAAAAGTACCACGGTAACCGCAATTACCCCAAGCACGAAGGCGAAGTGCGCGTCACGTACAAAATTCTGCCGGAGCGATTCGCGTCGATGGGCTAGCCGCTGCGCGCGTGAGTTGACTCCAAGCGCGATGGTGATATACTTGCGAGCGTAATCTTCATTCCGGCTTGCAGAGACGACGGACGATGAAATTCCTGCCGACAGCGACGACGGCGCGTACGGGATCAACACCTGCGGACTGACGCATTGGCGTCAGCGCAGGTGTTTGTTATTCGACAAACTCGCGGAAAGGAATCGGTATGGCGACCCAAAGCGACAAGTACATTCTGGCGATCGATCTCGGAACGTCGGGACCCAAAGTGGCAATTTTTACCGCGCACGGCGCGGTGATCGATTTCGATTTTGAGCCGACGCGCGTCATGCTTCTTCCCAATGGCGGCGCGGAACAAGACCCGGACGACTGGTGGAACGCGATCAAGACCGCCGTCCGGCGAATGCTGGCGCGCGGAAAAATTTCCGCCGATGCGATCACCGCGCTCTGTTGCACCACGCAGTGGTCGGGCACCGTCGCGGTCGACGCGTCCGGACGACATTTGATGAACGCCATCATCTGGATGGACTCGCGCGGCGCAAAATACGCCAAGCAAATCACCAGCGGTTTGATCGAATTTCAAGGTTACGGCATCGACAAGATTCTGACGTGGCTGCGCCTGACTGGCGGCATCCCGACGCATTCCGGCAAAGACTCCATCGCGCACATTCTGTACATCAAAAATGAACGTCCCGAAATCTACCGCGCGACGCACAAATTCCTCGAGCCGAAAGATTATTTGAATCTCCGCTTGACCGGCAAATTCGCCGCGTCGTACGATTCCATTGCGGCGCACTGGCTGACCGACAATCGGCGCATCAACCAGATCACGTATGACGCCGGGCTGCTCAAAATGTCCGGCGTCACGCGCGACAAGCTGCCGGACTTGAGCCGCGCCGTCGATATTCTCGGACCGCTCACACCAACCGCCGCGCACGAGCTGGGTTTGCGCGACGCGGAGCGCGTTCAGGTGGTGATGGGCACGCCGGACGTTCACTCGGCGGCGATTGGCTCCGGCGCAGCGCGCGATTTTGAAGCGCACCTCTATCTCGGCACTTCGTCCTGGCTGGCATGCCACGTCCCGTACAAGAAAACCGACATCGATCACAACATGGCATCACTGCCGGCGGCGCTGCCCGGCAAGTATCTCTTGACGAACGAACAGGAATCCGCCGGCGCGTGCCTGAACTATCTGCGCGACAATCTCCTGTATCCCGACGACGAGCTGCGAAAGGAAAACGCGCCGTCCGATATTCTGCCAACGCTCGACCGGATCGCGGCACGCGTGCCCGCCGGCAGCGGCAAGCTCATCTTTACGCCGTGGCTCAACGGCGAGCGGACGCCGGTGGACAATAGTTTGCTGCGCGGTGGATTCTTCAACGCGTCGCTCCAGACCACGCGCGCTCACATGATTCGCGCGGTCTACGAAGGCGTCGCCTACAACTCGCGCTGGCTGCTTCAAGGCGTCGAGCAATTCATCCAGCGGCGGCTGGACGCGATCAACGTCGTCGGCGGCGGCGCAAAAGGCGATGTCTGGTGCCAAATTCACGCGGACGTGCTGGACCGCCCGATTCGCCAGGTCAAGCAACCGATCCAGGCGAATCTGCGCGGCGCGGCATTTCTCGCCGCGCTCGCGCTGGGCACTCTCACCGTCGATGAGATCGCGGCGCGCGTCGAGATCGCCCAGACCTATCAGCCGAATCCGGCGAACCGGCAAATCTACGACGAGTTGTTCGCCGAGTTCGTGAATATCTACAAGAGCAACCAAAAGATTTTCGCGCGATTGAATCGGTAGGGGGGCGCCCGCGGCGCGCCCCCACCACCCCAAGGCGAAAACCACAAAGGGAAAGGACGGAAAGTCAACCCCATTCTGAACCCCCGCAAACCCCCCCCCGGCC
>VFSW01010640.1_pt1 | contig 13022 bp, 9 predicted proteins | sample 5358111 | NCBI WGS metagenome assembly VFSW01 (sample SAMN11554181, study PRJNA540505) | mine drainage metagenome | isolation source: sediment from site ElyBrook_90M | place: USA: Ely Copper Mine, Vershire, VT | collected 2017 | reverse complement strand
ACGACCGCACGATTTCAGATGACATACAACTGGCAGAGACACCCTGCCTACCCGGCGGCTTATTCGGGGCCGAACAGCTTGAATGCGTACGCGGAGACGATGTACACATTCTCTGCGGACGCTTTTCTGGGGTTTCGCCCCTGGGAAGGAGGCGAAGTCTATTTCACTCCGGAACTCTTTCAGGGGGTGCCATTTTCCAACAATCTGGTTGGCATGGGCGGTTTCACCAACGGCGAAATCACCCGTGCCGCCGGACCCAGCCTCACTCTTTACCGGCAAAAACTTTTCTTGCGGCAGACCTGGAACAACGGTGGCGGTACCGAACATATCGAATCCGATCTCAACCAGATGGCCGGTTGGCATGACAAGAACCGCTTCGTCCTGACGATAGGTAATTTTTCGACGCTGGATGTTTTCGATCCGAATACCTATGCCAAGGATCCGCGCACCCAGTTCATGAACTGGGGGAACATGACTTATGCGGCCTACGACTATGCAGCCGATGCGCGCGGCTTCGGCTGGGGTTTTGCGGGCGAGTGGTATCAGGACGACTGGGTGCTGCGCTTCGGCCGAATGACAGGGCCCACGCAGCCCAACATGCTTTCAGTCGATACGGCAATCGGTTCCCATTACGGAGATCAGGTTGAAGTCGAACATGCGCATACGCTGTATGGCCGTCCCGGCAAAGTGAGGGTGTTGGGCTGGAGGGATCGTGCCGTACTCGCCAGTTTCAGCGATGCACTTGCCTGGCTCAATGCCCATCCGGGACAGTACACCGGACCGGATGCGCTTTACGCGGTACGCAATACCAACAAGATCAAATATGGCGTTGGCGTCAATGTTGAACAGGAGATCAGCGACAGTACGGGATTCTTCATGCGCGTCATGAAAGCGGACGGGCGCACGGAGACTTATGCCTTTACCGAAGCCGATGCTTCGTTTTCCAGCGGTTTTCTGATCAAGGGTGACCGTTGGGGGCGCCACGAAGATAACGTCGGCATCTCATTGATGCGCAACACCATTTCGGCTGACCGTCGCCATTTCCTTGAGGCCGGCGGCATCTCCTTCTTCATAGGCGACGGCAGGTTGAATTACCGCCCGGAAGATATTTTCGAGGGCTTCTACAGTTTGAGCCTGGGCAAGGAATATTGGTTGACCGCGGATTATCAACTCATCCAGAACCCCGCATATAACGCCGATCGCGGGCCGATCGATGTTTATGCCCTGCGCTTCCACGCCGAGTTTTAACCGGTGGTTGCATTTCATGTCACTTGCAAATCGCAATAATCCAACCGAGTCTGGGGATTATTCGAGATATTCGTTAAAACTCGGTTAAAATCGCATTCCTTCTTGGTTTCGTTTTATTTTTCCATATGCAATTCCGGTTTTTTATCAAGGTGATCTGCTTGAAGGTACTGTTAAAAAATTCTGTGTCTCTTTGCCTGCTGGGCGTTTTATGCGGTTGCGCGGCAGGACCGGATTTCAAACGTCCGGCAGCGCCCGCGGCGACGGGTTATGGCGCGCCTGCCGTGACACAGGAAACTGCGTCGGCACAAGCACCGCTTGGCGAAGCGCAGAAATTCGTTCCGGCCCAGGACATACCTGCGGACTGGTGGACGCTGTTCCAGTCGCCGCAGATCGATGCGCTGATCAAACGCGCCTTCAAAACCAACCCCGATATCGAAGCAGCTCAGGCCGCCTTGCGACAGGCGGAAGAGTATACGGCTGCCCAGCAGGGCTTTTTCTACCCCACGGTCGGGGCGAGCTACTCGCCTTCGCGCAACAAGCTGGCGGGCAACATGGGCGGCAACTCGCCCGGCATTCAAGGCAACGGCTCGGTCATCCAGACTTATTCCAACCCGGCGGGGCCGAAATACAACGGCCCGGCTTACTACAACTTCCACGTTGCGCAACTCACCGTCGGCTATGTACCGGATGTGTTCGGCATGAACCGCAGGGAAGTGGAATCGGCGCATGCGCAGGAAGAGGTGCAACAAATGCAGCTGGAGGCAACGTATATCACGCTTGCTTCCAACGTGGTTGCGGCCGCCATTCAGGAAGCTTCATTGCGTGCCCAGATCGAGGCGCAACTCAAGATCGTCAGCGTGAACCAGCAAGCGCTGGAAATCGTGCGCAACCAGCTCAAGCTCGGTTATGTCTCGGACATGGAAGTGACGCAGCAGGAGATGACTTGCGCGCTGGCCCAGCAAGCGCTGGCTCCATTGCAGCAACAACTGGAACAGACGCGGAACCTGTTGCGCGTCCTGGCGGGCAATACTCCGGATCAGGATATCGACGAGACATTTACCCTGGATTCGCTGCATTTGCCGCAGAAATTGCCGCTGAGTTTGCCTTCAAAACTGGTGGAACAGCGTCCGGACGTGCGTATTGCCGAAGCGCAGCTGCATTACGCCAGCGCCCAATACGGAGTCGCTATCGCCAATACACTGCCGCAGTTTGCCATCACCGGCGCGATTGGAGGGATGGCTTCGTCGCCGAACTGGATGTTCAGGAACGGCGGCGGCTTCTTTGATCTGACCGGTAATGTTGCGCAGACCATTTTCGACGGCGGAACGCTGCGCGCCAAATCGCGTGCAGCGCAACAAGGACTGAATCTTGCCGGTGCGCAATACCGCGGCGTAGTGATGTCTGCATTGCAGAACGTGGCCGATGCCCTGTATGTCATTCAATCCGATGCCCAGGCATTGAAAGCGGCTGCGACAGCGGCAGAGGCGGCGGGAAAAATGGGCGATCTGACCCGGAAACAGTACGAGGCGGGCGCGGTGGATTTTCAGACCTTGCTGGTGGTGCAGCAGAACGAGCAGCTGGCAAACATCAATCTGGTGCAGGCGCAGACCAACCGGCTTGGGGACACGGCCGCGCTGTTTCAGGCGCTGGGTGGCGGTTGGTGGAATCGCGCAACAAAAGAGATGGCAGGGGCTAAAACAGAGTGAGCAGTCAGTTGAAAAAAATATTGGCGGGATTGGCGTTGGTGATACTGGCTGTGGTTGGCTACACCGGTTGGCAAAAATTCCAGGCCTCCTCCAGGGCGGAATCCGGTGTTGAGAAGCCTGTTGTGCATACGCCAAAGGACACGATACGCTTCGCGGAGAATGCGCCGCAACTTGCTTTTTTGCAGATCAAGCCGGTGGAAAGTTATCCGGAGCCCATGGTCGATTCCCTGAATGCACGCCTCGCCTACGATGACAACCGGACTGCACGCGTGTTTCCCCCGATTGCAGGGCGTGTGCTGAAGATCACGGCTGATGCGGGAAGCGAGATCAGGGCGGGCGATGAACTCCTTGTGCTGGATGCCCCCGACTATGCCCAGGCCACTTCGGACGAAGTGAAAGCCAGGGCAGACCTGGAGCGCAAGCGCCAGGCGAATGATCGGGCCGGCGAGTTGTTGAAAGTGAATGGCATCTCGCTCAAGGATGTGGAATCGGCCGCAGCCGATTTTCACCAGGCCGAGGCTGAGGCGCAGCGCACCGAGGCGCGGTTGCGCAACCTGCAAAGCATGGCGTCGATGACGGATGGAAAGTTCATCCTGCGCGCACCCATCGGCGGGACGGTAAGCGAACGCCAGGTGAATCTGGGCAGTGAGGTCCGCACCGATGCGGCCAATCCGATTTTTGTCATTACCGATTCGAAAAAATTATGGGCACTGATCGATTTGCCTGAGCTCTACCTGGATAAAGTGAAGGTGGGGCAGGCGGTGTCGGTGGAAGTGGATGCCTACCCCGGCGAGGCTTTCAAGGGGAAAATCACGGTCATTGCCGAGGCGCTCGATCCGGTTACCCGTCGTATCCAGGTGCGTGCCGAAATCGATAACAGTTCGCACCGCCTCAAGCCGGAAATGTTCGCAAGAGCCACACCGGTGGCGGACAGTCGTCACAACATGCCGCGTATTCCGAACACTGCCCTGTTCTCGCAGGGACTGCACAGTTTCGTGTTTGTCGAGCAATCTCCGGGTGTGCTGCAACGCCGTCACATCGAGCTCGGCCTGCAAAGTCACGAATACAGCTACGTCAAGGAAGGGCTGCAGCCCGGCGAACGTGTGGTCACTACCGGGGCTTTGCTGCTGAATTCAGAGTTGTCGGGCAATGACTGATCGCGGCCTGTCAGTGACAACATGTTAGACAAACTACTTTCCTTTGCGCTGCAACAGCGGGTGTTCGTGCTGGCGGCAGCGCTGGTGCTGGTGATCGTCGGTTGGCGCGCGGTGCAGGATATGCCGATCGAGGCTTTCCCCGATGTACAGGACGTACAGGTGCAGATCGTCACCCAATCGCTGGGTCAGGCGCCGGAAGAAGTCGAGCGTAGCATCACATTGCCTATCGAGCGCGAGATGAGTGGTGTTCCGCGCATGACGCAATTGCGCTCCGTTTCCATCACTGGCCTGTCGGTCGTCACGCTTACTTTTGCCGACAATACCGACGATTATTTTGCGCGGCAGCAGGTGATGGAGCATCTGCAGAACGTTACCTTGCCGCCGGGTCTGCAGCCGGGCCTTGCCCCGCTTACCAATGCCGTCGGCGAGGTGTACCGCTATGTGCTGGATGCGCCGGCCGATATGTCGCTCAACGAAGTACGCGCATTGCAGGACTGGGTATTGCGTCCTGCAATTCGCCAGGTGCCCGGAGTGGCCGATGTAAACGACTTTGGCGGCACGGTCAAGGAGTATCAGGTTCGCATCAATCCGTTCCTGCTGCGCAAATACGGCGTAAGCATCGACCAGGTGTCTCAGGCGATCAGCGCGAACAGCGGCAATACCGGCGGCGGAGTTATCCGGCGCGGCGATGAGGCGTTGGTGTTGCGCAGCATCGGGCTGTTCAAAAATCTGGAGGATATCGCGCGTGTCGTGGTCACCGCAAAAGACGGCAAAACGGTATTGGTGAGCGACGTCGGCGAAGTCGCCATCGGATACCGACCGCGTTCGGGTATCGTTGCCTTCAATAATTACGACAACATCGTGCAGGGCATCGTGCTGATGACCAAGGGGCAGAATGCCAGCAAGGTGGTGGAAGCACTCAAGCAGCGGCTCGACCAGCTCTCGCAAAAGCTGCCGCCGGGTGTGAAGATCGTCCCTTATTACGACCGCACCGATCTGGTACGCCATACTGTCCATACCGTTACCGAAAATCTGATTGTCGGGGCGGTGCTGGTGGTTGCCATACTGATCCTGTTCCTGCGCAACTGGTATGCGGCCTTGACTGTGGCCGTCATCATTCCGCTGGCCATGCTGTTCGCCTTCATTCTGATGGACGCGCGCGGCGTTTCCGCCAATCTGATTTCGCTGGGCGCAGTCGACTTCGGTATCATCATCGATAGTGCGGTCGTGCTGGTGGAAGCTTTGATGGTGAGGCTTGCCCTGGCCAAAGCGGATGATCTGGCGCAGCACCACACTTACGGGTGGCGCATACACCTCATCAAGCAGACCGGCATAGAGTTGGGCCGCCCCATCCTGTTTTCCAAGCTGATCATCATTCTGGCTTTTGTGCCGATCTTCACTTTCCAGCGGGTTGAGGGGAAGATTTTCTCGCCGATGGCATTTACGCTGACTTTTGCATTGCTGGGCGCGATCCTGCTGACGCTGACTTTGGTGCCGACTTTGCTGTGCTACGCAGTGAAGAACAAGGACCTTGCCGAAAAACACAGCAACTGGATGCATAACCTGCAACAGCGCTATCGCCGCTTGCTGTTGTGGGCAGAGACGCGGCGCAAAACCATTGTGATAGCCGCGATCAGCATGCTGGTGGTGGCCTTGGCAGGCTCGCCCCTGCTGGGCAGCGAGTTCCTGCCCAAGCTGGACGAAGGCAACATCTGGCTGACGATCAGCCTGCCACCCGCGACCGCACTGGACAAGACCAAGGAAGTCGAGCGCCAGGTGCGTGCCATTCTCAAGTCCTATCCCGAGGTCAATAACGTGACCACTCAAGTCGGTCGGCCGGACGACGGTACCGATCCGAAAGGGCCGAATAACCTCGAAATCATGGCCGATCTCAAACCGCACGACACTTGGCGCTTTGCGGACAAGGAAGAGCTGATCGCCGACATGACGAAGCAGATACACAGCATTCCGGGCGTGCCGACCAATTTCTCGCAAGTCATCCAGGATAACGTGGAGGAGGCGTTGTCCGGCGTGAAAGGCGAGATCGCGATCAAGATCTTCGGTCCCGACCTTGAGATACTCGAAGACAAATCCACGCAGGTTGCCGATGTCCTGAGCGGTATACGCGGAGCAGCGGATGTGGCTGCGATCAAAGTTGGCGGGCAGACCGAGCTCAATATCACACTGAGCCGTATCCGCATGTCGCGCTATGGGCTCAATATCAATGACGTGAATGCGACCATTCAGACTGCATTTGGCGGAAATGCGGCCAATGTGTTTTACGAAGGCGACCGCCGCTTCGATGTGACACTGAGGCTGGATTCTGAGGACCGCGATGCCGTCGATGATGTACCCAACCTGCCGATCACGCTGTCGACCGGAGGAACCATACCGCTTGGCTCCATCGCCGACATCGAGGTGCGCCAGGGAGCTGCGCGGGTCGGGCGTGAGGCGGGTGGCCGCGTCGTTGCGGTGAAAGCCAACCTGCTCGGACGCGACCAGGGCAGTTTTGTCGCCGAGGCGATGGAAAAGGTCAATCAGCAAGTGGTGTTGCCGCCCGGTTACACCATGACCTGGGGCGGACAGTTCGAGAATCAGCAGCGTGCGCTCAAACGGCTTAAAGTCATTGTCCCGGTGTCCGTATTGATGATCTTCGTACTGCTGTTCTGGGCATTCAAGTCCATGCGCAAAGCACTATTGGTACTCCTGATGGTTCCGTTCACGCTGATCGGCGGTTTGGCCGGCCTGGGGTTGGCCGGATTGCATCTTTCCGTTTCTGCCGCGGTCGGTTTTATCGCCGTGGCCGGCATTTCGGTGCAGAACGGCGTCATCATGGTGGAGCAATTCATCGAAGGGATGCGCAACGGGCTTTCATTGGTCGAAAGCGTGATGGAAGGTGCGGTTGCGCGTCTGCGGCCGATCCTGATGACGGCTTTGATGGCCGGTATCGGTCTGATGCCGGCTGCACTGTCGCACGGTATTGGTTCTGAAACGCAGCGCCCCTTTGCCGTGGTGATCGTGGGAGGCATCGTTTCTGCCACTTTGTTCACGCTGCTGCTGCTGCCGCTGCTGTTCCCTGTATTTGCCGAAGAGGGATATACCAAGGGTCACAAGGACAATCAACCGCTTGTCTCAGAATAAGGCATTGCCCGATGGGGGTAGAGTTCAGCTAATATATGCCCCCGCCCCGAAACAAGCCGATATGATGAATTTTTCGATACGTTATTACCTGTTCGCCTTCATTCCTTTATTGGCTGCCTGTGCGCACGCGCCGCAACAGCAGGTCGATAGCACGCCCACGCCGACAGCCAAAACGAACCTGGAGCAGATCGTCGAGGCGCCCAAGCCGGATTTGCCCAAGGTGCCGCTGACCGACCAACTGCTGTATGAATTCCTGCTGGGTGATATCGCCGCGCAGCGCGACCAGCCGGAGTTGGCGGCACAGGCATATCTCGACCTGGCCAAGACTACGCGCGATCCTCGCGTGGCGAGGCGCGCCGCGCAATTGGCGTACGAGTCACGCCAGTACGACACTGCCGTCGAGGCATTCAAATTATGGCAAGACCTGGAACCCTCCTCGCCGCTGGCCAGACAGATGCTGCTCTCGCTGTTGTTGAGCGGCGGCAAGCTGCAGGAAGCGAGCCCGGTTCTGGCGGAGGTCCTGCAGGCCGATCCTGCCAATGCCGGACGCACTTTTACCGGCGTTTATCCTTTGGTCGCGCGTGCGCCGGACAAGTCTGCCGTACTCGATTGGCTGATCGAGGTGACTCATCCCTATCCTGACGTGGCGGAAGGTCATTGGGCGGTAGCACAGGCAGCGGTTGCCGCAGGCAAGAACGATTTGGCACTGACCGAGATTCACAAGGCAGTCACATTACGCCCGGATTGGGATGTGGCTGCCGTGTTCGAAGCGGAGTTGTATCTGAATGTCGATCCACCCAAAGGGCTGGAGCTGCTGAAGAAGTTCCTGGCGGCGCACCCGGATAATAAGGACCTGCGTCTGTACTACGCGCGAGCCTTGCTTAGCCAGAAGCAATTTGCCGCTGCGCGCGAAGAATTCGAGCGCTTGCTGAAAGACCGCCCGGACAGCCCGGACCTGGCTTTTGCCGTTGCCCTCATTTCCATGCAGATGGGCGATTACGCGCGGGCAGAACAGGAGTTGCAGCAAGCCTTGAGCAAGGGTGGCAAGGATGAGAGTACGGTGCATTACTATCTCGCTCAGCTGAATGAGGTGAGACAGAACGATGCAGTGGCCTTGGAGCAATACCGCCAGGTGAAGGACGGTGAATATAGCTATGCTGCCCGTTTGCGCGAAGTCGCTCTGTTGGACAAAGCGGGCAAACTGGTCGAGGCACGCGAAGCTTTGCACCATGCCGAGCCGAAGACCGATCAGCAACGCGCGCAATTGATCATGATCGATGCGCAACTGCTGCGCGAGGATAAAAAATACGAAGACAGCTATCAGGTGCTGACGCAAGGACTGGAAAAATTCCCCGAGAATCCGGACCTGCTATACCAGACAGCCATGGCGGCAGATAAGCTGAACAAGGAGGAGTTGTTCGAGCAACTCATCCGCAAGCTGATGAAGGTCGCACCGGATGATGCGCATGCCTACAATGCGCTGGGCTACAGCCTGCTGGATCGCAATCAGCGTATCCCGGAGGCAATCAAGCTGGTGGAGAAGGCCTACCAGCTTGCGCCGGACGATGCGGCCATCATCGACAGTATGGGATGGGGACAGTACCTGCTGGGAAATCTGGACAAGAGCATTGAGTTCTTGAACAGGGCGTATAAGGCCGATCCCGACCCCGAAATTGCCGCCCATCTGGGTGAAGTCCTGTGGAAGCGTGGCGACAAGGATGGGGCGCGCAAGGTTTGGGCCGACAGCGCCAAAGCCAATCCGGACAACGAAGCGCTTAAAGCGGTGATGAAGCGTTTCCTTCCCTAGATATGCGTCGTTTTTTTCCGTTGCTTGTAATCCTGCTTGCGGGTTGTGCGGCAGCACCTGTTGCCGTGCTGCGACCGGCACAGCAGGATGCTCCATTTGCATTCAACGGGCGTGTCGCCGTTAAGCAGGGCGATGCGCACGACAGCGCCGGAATGCGTTGGGTGCACAATGCCGCAGAAGATGAAATCCTGCTGCTCGCCCCGCTGGGGCAGACGGTGGCGCGCATCCATCGCGACATGAACGGGGTCACGCTGGATACCTCCGGCAAACATTACACCGCCCAGGATATGGAGACCTTGATGCAGCAAGCGCTGGGATGGCAATTGCCGCTTTCGGGCCTGCGTTACTGGGTCACTGCCTTGCCTGCGCCGAATATCGAATCCAGCCTGGAACGCGATGCAAACGGGCAGGTGGAGACGCTACGCCAGCAAGGATGGGAGATCAGCTATTCCCGTTATGCGGCGCTGGCATCGGATGCGTTGCCGTTGCGCCTGAAACTGCACCGGGACGGCACGGAGGTATTGTTGCTGATCGATGAATGGGAAGCGCAGTGAACAAACTCACCTGTCCGGCACCGGCCAAGCTCAACCTGTTCTTGCACGTGGTCGGACGCCGCGCCGACGGATATCACCTGTTGCAAACCCTGTTTCGTTTCATCGACCTGAACGACACCCTGCATTTCACGTTGCGCACGGATGGCGAAGTGTGCCGCATCAATGCGCTCGAAGGTGTGCCGCCGGAACAGGATCTCTGCGTGCGTGCCGCGCGGCTGCTGCAACAGCAAACCGGCTGCAGGCTGGGCGTGGATATCGAGCTGGAAAAGCATATTCCGATGGGGGGCGGCCTGGGCGGGGGGAGTTCGGATGCGGCGACCACTTTGCTGGCTTTGAACCGCCTGTGGCAGTTGGGATTGTCGCGCCAGCGCCTGATGCAGTTGGGCTTGTCGTTGGGGGCGGACGTACCGGTGTTCATTTTTGGCGAGAACGCATTTGCAGAGGGGGTGGGCGAGCAATTGCAGCCCTATCCCTTGCCGGATGCGTGGTATGTCGTGTTGTGCCCCCCCGTGCAGGTGCCAACGGTGCAGATATTCACTCATCCAGAATTGACACGAAATACGATTTCGATGACAATGCGCGCCCTTCCGAAGGGGTTGGACTTTCGAGCAGGGAACCGGAACGGGCTGAAAAACGATCTGCAGGCAGTGGCATGCAAGTTGTATCCGGTAGTTGGCGAACATCTGGCGTGGCTGGCGAAATTCGCTCCCGCACTGATGACCGGATCGGGAGCTTGCGTGTTTGCTGAATTCGACACGGAAGCGGAAGCACAAGCGGTATTGCAGCAGTTGCCTTCGAATATGCGCGGATTTGTCGCGCATGGATTGCAGCAGCATCCGCTGAAAGATTTTGTTGTGACAGAAACTGTTTAAAACGTAGCGCAAGCAGTGGTTTAAACGGCTTCTGAGCAGTTAATTGGGGAGTCGCCAAGTGGTAAGGCATCGGATTTTGATTCCGACATTCGTAGGTTCGATCCCTACCTCCCCAGCCAGATTCTTCAATCAAGTCGTGATGGGCGTTTCCGCCCATTTTAAATTTGCGAGGTACTCATGTCAGGCGACATGATGGTATTCACCGGTAATGCCAATCCCAAGCTCGCGCAAGACGTGGCGAAGCATCTGCACATTCATCTCGGGCGTGCCACGGTCGGTCGGTTCTCCGACGGCGAAGTGATGGTCGAGATCCTTGAGCATGTGCGCGGCAAGGATGTGTTCGTGCTGCAGTCCACTTGCGTGCCGACCAACGACAGCCTGATGGAAGTGATGGTGATGGTGGATGCGCTTAAGCGCGCCTCTGCCGCCCGTATCACGGCTGCCCTGCCGTATTTCGGCTATGCCCGACAGGACCGTCGTCCGCGCTCTGCTCGTGTGGCGATCACCGCCAGAGTGGTGGCGGACATGCTGGTCGGCGTTGGCGTCGACCGCCTGCTGACCATGGACTTGCACTCCGACCAGATTCAGGGCTTCTTCGATATCCCGGTGGACAACATCTATGCCGCACCGATCCTGCTGTCCGACGTATGGAAGCAGAATTTCCAGAACCTGGTGGTGGTCTCGCCGGACGTGGGCGGTGTGGTGCGTGCCCGTGCATTGGCCAAACGTCTCGAGTCAGACCTGGCGATCATCGACAAGCGTCGCCCCAAACCAAACGTAGCCAAGGTGATGAACATCATCGGCGACGTTGCCGGCCGTACCTGCATCATCATGGATGACATGGTGGATACCGCCAACACCTTGTGCGAAGCGGCCAATGCCTTGAAGGAAAAGGGTGCCGAGCGCGTGATCGCGTACTGTACCCACCCGGTGCTGTCCGGCCCGGCGATCGAGCGCCTTGAAAAGTCGGCGATTGACGAACTGGTGGTGACCGACACCATCCCGTTGCGCGAGGAAGCCCGCAACTGCAAGCGCATCCGCCAACTGAGCGTGGCGGAATTGATGGCCGAAACCATGCGCCGCATCAATGCGGAAGAATCGGTCAGTTCGCTGTTCATGGATTAGGATCAGTTTTTGCGGTTGCCACGTTGGCAATCGCGCAACCCGAAGCCTCTGGTCGCGGAGCGCTTCACAAGAAGTGGAGAAGTAAAATGGCTATCGAAATCGCAGCAACAACACGCAAAACGCAAGGAACGGGTGCGAGCCGCCGTCTGCGTAAAACGAACCGCGTCCCGGGGATCGTTTACGGAACAGGCGAAGCATCCATGATCGAACTTGATCACAACACACTGTATTTCGCACTGCGCAAGGAAGCGTTCCACGCTTCCGTTCTGTCGCTGGATCTGGACGGCAAGAAGCAGTCCGTTCTGCTGCGCGACTTCCAGATGCACCCGTTCCGCCAGCAAGTGCTGCACATCGACTTCCAGCGCGTCGATGCGAAGAAGAAGATCCACATGAAGATACCGTTGCACTTCATCAACTCTGATATCGCGCCCGGCGTGAAGACCGGCGGCGGTATCATCAGCCACGTGTTGAACGATCTGGAAATTGCCTGCTTGCCGGCCGATCTGCCGACAGCAATCGAAGTGGATCTGGCCAGCCTGGATCTGGGCCACTCCATCCACGTCTCCGATATCAAGCTGCCCAAGGGCGTTGAAGTGGCCGGCCATCACAAGGCAGTCGATGCCGTGGCGACGGTACAAGTGCCGCGCGGCGCAGTGGAAGCCGCAGCTGATGCCGCAGCTGCCGAAGCCGCATCTGCCGCGTCTACAGCAGCCGCTGCCGCAACTGCAGCCACAGCTGCGAAGCCTGCAGCAGACGCCAAGAAGTAATCTGCAAACTGTACGACCCGCCATGCGATCTAACGGTGCATGGCGGGTTTTTTCATTATGAGCGAACCAATCAAGCTGATCGTCGGGTTGGGCAACCCCGGCAGGGAATACGAAGCCACACGCCACAACGCCGGGTTCTGGTGGGTGGACGAGCTTGCTCGCAATAGCGATGCGAATTTCAGGAATGACAGCAAGTTTCACGGGCTGGTCGCCCGCACCGCATTGCACGGACATGAAGTCCATCTGCTCAAGCCGCAGACTTTCATGAACGTGAGCGGGCGGGCAGTGGTCGCGCTGGCACTGTTTTACAAGATATTGCCGGATCAGATACTGGTGGTGCATGACGAGCTCGACCTGCCGCCGGGTAGCGCGAAGCTCAAGCTGGGCGGCGGGCATGGCGGACACAACGGCCTGAAAGATATCATCGCGCATCTCGGTACCAAGGATTTCTGGCGCCTGCGCATCGGTATCGGTCACCCCGGCGAGCGCTCGGAAGTGGTGAATTACGTGCTGAACGCACCGCGCAAGGAAGAGCAGGTTTTGATCGAAGAAGCGTTGCAACGCGCACTGGATGTCGCGGGGCCGGTCATCGAAGGAAAAATGGAAGCAGCGATGCTGAAGCTGCATAGCAATTAGGATTCGGGA
>VFSW01010639.1_pt1 | contig 13023 bp, 8 predicted proteins | sample 5358111 | NCBI WGS metagenome assembly VFSW01 (sample SAMN11554181, study PRJNA540505) | mine drainage metagenome | isolation source: sediment from site ElyBrook_90M | place: USA: Ely Copper Mine, Vershire, VT | collected 2017 | reverse complement strand
GCAACAAAGAGAGGCGAGAGGGTGAAGCTGCCCGGCAGAATCCTTTAACATCTGCGGTGAGGTGGCGTCCCTCTAGAGTACCATCCAATCACCAGGAGTGAATTGCCCAATGTACTTTGATCTTGAAAAGGAACCAGCCAGCCATGCTTACAAACTGCTGGTGGGTCTCGTGGCGCCGCGACCCATCGCCTTGATTACCAGCATGGACGAAAATGGAATGCTGAATGCTGCGCCTTTCAGCGCCTATAACTATCTCTGTACCGATCCTCCTATCATCGGAATAGGCGTGACCAATCGGCCGGACCAGCGCTTCGTTCCCAAAGACACGGCGCGCAACATTCGCCGCACGGGCGAGTTTGTTGTCAACGTTGTCACTGAAGATATTGCCGAAAAGATGAATATCTGCGCCACCGATTTCCCGCCAGAGATGAGCGAGGTCGAGCTGGCCGGGTTTACAACGGCACCTTCCCAAATCGTTAAGCCGCCGCGATTAGCCGAGTCGCACGCCGCACTCGAGTGTCGCGAGTACACTACATTGGAGATCGGCCGTTCACGAGTCATCCTCGGCCGTGTAGTCGCCGTTTACGTCGAGGACCGGTACGTGGATCCGGCAGGGCCTTACATCAAGGCCGACGAACTGCATGCCATCGGTCGCATGAACGGGCTGGGGAACTACGCCCGCACGCGTGACGCGTTCATGACGATTCCGCGCATCTCGTATGAAGAGTGGAAGAGCGGGAAGCGATAAAACGGTTGTCTGCTCAGCGGAATCGGCGTGACGACCAATTCCGCAAACCGAAGGCAAGTCTCGAGCGCCTAGAAGGCGGTAATGGCCGTGGTCTGCGGCGGATAACCAGGCACGTTCAGTGGAGCCCTCAACGTTGCGTTGGCAAGGCGGCCGGCCTGGCTGGGGTCAAAGTTTACAAATCCGATGCTGTGCGCAGGGGAATTGGGTTGTAGAGTAAAGTCGTCGACGCCCGGCGCGGCATTGACGAAGAGTGGATCGGCAAATATCGAACCAACATCTTCTCCCTGCGCCTGCCATTGCTTGAACGTGAGTGGCGTGATGGGGGGCTGCTGACCGCCATTCATAGGGTAAACGGGTGTTTTGAAGAATGGTGTCGAAGGTTCGCCGCCCGTAACTGACTTGTTGAAGTAGACATTGTCATTGAACTCGAAGTAGTCGTTGCAAGTGGATTTGCCTTCGCAATACCAGTAGCCGTATTGAATCGAGTTAGCATCCCCCATATTCTTGTCGTAATAAAAAATGTTGTTTTCGAAGATGACGTTTAAAAAGCTCGTGTCGTTGTGACGGTCCATGGCCCCCATCAAGCCGTAGGCGAGGATATTGTTCCTGAACACGTTGGGCGGCACAGGGGCGGGCGGCGGCGTGTTCCACGCGTTGATATGAAGGCTGGCGTCGGTCGTGCGATATACCAGATTGTTCTCAAACTCCACACCTGCCGCGCCGGCATCGACGTACAATCCCCATCCTCCATACCCCTCATACGGATCATGCGTGACGTCGTGGACACGGTTATTGAGTACTTTGTTGCCGGTGTTCGCGCCACTGAGATAGTACACGGCGGCAAGATCGTTTGTGACACCCTGGCCGATGTCATGAATGTAGTTATAACGGGTTACGTCGTCGTGCGCGAAGTTGCAAGCCCATCCCCAATTGAAGCCCACGCCGACGCCAACATTGTAGAAGTCGGAGATTTCGTTGTGCTCGACGAGGACGTTATGCGCATCGCCGACCAGGATGGCATAGCCCACTGCGAAGATGCGACCGCCGCCAGTGATGAGGTTGTTGCCGATATAAATGTCTTGCGGGACATTGGCGTCGGTGTGGGTAGAGGGGCCGGTGCAGACTGCCTGGCCACCGATCCGGATGCCGCCAGCGCCGGTGTCGGATATGAGCCCGTCACGGAACTGGGCAAGGTAGGGAGAAGCTCCGCCTGCCACTCCGGTGCCCAGAAATTCGATGCCGTAGCCACCGGTGTGCTCGACGGTATCGCTCTCGAAGACAACTCCGGTGGAATTAGTCAGCGAGATAGCCGCGGAGGTTGCGTTGTCGGCTTGACTGCCTAAGTATCCGCTGGCACTTACCTGCAGGTCACTGTGTGCGAAGGTCAGCCCCTGAAAGGTCACGTAGGCGAGATCCTCCCCTGACAGAATTGTCTGAAGATTGGGCGCAACAAAGACGGCGGTATTCAGGGATTCCCCGGCCTCAGGAAGATAGGTGAGGGTTCGTGACTGGCGATCAAGATAAAACTCACCTGGAACGCGAAGTGACTCCATGACGTCTTCAAGCAGAAAGCGGTGGCCGGGAATAAAACCGGAGAAGATGGTCTCCCTGGGGAGGGCGGCAGTCGTGATAATCCGCTGCGTTGCCGTGTTGATTGAAGCGATGCGCAGATGTGGTACGTCCCAGGCCTCAAAGTCGATCAACTCCACGTCGCTGAGGTCGGTGATCGTTGGAGGCATACCAAGATTGGCCTTGGTTTCGTATGAAAGCTCGTCCACCGTAGTTGTACTTCCAGTGGAACTGTATTCGCCGGTGATGTATAGGTAGCCATAGGGTGTAGTACGCGGGCGGTAGCGGCGCGCACCATTTACCCAAAGTTGAGTGAAGTAAGTTCCAGCAGGCAAAGTCGTCTCCCACGACTTGGCGGAAGTGGCAGTCCAGCCGGTGATGGGCTTGCCCCCGCTGATGACTGGCGACTCGCCCGGATAGTTGGCATAGAGAATGGGCGTGGACGATGTACCGGAGTCCTGTGCCGTGAAAGCCCACGTAGAGGGCAAATAGTAAGTTCCTGCACGGATGAGAACGCGGATAGTGCGGCGGCTGACATGTGACTTGAGTCCCTGGACCGCGATGCGGGCGTGATCTACTGTCTTGAACGGTTGAGCCAGAGTGCCGGGCCAATTATCGCTGCCATTGTTCGCGACGTAGAAATCGGCCGACGCGCTGATGTTGGGGCCGGCAGCCAGGGGCATCGCGGAAGGGGAAGTAAGGTCGGGCGTTTGCGCCGGAGTGAACGATGCCACCGCGGAGACGCTTAGGAGCAAAACTAGCCATCGCTCCCAAAAGCCACAATTGTTGATGCGCATGTTCAGCCTCCAAGTCCCGGTGAATCCGGAGAAATCGCAAGATGGTCAAGGTAATGGGATCAGCGGTTGCCTGACTAATCATAAAACTGATAAGGAGGGCCAACAGGTTAGTTACTTCAGATTTGATGCAATGGCAAAGCTTGGCCTGAGTTCGACAAATTGTCATGGTTGAGCAGACTAGAATTGAAACTCGCCTCGACCGCGGGGAATTGCCTCGGATCCAAGCAGGGGAATTTGGTCATTGCCGATGCCCGACTTTTATGGGCGCACAATCACTTGTGATACATTTGTGCCTTCGTGCTATGCCAAATGTGTAGGATGAGGTAGAAACCCCATCGAGACGCGAGTGAATAACAAGCCTGTACCACCGCATCGCGGAGTAGCTTCCAGCCAGACGGCCCGCGAGATCAATCGGGATTTGATCCTGCACACGATTCACTTGCGCCAGCCCGTGAGCCGCGCCGATCTGGCTCGATTTACGGGACTGCAGGCCAGCACGGTTTCGGTGATTATCGGCCAGCTTATTGAGGAGGGCTGGGTCTCACCCGGGGTTCTCGGCCACCTGCCGCGCGGCCGGCGTCCAACCTTTGTCACCCTCAACGATCAGTTGGTAACGCTGGCCATCGATATACGGCCCGGTAAGGCGAACCTGGCGGTGATCGCCATCAATGGCAAAGTGCTCAGTCGAGACGCGATTGTCTTTGGCGAACACGGCGTCGCAAAGGCCGAAGCTCCCAAAGTCATTGATAGTATTGCCAGGGCCGCGCGAGCGTTGCGGTCTGATTTCGGTGCCCGCATGCTCGATGGCGTGGGCGTCAGCATTTCTGGCCGTGTTGATCAACACGCGCGCCGGGTAGTGTTTTCACCCAATGCGCCGTGGTCGCAATTGGACCTCCGCAATGATCTGCAGAATGCGCTCCAGATGCCTGTCGAGATTGAGAATGCCGCGAACGCGAGCCTGTTTTCAGAGCGATGGTTTGGCAAGCTTTCCGACGTAGCCAACATGATCGCAATTTCGGTTTCAGACGGAATTGGCGCGGGGATTTTGCTTGACGGCCAACTCGTCCGCGGGCGGGATGGAATGGCCGGTGAATTCGGTCATATGCCCTTCCAGGACTCCGGCCCTGTATGCGGCTGCGGCAATGTGGGTTGCTGGGAGACGTTCGCCTCTAATCGCGCAGCTTTGCGGTATTATCTGGAACTTGTGCCGGACAGCACGCTTTCTTCATTTCAGGATCTCCTCGACCTGGCCCGAGCCGGCGACATTCAGGCGCTGCGTTCCATCGATCGAATGGCAAATCACCTGGCAAAAGGGATCTCCATTCTTGCCGCCGGCCTGGCCCCTGAAGTGATCATCGTTGTGGGCGACTGCACGGTGCTGTGGTCTCGCATCAGCCCCGTTATTGAGAGTGAACTTATCGCGAAATCGTTCTCAGCGCGTATTCCGCGCGTGGTTCCGGCCATGGACGGTGATTCAGCGCGCCTGCGTGGGGCCGCCGCCCTGGTCCTTTACAGGGCGCTTTTCAGGCATGCCCCGCTCGAAAACGTGAACCCTGGGGATGCACAAATACTTAGCGGCGATGGTCCGAACTGCTCGCCCAAACCTGATCAAAGGGCAGGGGTTGTCATCCCCGACTCGCCCACGAGCCGCTTGGGTCTTCGTCGAAGCGCCGCCCTGGTAAATAAGTAAGAGAAGGCCGCGACGAAAATGACTGTCAGCGCGTGAGTCGTCCACAGGATTCCGATCATGGTGGTGCAAATTGTGCCGCCAGTTGCTCTGATCGCAGCTCCATGTTTCTATACGATTGTCCCGCGGCCGGGCCTAAACCACGGCTTCGGAATAAGCATCTAAACAACAGGACACGCGGCTTGCTCTAAGAGCAGAGGCCGGTAGAGGTTTACGGATATAATTCGCGAACCAAAATATATAAGTTTCGGAGTTAGTTTCCTCCCTCAAGCTAGCCCCTGAATCGCTCCGTTCACAAGCTCATTCTTTCCCGTGCTTAATCGTTCTCTAGGTTCTCATTCGGTCTAGACATCGATCGCACGGGATGATTTGTTTCTTTTGACGCCGCACTCACTCGCGGCAAGCAGCCTGACAGTAAACTTTCGCTACGATTCCTTGTCGACCTCCGCGATGACTTCCTTGAATGGATGAAGTCTCCGAAATAGGGGGTGCAGGTTTGACAATCCCTATTAGGGCCGCTATATACTTCGCGCACCAAAGAAGTGGAGGTCCCTCCCCCATGCACCTTGCGGTAGAGCCGTTGAGCGATCGGGCGCCGAGTCGCATAAGCTTCCTGCGCGTTACTGTTTTATCGATATGCCTTCTCGCATTGCCACTGCTGACGCGTGCTCAGTCGGTGGGGACCGGTCAAATTCAGGGAACTGTCACGGATACCACGGGGTCCGTGGTATCTGGAGCGACGGTCGAGGCTAGCCAGCAGGAGTCGGGACTGAAGCGAGAGGTCACGAGCGGTGCCGACGGAGGCTTCAACCTGCCTAACCTTCCCGTCGGTCCGTATCAATTGCGCGTGACGAGAGATGGCTTCAATGCCTACGTGCAATCGGGGATTGTCATTCAGGTTGGCAACAACCTCCGCATCCCTGTAACACTTGCCGTTGGCGGGGTCACGCAGACCGTACAGGTCGAGTCTGAAGCTTCAATGGTGCAGACCGAAGATCAGTCCGTGTCGCAGGTCATCGACCCGGAGCGTATCGTGGACATCCCATTAAACGGACGCCAGGCCACGCAGCTCATCCTTCTCACCGGCGCCGCCACCGTTGCACCCAGTGGCGACAACGTCGGCTCAAAGAATTACACCAGCGAAGTCCCGCTCTCTGTTGCCGGGTGCCAGGGCACCAGCACCGACTACCTGATGGATGGCGCCGACAACAACGACGCGTTCTCCAACGTGAATCTTCCGTTTCCTTTTCCTGACGCCATCCAGGAATTCAGCGTGCAGACATCCGGACTTTCGGCACAGTACGGTATCCACCCGGGATCAGTTGTAAATATTGTCACGCGGTCGGGAACGAACGCCTTTCACGGCACCGTCTTTGACTTCTTCCGCAACGGCGTGATGAATGCGAAGAGCTACTTCTCGACCACGCAGGACTCATTGAAGCGGAATCAGTTCGGCGGCACCATCGGCGGCCCGATCGTGTCCAACAAGCTGTTCTTCTTCGGCGGCTATCAAGGGACCCAGACTCATCAGCAGACCAATAATGTAACTGCGATTGTGCCCACCCAGGCCGTCTTGAATGGCGACTGGACGGCCTTTGATAGCGCCGGATGCGAACCGAGCGGAGCGAGCAAGACTTTGGGTGGGCCGTTCGTCGGGGATCAGATTAATCCCACTCTCTACAACAGCTCCGCCGTGGCTCTAGCGAAATATTTGCCCGTGGCCACAAATCCATGCGGCAAAATTGTCTACGGTATTCCCAACCCTCAAAGTGAAAACCAATACATCGGTCGAGTCGACTGGAACAAGGGCAGCAAGCAGACCGTCTTTGGGCGGTACTACCTTACTCATTTCACCCAGCCGGGCTTCTTCGGCGGCAATCTTCTGCTTACCGGGAACCCCCAGCTCGACGACCAGGAACAGTCGCTCACTCTTGGCCACACCTACTCCATCACATCTAATCTCGTAAATGCTTTCCATGTCGCGGGCACGCGCAGCTTCATCACGCGCGGACAGGTCTCGAGTCTCATCAATCCCAACAGCGTCGGCATCAACGTCGCCACACCCGTTCCCAACTACATCTACGTTGCTGTTTCCGGGGACTTCACCGAATCGTGCGGAACCTGCGAAACCTACCAGGTGACGACGAATCAGGAAAACGTGGTCGACGATATTTTCTGGACCAAAGGAAAGCATCACCTATCCTTCGGCGCGAACATTATTCATCAGCACATGAACCTCCAGGGCACCAACAACGCCAACGGCCAGTTCACTTTTAACGGCTCGTTCACCGGCGACCCCATGGCCGACTTCATGCTCGGCGATCTCTACAGCCTCTACCAGGGCAATAACACAGGCAGCACCTTCTCTAAAAACATCTTTGCCGGATACATTCAGGACAGCTACCAGATGACGCCGCGCTTCACGGTGAATGGGGGCGTGCGCTGGGAGTCCGATCTGCCCGAGATTGAAACGGCTGGCCGTGGCGATACATTCTCGATGGCTGCCTTCAATGCCGGCACAACTTCGAAAATCTTCACCACGGCGCCTCCGGGACTGCTCTTCGCAGGCGATCCCGGCATTCCCAAGGGCTACATCAACAATCACTGGGATCACTTTGAACCCCGCTTTGGCATAGCGTGGGATCCGCGCGGCAAGGGGCAGGAAAGCATTCGCGCATCCTACACTCTTGGCTTTCAGACGCCGATCCTTTACATGGAAGATCGCTTTGAAAACAATGCGCCCTACGGCGATGCGATCACGATCAATCCAACCTCCGGGCTTTTCTCAAATCCCTACGCCGCCTACCCTGGCGGTAATCCATTCCCACAGCCGTATCCGCCGCCAAAGGCGACCGCTTTCATTCCCACTGAGGGCTCATACTTCGTGTTCCCTGTAAACATGAAGCCGAGCTACACGCAAACCTGGAACGTGACCCTGCAAAAGCAAGTCGGCGCCAACTGGGAGTTCACTGCCTCATACCTGGGTAACCATGTGCTCCACATTCCGTCAGGCAATGAGGAAAATCCCGCCACTTATATTCCCGGTAAGTGGACAGGCCCGGGCAGCTGCGGAACTCTCACAATCTCACCCGGTCTTGGCAAACCGTGCTCAAGCACCGGCAACACCAACTTCCGGCGCACAACGGCTCTGACCAACCCAACCACCGGCGCCTACTATTCCGAAGTGAGTGTGATGTATGACGGGTCGAGCAGCGTCTACGATGGCCTGCTGCTTACTGCGCAACACCGTTTCGCTAACTACTTCACGATTCTCAGCAATTACACCTGGTCGCACTGCATAACCGGCGGCACAGACGTCGGCGACCTGGGCGGAAATACCTTTCAGAATCCAGCCAATCCCGGAGCGGACCGCAGCAACTGCGGCGAAGACCTCCGCCATAACTTCGTCACTTCGCTCGTCGCCCGCAGCGCCCTCAAAGGGGGCGGCTTGGAGAGAGCATTGCTTGATGGATGGCAGGTGGCTCCCATCGTCAGCGTATCTTCAGGAACGCGCGTCACGCCCACCACAGGCACCGATGCGTCTCTCACAGGCGTCGGCCAAGACCGGCCCAACCTGATTGGAGATCCCTACGTGCACGGCCAGCCGAGAAAATTCTCGCTCAACCCGGCGTCGTTCCAAAAGAATGCCCCTGGCACCTATGGCAATACCAAGCCATTCTCACTGGTTGGTCCTATGTACGCCGATCTCGATGCCGCCGTCAGCCGCTTTTTCCCGTTGCCCGAGAAGATGCAGCTTGAATTCCGGACGGAGTGTTTCAACTGCCTCAATCATCCCAACCTGCTGGGTCCCAACTCGGCGCTCAACAGTTCTCTCTTTGGTCAGATCACGACCTCAGATCCACCAAGAATTCTGCAACTGAGCATGAAGGTCGATTTCTAGAGAGGACCTGGGCAGGACGTACACCGGACTGCCCAAATCATTTACTGGCCCCACCGCTCCGCTTTTTGTGCGATCGGCGTGACCATGAGTAAGTGAAATATTCAGGAGCCTGGCAAAGGATGAACGTAGGCATCATCGGTACCGGGGCTATCGCAGGCAAGCACGCGCGAGCCTACAAAAACATCGGGTACCGGGTCGTTGCCTGCACCAACACCACGCCTGAACGCGGCAGAAAGTTCGCGGAATCCACCGGCGCCACCTGTTTCTCGACCGCCGAGGAGGTCTGCCGACCCCCCGAAGTAGACTTCGTCGACGTATGCACATTTCCCGCCTACCGGCTGTCCGCCGTGGAATTGTGCGCCGGAAACAAAAAGCACGTCCTCGTACAAAAGCCAATGGCGCTCGATATTGAAACAGCAGCTCGCATGATGGCAGTTGCTGACGCCGCGGGTATTCAACTTGGGGTGATGAGCCAACATCGCTTCGACGACTCCATCATCTTTCTCAAAGAGGCGATTCTTACCGGCAGACTAGGTCGCATTCTTCAGGCAGACGCCTATGTGAAGTGGTACCGCACTCCCGAATACTATGCGCGCGCGGGAAAGGGTACATGGTCTGTCGAAGGCGGCGGTGCGCTGATCAGCCAGGCCATTCACCAAGTGGACCTGCTCCTTTACCTGGTCGGCCCGGTAGATGAAGTGGCAGGCATGTGGCAGCCTGGCGGAACACACGCTATTGAGGCGGAAGACGATCTGTGTGCGCTTCTGCGCTATGCGTCAGGAGCCACTGGAGTCATCCAGGCATCCACATCGCTCTGGCCCGGCTACCCCGAAAGGCTCGAAATTCATGGAACCGAGGGAACCGCTATCATAACCGGTGATCAACTCTCTGCGTGGGACGTCAGGGATGATTCCGGACCGCACCCGCCAGTCGCGCAAGCGTCCGCCTCTGGGGCATCGGAACCCATGGCAATTTCAATCTTGCCTTTTGAACGCCAGCTTCGCGACTTTGGAGAAGCTTGCAGGTATAACAGGATGCCGGCGATATCCGGACGGGACGGATACAACGCGCTCCAGCTTGTGCAGTCCATTTACACGTCCTGTGCCCAAGGCAGGAACGTAAAGCTGGAGACGCTGATTAGGGCATGATGTCCATCGCCGGCACGAACGGGCGCATTTGTATCGGGTATGCTTCATCACTTTATTGAAGCCCCGGGAGGATTGATGAGCAATACACTTGCAGGGCGGCGCGATTTTCTCAAGCACGCCGGAATGATGGGGTCGGTCGCGATGATGACAGGCTTGCCCGCCACGGCTCTTTCAGGAAACGCCGGAAGCGGAGGCACGATCAAAGAAGAGGCCCTTTCGGCGCAGGCGGAAGAGACTCCCAGGTTCCACATCAGGTTCGCCGTATGCGGCATGAGCCACGATCACATCTACGGTATGGTCGGCGCGATCCAGCGCGGCGGCGGCGAGCTGGTTTCGGTCTGGGGCGGCGAAGAAGACAAACTGGCCACTTTCACCAGGCGGTTCCCCAGCGCGAAAGTCGTCAAGACGCAAGAGGAGATCCTCAACGATTCCTCAATCCAGCTGGTACTCAGTTCGCAGATCGCCAACGAGCGCGCTCCGCTCGGTGTCAAGGTGATGAAGCACGGCAAGGACTATCTCTCTGACAAGCCGGGTATCACCACTCTCGAACAACTGGCGGAGGTGCGCAAGACCATTGCGGAGACGAAGAGAATCTACGCCATCATGTACAGCGAACGGCTGGAAGTGAAGGCCGCTGTCTACGCAGGCCAGCTGGTGCAGCAGGGAGCGATCGGCAAGGTGATTCAGACCATCAATATCGCGCCCCATCAGGTGATGCAAAAGCGAGGCGACGCGGGCGGAGGCACTGGCCGTCCCGACTGGTTCTGGAATCCCGATCAGTACGGGGGCATCCTCTGCGACATCGGCTCTCACCAGGTCGATCAGTTCCTCTTTTATACCGGATCGAAGGAGGCCGAAGTTGCCGAGTCGCAGATCGCCAACGTGCGCCATCCCGACCATCCCCGCTTTCAGGACTTCGGCGACATGGTGCTGCGCGGCGATCGCGGCCTCGGCTATGTGCGGCTGGACTGGTTCACTCCTGACGGCCTGGGCACGTGGGGAGACGGCCGCCTATTCATTCTCGGCACCGACGGATACATCGAGGTGCGCAAGTATGCCGACGTCGCGGTCAAGAAGCAGGGCAACAACCTGTTTATCGTTGACGGAAAGGAAGCGCGCTACATCGACTGCAACAACATGCCGCTTCCGTTTGGTCCGCAATTTGTTGCCGACGTAGTCAATCGCACCCACGTTGCGCAGGACCAGGCGCAATGCCTGCTCGCCGCCGAATTGGTTATCAAGGCGCAGCGCAATGCAAAACTCATTACTCTCAAGGATTGAATCAAGGAGTACACGATGAAAGGCCCCAAGAGCAGGAAAGTCACACGTCGCAAGTTTCTCAAAACCGGTTTAGGGGCGTCCGCGGCGCTTGGATTTCCGGCAATCGTGCCTTCCAGCGTGTTCGGCCAATACGCGCCGAGCAAGCGCATCAATGTGGGCGCCCTCGGCGTTGGCCGCATCTCGCGCGGCCACGACATGCCTGGCATCCTGCAATACGATAATGCCCGCATCATTGCGGTCTGCGATCTTGATGCGCACCGCGTCGAGGACGGCAAAACATTCGTCAACGACTACTACACCAGGAAGACTGGAAAACCCTACGACGGCGTAACCGGCTACGCAAATTACCACGAACTGCTTGCCAACAAAGACATCGATGCGGTCGTCGTAAGTACGCCGGACCACTGGCACGCGCTCATCGGCATCGATGCCGTGCGTGCCGGCAAGGACGTCTACCTGCAGAAGCCCGCATCATTGACGATTGAAGATGGCCGCGCGCTCAGCAATGCGGTACAGGCCTCCGGGCGCATACTCCAGATTGGCAGCCAACAGCGGTCTACCGTGCAGTTCCGCTATGCTGCCGAACTCGTGCGCAACGGCCGCATCGGCGATCTGCAGCGCGTCGAGATCGGACTTCCCGGTGACCCAGCGGGTGGCGACAAAACGCCCATGCCGGTTCCGGCGGGGGTTAACTACGACTTGTGGCTCGGCGAAACTCCTTCTGTTTATTACACTGTCGATCGCGTCCATCCGCAGCAAGGCTACGACCGCCCTGGATGGTTGCGCTGCCGCCAGTTCGGAGCCGGCATGATTACCGGCTGGGGTGCGCACCACGTCGACAGCGCCCACTGGGGCATGAACACCGAATATACCGGTCCGATCGAAATCTGGGGCGAGGCACAGTTTCCCGAGCACGGGCTCTGGGACGTGCACGGCCCCTTCAAAACCGAGGCACTGTACGCCAATGGCGTTCGCATGAGCATCAGCGGCGACTATCCCAACGGCATCAAGTTCTATGGCTCAAAGGGGTGGATCTTCGTCTCCCGCGGCAATGAGCAGGTGACCAAGAGCGACCCGGTTGCCAAACTCCACGACGCCACCGCGCTTGCCTCCAGCGATCCCAACGTCATCAAGTCCGTCATCGGACCCGACGAGATTCACCTCTACGAGAGCAAGGAGCAGCACGGTAACTGGATCGACTGCATCATCAGCCGCAAGGAGCCTATCTCTCCCGTCGAACTCGGTCACCGTGCCTGCTCCACCTGCCTCCTCCACGACATGGCCATGGTGCTCAAGCGCAAGCTCTACTGGGACCCTGTCAGAGAGCGATTCAATAACGACGATGGAGCCAACAGCATGCTGTCGCGTCCGCATCGCTCGCCGTATTTGTTGACCTAGGAGAACACCATGGGAATGAACCGACGCGACGTAATCATTGGCCTTATGGCGCTGCCCAGTGCTCTTGAATCCGTTGGCGCTGCCCAGGGCGGCGAACACATTATGGGTCCCACCGTTTTTGAATGGAACGACATGCAGCCCCACAAGACGGCGACCGGCGAAGTGCGATCCCTCTGCAAAAGCCCGACCGCCACCGTCGATCAACTCGAAATGCACGTCACCACACTCAATCCCGGAATGACATCCCCTGCTCCCCATCGTCAAGTGAACGAAGAACTCATCATCATCCGCGACGGTGAATGCGAGACGCTTTCCGACGGCAAGTGGGTCAAGGTTGGCCCCGGTTCCGTGGTCTTCAACGCCTCCAACAGCCTCCACGGCTTCCGTAACATCGGTACGACTCCGGCCACTTATCACGGCATCAACTGGAGCCCCAACAAAGACAAGGCCGCCACGGCCTGACACACTGACCCGATCGCCTGTCTGTCACTGGT
>VFSW01010638.1_pt1 | contig 13023 bp, 15 predicted proteins | sample 5358111 | NCBI WGS metagenome assembly VFSW01 (sample SAMN11554181, study PRJNA540505) | mine drainage metagenome | isolation source: sediment from site ElyBrook_90M | place: USA: Ely Copper Mine, Vershire, VT | collected 2017 | reverse complement strand
AGATCGGTGAGCGTCTGGTCCTGGTATATCCAGTGCCCCAGGAATTCATGCAACTTCGAATTGTCATAGCGTGCGCGCTGCCATTCGAGCTTCAAGTCCCCTGTCTTCATCGCTGCTTCGGTCAGCGTGAACGTACTCTCACCCTTCTCCGTCACGAACGGCTCTACTTCCGCGTCGAGCGCCATTCGCGTACCCTTGCGCGTCACCACCATCAGCAGCGTGTACCCGCCGTCCGTGCGGAAGGCTCCTGCTACTGGCGTACCTACATAGGTCGTCAGATAGTGTCGTTGGAGCGGCGTCCACACACGCATGTAGCGGTAACCAACGATGGCGAACACAATGAGCAGAGCAACGCAGAACGCTCCGATAGTCCATACCGCGTTGTCGCTCGGAAAGTCTCCTGAATCGTCCGGTCGCCCCCATTTCTGCTTCATGGCACACCCCCTGTTGCTGCTTCGGCAAGGCGCTGTAGCGCCTTGCTCAACTTGTTCTGGTCCGCTCGCTCGATTAGCTGCTGCATCTCTTCTGCGGTCAGGGTTCGCCCTTGGGATACGGCGAAGTGGATGTTTAGCAGGATGGTTCGCAGCGCCAACACTTCGGCCAGGACGGTTTGCTCGCCTGCATTCGGCTTGGTCGCTTTGAGCAGAACATCACGCGCCCACTCGCTGATGGTTTGCTCGCCCGCTAGGGCTTCAAACAAGGCGTATTCCTCGTCAGTGACTTTGGTGCTGATGGATTTGGTTCGAAGGGAGGGCATGGAATTCACCCCATAAAATCAACAAGTTCCCATACGGGAACCAAAAGTTACTGCGCGTCGCTCTGAGGGAAGAGTTTCGCGGCAAGCTACTGGATTTTCAGCAAGTTCCCCAATAGCAACCAAGGTTGCTATACGGCACCCGTTTGGGGGTGACGTGTCCGCAAAACTCCCGGTGCCGAAGGCACCGCGCCTTTCGGGTTCGACGCAAGCCCAATGATTCGCGCAATCAACCCTGTTCGCCATACTCATTCTGAAGCTCCTGCAACCACCGCTGAATCTCGGGAATCGCCCACGCCTTCTGAAAGAGTTCGCGCAGGGCATTCCACTCGCTCTCGGTGAACTCGATGCCCACATCGTTCTGCCGGAGCCACAAAGTAAACTTCGTCGCCCCCTTTTCCTTGGACGGCGTCACGAGAAAGTGCCTGCCATTCCAGGAACGCTTGGCCGACCATCCTTCGAGCATGGCGCGAAACTCGGCCAAGTCGGAGTACCGGGCAATCAGAAAGTTGACCCGGCGCACTGGGCCGAAGTCGATATACACGCCCAGCTCCGGGCAGCCTAACGCCGTAAACGAGAGCTTAAGTTCGTCCAACTTCAGCGGATCGGGCAGGATAATTCGGCGGCGAAAGTCGTCATCGTTTGGACCCGCTGGTCGCACGGGCTGGCGGTCGTGCCGCACCCAATGGCCCCGAGCGGCAAGACCCCATAGAGTCGGCCAAAAGGGGGCAAGGACCTGATCGAGCCTACTGCTCTCGACTTCTTCATCACGAACGGCGGTGAGAAAGCATCCGCCGACCGTGCCTGGTCTCTGCCATTTCTCGGCTGGTTTCAGCAGTTCCTTGCGAATCGAAATCTGTTTCAGAACTGCTTGGTGTTTCTGCTCGGCATCATCATCGGAAAGCCGAACATCGGTGGAGTGGCCGCCGAGGTTGCCGAAGTAATACCACGCGTGCTTTGAGGCGTGCTTCTTCCGGTTCTGATAGACGGCTTCGAAGGCGTCGAGCAGCGTGAGATAAGACTCCTTGGATGGAATCGCGGGCCAAAGCAGCGGTGGCTCCTGAGACTCTTCTTCTGTGCCAATCTGCACGTACTGCGCGAGAACATCCCATTCGGCGGCAGTCAGAGTGTGCTGCGATTCCCACTTCTTCCGAATGTGATAGAGGGAAGCGGTCGGTGTGCTGAGCATTTCATGGCGCGCTGCCTCGCGGTCCATGCCGACGACGCGCTCCTCGATAACGAGGAAAGCAGCCTCCCCCAAAGACACGGTGCGGCCCAATTGTTCGCTGAGGATTTTCTGGTAGCGCTCCAAGAGCTTCAGGCGGTCCTCGTTGAGTCGAATAGAAATGACTTCATGGCGGGGCTTCTTTTTGAGAATCGACATCATAGTTGACAAATCCTCCTACACTATCGTACTGTGTTTACGTAAGCGTAGCTCGTTAGGCAACTGAATGCAAGAAGAATATTCCTCAGAGCAGCGTCAGAAGCCGGAGAGTGCTTTCGACGGGATACTCGTCGATCTTCTTGACCCTGCAGGAGTCATTGGCACGCAATGGCCGTACCATCACAAATCGAGACCTCGGTGCACATCGAGCGGCACTATGCCGTTACGGAAATCGCCGAAATGTGGAATTTGAGCGCTGATAAAGTTCGTGAACTTTTCGAGGATGAGCCCGGTGTGCTTGTGATCGGCGAACGGAGTCCCAGGCACAAGAGACGGTATGTCACGCTGCGCATTCCTCAAACTGTGGTCGAACGAGTTCATTGTCGTCTATCATCAAAGTCCGGCGTCCGGTAGGAGTGTTACACGATGCTGACCATCTATCGTCGTCACCGCAAGAACTGCAAGCAACGCGCAAAAGGTCGGAGATACCGACACTGCCAATGCCCCATTTGGGTTGACGGAGCACTTGGCGGGAAAGAGATGCGCGAGTCTTTGAAGCTCCGCGACTGGCAGCGAGCACAAGACCTGATCCGCGAATGGGAAGCCGAGGATCGCCGCACAATCCCGCAGGAACAGCAGGTCACGATTAAGGCTGCTCATGCGAAGTTCATTGCCGACGCGGAAGCGCGGAAACTGAACAACGCCACACTAGACAAATACCGCCTACTTTTTCGACAGCTTGACGGTTTCGCGGAAACATACAAGCTGCAATTCCTCAAGCAGCTAGACCTAGACGCGCTTGCAACATTTCGCGCAACGTGGACGCAGGGGCCGCGCACAAGCCTCAAGAAGCTGGAACGGCTCAGGGCGTTCATGCGCTTCGCCGAAAAGAGAAAATGGATTGACGATAATCCGGCGACTGAACTGAAAGCTCCGAAGGTTCCCAACAAGCCGACAATGCCTTTCACGCGGGAAGAGATGATTCGCATTTTTGCCGCGCTTGAACCTTACGGCAAAAGCGCGGGCATTCGTAACGCGCAACGGCTACGTGCCTTCGTTTTGTTGCTGCGATATTCGGGATTGAGGATCGGGGATGCGACGCAGCTTGAAGTAGGCCGCCTTCACGGGAACAAGGTGTTACTGCACACGCAAAAGACCGGGGTACCTGTTTATTGTGTTCTGCCTGATGTGGTCATTGCAGCGTTGGACGCAGCGCCGCGCTCAAGCGAGCGCTACTTTTTCTGGACGGGCGCATCAACGGTCCACAGTGCGAAGGGAAAATGGCAGCGCAGATTACAACGCCTCTTTGAATTTGCGAAGGTGCCAACTGGCCACGCGCACAGACTCCGCGATACGTTTGCCGTTGAATTGCTACTTGCGGGCGTTCCGCTCGATAGAGTCTCGATTCTCCTTGGGCACAGCAGCATTCGAATCACTGAGCGTCATTACGCGCCGTGGACGCGTTCACGCCAAGAGCAAATCGAGGCCGATCTGCGGGCTGCTTGGAGCAACGATCCTGTGATAGGAGAGGTACACGCGGGGTACACGGCGAAACGCGCGGCTAGAACTCGTGTGTTTTCAAAGAGAAGGATTGGTAGGGGCGGTGGGGATCGAACCCACGACCTTCGGCTTAAAAGGCCGCTGCTCTACCACTGAGCTACGCCCCTGCGGTACAAACCAACAATTGTATAGATAGCTTGCGCGCACTGCAACCGCGCGTGTCGCCCCGTCTAAAATGTAACCGAGGGGGGTATCGTCGCGCCATTTAAGATGTAACCCGAATCCAGAGGAAAAGCGAGGAGGGTTACGCTGGGACGCCATGCGAGGTGGGAATATTTTCGAACGATCTACGAGCGGTATCGAGGGGCGAATCGGCTGGAGAAGCAAGCGATCTTTGAACGAATTCTGCCGGAACGCGGGTTACCACCGGAAGTATTCGATTCGGCTGCTGAACGGGCCGCGTCCGAGGACGGGGCCGGAGAAAGTTGTGCGGCGGCGCGGATGCAGCTATGGTCCTCAAGCGCTGTCGATCCTGACGCAGGTCTGGGAGGCCGCCGCGTATCCCGGGTCGGCTCGGCAGAAAGTGCTGTTGCCGAAGTGGATGCCGTGGATTCGCAGGTGTTTTCGGGTGAGCGGGGAAATCGAGCGTCAATTGCTGCGTATCAGCGCGCGGCAGATCGATCGCCGTCTGCGGGCCAAGAAAACCGAGAAGAAGAGGAGGATCCACGGACGGACCAAGCCGGGGCTGTTGCTGAAGCATCAGATTGCGGTGAAGACGGTGCGGAAGATTCGCGCAGGCTCGAAACTGCGACGGGGTCTACGACCGGCCGCAAACTCCGTTGGAGCGGGTGGCGTGTTGCCCGCAGGCCTATGCGCAACGCGTGGCGGAACTGAGGCACCTGGAGAGGACGGTGGATCCGTTTCATCTGGAACAGGTGATCGAGCGGAAGTTCGATGGCATTTACAAATGGGCGAATCGCCGCTTGAGCCCACAGCCGATCCGGGCCAATCCAGCAAAGCAAACGAGGCGGGCAAACGGCTATAGAAAAACCGCTCCCGTGGCGTGCACCGTGCCCGTGGGAAGCGTGAGATCGATAGTAAACGCGTAGTTTTTCTTTCGCGCGGACTTCTTCGGACCTGGCGATGAGGTTTCAGCAACACTCCCGTCTCGGCGGTACTGCAGTAAGGATATAATCTAGCTGCATGATTTCTGCTTCCTATAAACCGGGAAAGAAGTTCATGGAGCTGGCGATCGCGGAGGCTAAACGCGCCGGTGACCGAGGTGACTACCCAATTGGCGCGGTCATTACGCGCCTCGCGGGCAAACGCGAAGTGGTCGTTGCCAGTGCGGGTAACCGGGTAAAAACTTCGGGATCGAGCATCAAACACGTCGAGCTGGAAACACTCAAATACGTATCCAGCGGTTATGGCCGCTACCTTCCCGACTTCATTCTCTACTCCACACACGAGCCATGTCCCATGTGCGCCGGCGCCTGCGTATGGTCTAGAATTGGCGCCGTCGTCTACGGTGTTTCCCAGGATGACATTGCCGCATATGGCGGCAAGCACGGCACGGATGAATACAAGTGGCGAGCATGCCTCATTTCTTGCCGTCTAGTTTTCGAGAAGGGCAATCATCCCATCCCTGTCGTCGGTGGTTTTCTGCGAAAAAAGTGCCAAACGCTGTTCAGTTACAAAGCAAAATAGTGGCGCCTGAGTTTACGTAGTGGTTCTGGCCCACATAGCGATTGGAGGGCTTCGCGGGATGTGGCCGATTCGCGCCGTGGTGTTTCACAAGTGATGCGGGAATTTCCCAGCAAATTTCCAACTCACCGGAGAGCAAGTCTCGTCCAAGGATTATTTCCGAATAGGTGACAGTACCTCTCGGAATAGTATTGGCAGTTGGAAACACGCGTAGCGGGTGTATCAGGCAAAGGGGTCTCCTTTTGGGAGCGTCGCACTGTTGCTCACCTTTGCCGCGCTTTTGCCACCATTTCGATCAGAACGCTTCTCGCCTCCGCCGGACTGCCCACTTCGCGTGAGAAGGCAATGCGTGCGCCACGCGGGCCGTCCGGAGTTTTCAACCGTACATGAAAGCCGAGACGGTCGACCGAAGTCATCGTCGCTTCCTGAGAGTCAATCCCAGCAAATGCCCGGGCAAGTAACTTGAGCGAATCCCCGTGGTCGGTATTCATGTGCTGGATGATGTCGGCTGCAACGTCAGCCAGAGGGTCCGGTTGCCCGTGGCAATATTCCGATGCGGAGACCCAGCCCATCACCCCGAAGCCACCAACATAATAAACGTCGATCACGTCCATGCGGTAAAAGGAAAAGTCTTCAAAGTCCACCCAGTTTTTGCTATTGGGGTAACGCGCCAGGTAGAGTTTCCGTGCTTCGGGCACCTCCGGCTTAGACATCGGCAAAACATTCCCTAGCAATGTGACCCTGGACGCCCCCAAAGGATCGCCGCCGGCGTCTGGCTGAGTCACTAACAGGCTGGAGCGCGGGTCCGCCTGCAGATTTTGAGTGTGCATGGCCATCGTGCTGATGAGGAAGACGGGATGCCCGTTTTCGTCCAGCGCATAGGGCGTCACGGATCCAAAAGGAAATCCCTGCTGTTTGCGTGAAAGCGTCGAAAGAGTGCCGATTCGACCCAGATACAATAAGGTGCGCACTCGGTCGGCAAACGTGGTCTCGGCGACCGCAGGCTGGTTACTCGCTGCGCCTGAGCCTGCGTGTTTTCCCGCCGGTAACGAAGACATTGCTATTCTCACCACGATCGCTGGGCTAATTTCAATATTAGAGCCGATCTTCACCACTGACTTCGGTGGACGTTCCATCGCCCTACCGGAGTTGCAGCCCGTCGGTCACTTTGGCAATTATGCCCGAGTGACGGCATATCAGGAAGCGATCCGCTACCCTACCCAAACTGGATAGCATCCAAGAAATGATCTTCTCGGAATGTGGGACAAACTCTTAGCGCATACTTTTGGGAAGCTTTTTAAGCCCGATCGACTCTGGAGACGGCGCAGCTTGGAGCGTCGCTCCCTTTTCACGGATATCGCGGTTGCGAGCCGAGAAACGTAACGGCTCAGCAGGTTTCGAAGTCGCCAGATCCGTCGCATCCTGAGGAGCGGGGGACAGAACCCGTGCAGGTCCGCCGTCTGGCTCGGCCTCCTGAAGGGTTGCGTCGGTCAGAATCGAATAATTGACGCAGAAGAGCGCCAATTCGAGCCGGTTATAAACGCCAACCTTGTCAAAAATGCTTGTAAGGTGATGCTTGACGGTCTGCACGCTCACTCCGAGTGTCTCAGCAATCTCGTTATTTGTTTTGCCGGACACGACCTCTCCGACGATTTGCTCTTCACGGGGCGTCAGTCGCCAACTCTTGTTTGAAGACTCTAGAAGAACCACGCTGGATTCCTTTTCCAATTCGTGAACGGAATCCGAAATACCCTCGCGCTCAATCCAGTATTGGCCCGCCATGACCGTGGAGATACTCTTGCGCAGGAGTTGCGTGGCCGTCTCCTTTAGCACGATCCCGGAGGCGCCATGATTGAGAGCCTCAACAATTTCAGGTTTTCGGACTTCGGTGGCCAGGATCAATATCCGCAGAGGAAGGGACAGGCGCTGAATTAGTTTCAGGGCCTCCATCCCATTACATCGCGGCATCCGGAGATCCAACAAGACGAGGTTTGGCTTCAATTTCCTTGCGAGTTCCGCAGCCTCCCTGCCGTCCCGAGCTTCGCCGACCACGCGAATCTTCGGGTCCGTTTCGAGGAGCATCCGTAAGCCCTCCCGAAAGGTTGGGTGGTCATCGGCCACTAAAACGCGTATGTTCTGAGAGATGTTATCCATGGGCATATTTGGGGAGCACGATATCCAGGTGCGCGCCACGCCCGGGCATTGATTCAACTTCAAGATCACCGCCAAGTGTGGACACTCGTTCCCGGATGACATAAGGGCCTTGGCGCTTGGCTTCAAGTTCCAGCATGCTGAGCCGGCCGGCGAAATCAAATCCTCGGCCGTCGTCGTCAATCAGGAGTCTCCAGTTGCCTTGGTCCGCCGCGAACCCAATCGAAACATTACGCGCCCCGCTGTGTTTTTTGATGTTCAGCAGCGCCTCTTGAACAATCCGCACAAGTTCACCAGCGACCGCGGGAGGCGGTGAAACTGGACCGCCATCGGAAATGAATCGCACGACAATGCCCGTTTCATGCTCGAACTCCGCGGCCAAATCGGCCACATATTCCAAGAAGCTTTTCGGGCCAAGATCGAGAGGCCGTCCCTGCACGACTAGCTCCCTCACTTCCATTTGGCTCCTCTTTACGAGGCGCTGAAGTTGAGCGAGATCCTCGGAGTAATCGGGAGGCAAGCCTATATCGCTGCGCCCTAATTTATCTAAACGGTACTCTAAGGCATAGAGGCACTGGATCACGCCGTCATGAAGATCCCTTGAGATCTGCGCATGCACGCGTTGCGCCACGCGGGCGGAATTTTCCCATCGCTCTCGTGCATCCGTCCTGGCGGCCTCCCACAGCAGGCCGGTGGCAAATACGACGAAGCCCGCCAGAGAAACATAGGCGGACCTCGTCCGAACCGCTTCCTGGAAATTGATACGCGGCGCAATAGAAACAGCCAAGAATAATGCGCCACTGAGGAGGAGTGCAAACACACCGGCTGTCCAGAGCACCTGGCTCGGACCCCAACGTCGCGCGGAGGCAACCAGCACAAACAAGAACAACAAGAAGAGAGATGCCTCGGATGCGCGCACAAGAAACGCCACAAGAACGACTGAAACAACGTCCATGCAATGAAGCATGAGTCGAGTGCTGCCCTGCCACTTTTGATTTTTTCGAACCTGAAATAGAACTAGCAAACTATAGACGGTGAAACCAAATGCGGAAACCAAAGCGTGATTTCGCAGCAAATTAAACGTGCGAAAGTCCGAGCAGGCTAACACAAGAACACCGACGGCCGCCCAGAGACGTCCAAAGCCGAGTGACCGCTCAGGGCTCGGCCCGCAGCTCGGGCTGCACTGGTGCGGGAAGCGAGTGGATCGCGGGCTGGGTGCCAGATCCATGGGTCAATTCCTAATTTGGCGCGAACTAAAAGAGCGAAACCATAGGCTAGCTTCTTCTCAACGAAAAAAAGGTTGAGAAAATACAAGCCTCGGCGCTCTCGTAGAACGCACTCCTACAAGCATGAGTTGATTCGTTTAAAACAAGGCCTCAGGACGTAGACCTTGGCCGCGAGCCCGCGAGGAGCGCGCGACGGGGATATGTTTACTTTGATTCAGTCTGGAAGTCAACCACTAAAATTGGATGCAAAGGATATTAAATTGTGGGCTTTAGGGCCTGGCTGGCTCCCGACCCGGCCCGTTCTTGTGGGGCTATAATTACTGCATATTAATATATAATAATAATATCAGGAGACGCCCCCGCCCCGAAATCGCGATCGGCGTCGCCTCGTGTCCCGCCGTGATTCTGACTTGATCCCGAAGCGATGCGATGGGCGTATAGCACCATGGTGCCCCAGGTGCTGCACACCTTCGTGCCATTGACGAATTCCGAGGATGCCTTAGCATGCGCGGTTACATGGTCACGGAGATCGTGGTTCGGGCCAGTCGGAAGGTTGCGAGCGGCGATTACAAGTTCGAATTTACCCGCTCCAAGTTACAGACACATGAATGAAAAGTGAATTCTCATGAGCGGGCGGAGCGAGTCGAGGCGATCGCAACGCTTCCCGATCAAGATGCCACTTCGCTATCGAGTACTTGGCGAAGGCGAGTGGCGAAGCGGGAAGACGGTGAACATCAGTTCGTCCGGGGTGTTTTTTCGATGTCCCTTGTCGGCTGACCGTGGGACGCACGTCGAGATGAATTTCATATTGCTGAGTTCCCGGGTCAAAGAATCCGGTCTCGAAGTGGCATGCAAGGGAGAGGTTGTGCGTCTGGAAACTCCGCCGAGCGAGGGAAACCAGTCCGCGCTGGCCGTGAAGATTAGCGACTATCGGCTGATCCCCTTAGTCCCTGGCCGCGCCAATCTGAACGATCCGTTCGCCCAACCTGGGGAGCACGAATGACCCAGGACGCGCAGGAACCTGCCGAGGCAAATGCAGGAAGCGCGACTGCTGAGGTTTGGAAGTGACAGGATTCCCGCTCGAATGACGTTCATCTCGGCGTCGGAAGACTGGGCGATTCAGTAAGCGGGCCATTTGCTTCTTACCTTCATCCGCTTGAGGGATGAAGGAATCGCTTTTCAGACGGCGCTCCCTGTAAGCCACAGGACGGAGGTGTATTCGCATGAATCAACTGGATTTGGCCCGCGAGCACCGCAAACAAGTGGATTGGTACGCCGTTTACACCCGCCATCAGCATGAGAAAACGGTCGCGGAAAGTCTTACAAATAATGGAATTGAGGCATTTCTGCCGACGTATGAGGCCGTCCGGCAATGGAAGGACCGAACAAAACATCTCTCGATGCCGCTCTTTCCCTGCTACGTGTTTCTGCACGGCGGGCTCGACCGTCGGACGAAAATCCTGTCCACTTCTGGCGTTTATTCTTTCGTGGGGATCGGTGGCCAGCCTGCGGCAATTCAAGAGTCCGAAATTGAAGCGATCCGCAAGGCCGTAACCAGCGGCCTCCGGGCAGAGCCCTTTCCGTTTCTTCAGTGCGGCGACCGAGTCAGGGTTAAAGCGGGTCCACTTGCGGGGATCGAAGGAATTCTAATCCGCAAAAAGAGTTCGTTCCGGCTGATTCTATCGGCCGAATTACTTCAGAAGTCCATCGCGGTGGAAGTAGATGCATTCAGTATCGAGCCCCTGCCCCCCCGAACTCCTGCGGGGTCCGCGTTGTCCCCTCGGGGCCTGCCGCCAGCACATTACGAAATCGGGGACCGAGCCACGATATAGGGTACGGCGATACGTTGAGGAGCGCTTTTTATGAAGCATAAAACCTTGCGAGCTTGCGTCACGGTTTTTCTATTGGGAGCAAGCCTATGTCCAGCGTTGGGCCAGGAGAAGCCATCCGCACCGATTGCTCCGGCGGGTCAAACCAATCCACCGGAAGTCACGACAGACAGGCACGAGAACACTCAGGTAGAGCCCGCGCAGCGATATCCGCGCTATCTGCTGAGGCCCAGCGATGTCCTTCAACTCACGTTTCCCATAACTCCAGAATACGATCAGACAATCAGCATTCAGCCCGACGGATTTGTAAGTTTGCGCGGTGTGGGAGATTTGTACATCGCGGGAAAATCGCTTCCGGAATTGTCGGAGGCGTTACACAAAGTTTATGGAAATTTCCTGAACGATCCGATCATCAACATTGAGATGAAGGATTTCGAAAAACCCTACTTTACCGCGGGTGGCGAATTCGGGCGTCCAGGAAAGTACGAACTGCGCGGGGATACGACGGTGGCCGAGGCGGTTGCGATCGCCGGCGGATTTACCGACAAAGCGAGGCACTCCCAAGTTTTGGTCTTTCGAAAAGTTCCAGGCGGCTGGCAAACGGCAAAACGGCTGGACGTAAAACAGATGCTGATCAACGGGGACCTTGGCGAGGACGTTCACCTACGGCCCGGCGATCTGATCTATGTCCCGAAGAGCACCTTGTCCAAGATTAAGGACTTCATTCCTAGTCCCGGGATGGGATTCGCGATTCCCTAAGCGCGGCGCACTTGGAGGTAAGGAGACTCATCATGGAAGAATCTTCCGCAAGCAAAAAGAATGCCCGACCGCCGCTTACGCAGGCGCGCGATTTTCTTGCCATCGGCCTGAGGCATCGCCGGCTTGTGACCGTCACGTTTCTTGGCTTGGCGGTAGGCGTTCTGCTTTCCCTTTTCTTGCTGCCACCGCGCTACAAGGCAAGCACCAAGATTCTCGTCAAGCGCGAGCGTGCCGATTTTGTTGTGACCGCCGATCCCACGGACGCGCAGCAGCAGGCACCCACGGCCGTATCGGAGACGGATCTGAATTCGGAAATTGAGCTGATGAAGAGTCAGGATCTTCTGGAAAAGGTCGTGGCGGCCTGTGGACTGCAGAACGCGCCAACCCATTTCCGCTGGTTCGGGTGGCTTCATTTTTCGAGCGGGTCGGAAGATTCCCACTCCGTTATTTCTTCCGCGGCGCATGACTTGGAAAAGTCCATGGACTTGGGGCTGCTTCCCAAAACTAGTCTTATTTCGGTCACCTACGAGGATTCCGATCCTCAGCGCGCCGCGCATGTTCTCGACACATTTGTCAATTCCTACATGGAAAAGCATCTGGCCGTGCACCGGCCGGCTGGAACCCTGGCGTTCTTTCGGGAACAAACCAAGCAGTACGCGGAGGGATTGAAAGAGGCGGAAGCCCGTCTGAGCGAATTCAGCCAGTCCCAGGGAACCGTTTCGCCGGGCCAGCAGAAGAGTTCGACGTTGCAAAAGCTTTCCGAATTTCAAGGGAATTTGAAGGAAACGCAAGCGGCAATTGCGGAAACCGAGCAGCGGATCCGGACCCTCAAAGCCCAAGCATCGACCGTACCCAGCCGCCTGACCACTCAAATGCGATCCTCGGACAATCCTCAGCTCATGGAGCAATTGAAATCCACGCTGCTGAATTTGGAACTGAAGCGCACGGAATTGCTTCAGAAATTCGACCCATCCTATCGCCTGGTACAAGAAGTCGACACGGAAATCCAGCAAACCCAGTCCGCCATCGATTCCGCGGGAGCGTCCAAGCTCATGGACGAAACCACCGACAGCAATCCGACCTACCAATGGGTGGACTCGGAGCTGGCAAAAGCGCAATCGGAATTGGCGGCCGAGCAGGCACGCGCCGAGGCTCTATCGCGCAGCGTGCAAGCCTATGAAAAGCAGGCCAGCGATCTTGATCAGCAGGAAGCTACACAGGAAGGTCTTTTGAGGGATAAGAACACCGAGGAAGCGAATTACCTTCTCTATATGAAGAAGCAGGAAGAGGCGCGGATATCCGACGCCTTGGACGAAAGCCGGATTATCAACGTGGCGGTGGTCGAGCCCGTTACAGTCCCGGCTGTGCCGTCCCGGTCGCGTCCCTTGGTTCTTTTCTTGGGACTTCTGGCGGCATTCGTCGTCAGCCTGGGTGTCGCGGTGGTAGCCGAATACTTGGATCCGTCCTTGCGGACTTCCGAGGACGTCAAGGAATTCCTTGATTTGCCGGTGCTCGCATCGGTTTCCGACGCCGGACGATAAGGAGACTCGATGTTTCTAGAATACTACGGATTACGCGAACAGCCCTTCGGTGTCACTCCGGACCCGCGCTTCCTCTATTTCGGCGCCACCCACCGCGAAGCTTTGGCTTCAATGTTCTATGGAATCGAATCCGGCTGTGGATTCCTGGCCTTGATTGCACAGCCGGGCATGGGCA
>VFSW01010637.1_pt1 | contig 13023 bp, 13 predicted proteins | sample 5358111 | NCBI WGS metagenome assembly VFSW01 (sample SAMN11554181, study PRJNA540505) | mine drainage metagenome | isolation source: sediment from site ElyBrook_90M | place: USA: Ely Copper Mine, Vershire, VT | collected 2017 | reverse complement strand
CAAGCGCCTTGCCAAGAGCCGGATTAGTGTAGAAACTGCCGTTTTCGATATCCACGTCGACACGGCTCAAATCCTGGTACACAACCCGTCCGGCACCGATATTGAGATGACCCACTTCGGAATTGCCCATTTGATTGGAAGGCAGGCCGACAAATTTTTCTGATGCGTTAAGCAGGGTGTGCGGATAATCGCGCCAGAATTGATCCCAATTGGGTTTGCGGGCGGCCAAAATTGCGTTGTAATCGGCTTCTTCGCTGTAACCGAAACCATCCAGTATGAGTAGTAAAACGGGGGTGACGTTCATTGATGTAAAATAAATACGGGTAGTGACATTACCAAGGTATATATTAGCTGAAATCAGTCCGATCGGTGTACAGTTCAGCAGCTTAATTAAGGAAATTACATGGCAAACAAACTTATCGACAGGGATGAAGACATTCAGCAGGCCGCAATGGCCATCAAGGCGATTGCACATCCGTTACGCCTGAAGATTTTGTGTGTACTCGGTGACCAGGAAATCAGCGTGCTGGACATCGTCGAGCAGGTCGGCACATCGCAGAGCAACATTTCGCAGCATCTGGCAATATTGCGCGACAAAGGCGTTTTGGCAACGCGCAAGGATGCCAATCGGGTCTACTACCGGATCGGAGATATACGCACGCTCAAGCTGGTTGGAATGATGCGCGATGTGTTTTGCACCTTATAAGAGGCTTGCTTCTTGCTTATATATTAGCATATTATTATATATTGGATTGTTGGCGGGGTGGTGAAATGAAACGAATTTGGCTGGCGGGCTCTTTTCTGGTGGTTGCCGTAACGGCTCACGCTGCGGGACAAATCGCAGCAGCGCCAGCGGAGTATCGCGAGGTTGAGCAGACTTACAGTGTTGATGGGCTGGTGGAAGCCACCCGGCAGTCGACCGTGTCGGCACAAATCAGCGGGCGCATAAAGGAAATAAATTTTGATGTGGGTAGCCGCGTCAGCAAGGGCCAGGTAATTTTGCGCATAGATGAACGCGAAACCGCGCAAGCATTGGCGGGTAGCAACGCGCAAGTGCTGCAGGCACAAGCCACGATGCAGAACGCCAAAGCGACGTATGAGAGGTCCAGGCAGTTATTCGAGCAAAAGTTTATCAGCCAGGCGGCCCTGGATAAGGCGCAGGCCGATTACCAGGTGGCGCGGGCACAAGCCGCCGCCAGTGAGGCGGGGGCGGGCCAGGCCAGCCTTGAGCATGGCTATAGTGCCGTCGTGGCGCCATACAGCGGAGTGGTCGCGGCACGCCTGGTGGAAGTGGGCGAAATGGTGATGCCGGGCAAACCCTTGATGGTGGGGTTTGATCCAAGCGAGATGCGCGTGGTGGTAAGCGTGCCGCAGTACGAATTACAGGATATAGGCGTGAACCCGAAGGCTATGGTGGAGGTGCCTTCATTGAACCGGTGGGTCAAGGCGGTTTCAATAACAGTGCAGCCGCTCGCCGATGCACGCACGCACAGCACGCAAGTGCGCGTGTACTTGCCTGCCAATGAGCCCGGGGTGTATCCGGGGATGTTCGTTCGTGCCCATTTCGTGGTGGGCAAGGCAAACAAGCTGGTAATACCGGCCAGCGCAGTGCTGCACCGCAGCGAGGTGATGGCAGTGTACGTCGTCGATGACGGGGGCGGAGTGAAGCTGCGCCAGGTAAGATTGGGCGAAACGACCACTGATGGCGCAGTAGAAGTGCTGGCAGGCTTGAGTCCCGGCGAAAAAGTGGCCCTGGATCCGATCAAGGCGGGAATGAAACAATAAATTCAGGGTATGAAGCCAGTGCATCGGCTCTCATCTCAGATTCAGCGCAGTAATTCACCTCTATATGGAATTTTGAAAAGGCATGGGCATTTCAGGACGTATCGCCAAGTATTTTTTGCATTCGCAAATGACCCCGTTGCTGGCCCTGGTCGCCGTGCTGCTCGGCACTTTTGCGATATTGGTAACACCGCGTGAGGAAGAGCCGCAGATCAATGTGACCATGGCGAATGTGCTGATCGCCTATCCCGGCGCTTCAGCCAATGATGTGGCCCAAACCGTGGCAACACCGGCCGAGCAGGTGCTGTCGCAAATTGCCGGGATAGATCATGTTTATTCGGTCTCGCAGCCCGGGCAGGCGATCATCACCGTGCAGTTCAAGGTCGGCGAAGCGCACGTGCCGTCGCTGGTGAAGCTGTATGACGTGCTGAACTCCCATGCGGATTGGCTGCCGGCCACACTGGGAGTGTTGCCTCCAATCATCAAGGCCAAAGGCATAGACGATGTGCCGGTGGTTGCACTGACACTCTGGCGCGACGAAACGGTTGGCGGGGGCATGGCGCTGACACAGGTGGCCCACGCCATCGAAGCCGATTTGAAGCGCGTTCCCGGAACACGCGAAGTCACCACGCTGGGGGCAACTCAACGCGTTATAAGGGTGCTGCTCAACCCGGAAAGCCTGAACGCATTCCAGCTCACGATGCAGGACGTGCGGGCATCATTGCAATCCGCCAACGTGTCAAAAAATGCCGGCAATCTGGTGCAGAACAATCGCGAAGTGCTGGTGCAAACCGGCAGTTTTTTGAGCAATGCCGATGAAGTGAGGCAGCTGGTGATTGGTGTGTCAGACGGCAAGCCGGTGTTTTTGCGTGATGTCGCAGAAGTAAGGGATGGCGCCGATCAGCCTAGCAGTTATGTGTGGTTGGGAACGGGTCCGGCGGCGGCCGACAAGCAAATCAAGGCCAAGGGTGAATTCACCGCGGTAACGCTGGCAATTACCAAAAAACCGGGGGCAAATGCAGTCGGGGTCGCGGAAAAATTGCTGGCGCGCGTGGAAGAGCTCAAGGGCAGCGTGATCCCGTCCGATGTGCATGTCACCACCACGCGCAATTACGGCGTAACCGCCGACGACAAGGCAATGAAGCTGATCCACAAACTGCTGTTCGCCACAACTGCGGTCGTCGTGCTGGTGTGGCTTACCATGGGCCGCCGGGAAGCCTTCGTGGTCGGTATCGCCGTGATGTTGACGCTGGCGGCGACCCTGTTTGCATCATGGGCGTACGGCTTCACGCTGAATCGCGTGTCCCTGTTCGCGCTGATATTCTCCATCGGCATTCTGGTGGATGACGCAATCGTGGTGGTGGAGAATATTCATCGCCGCCGTGCCCTGGCGACGCATCAACCGCTGTCGGAAATCATTCCCGAAGCGGTGGACGAAGTGGGTGGCCCCACCATACTCGCCACTCTTACGGTGATTGCGGCGCTGCTGCCGATGGCATTCGTCAGCGGGCTGATGGGCCCGTATATGAGCCCCATTCCGATCAATGCCAGCATGGGCATGCTGATTTCGCTGGCGGTGGCATTCGTTATCACACCCTGGCTGGTGTTGCGCTTTGCGGGGTCGCAGCACGAGACCCTCCGCGATGAAGGCGATACCGGGATTCACCGTTTTTTTCGCAATCGCCTGAGTCCCTTCCTGAATGGCGCGCACGGCAAGCCGGCGCGGAGAAAACTGTGGCTGGCCATATTTGCCGGGCTGCTGATGGCGGTATCCCTGGGGGCGGTGAAATTGGTTGTTCTGAAAATGTTGCCATTCGACAACAAGTCGGAATTTCAGGTTGTCGTCGATATGCCTGCGGGAACACCGTTGGAGCAGACCAGTGCGGTCTTGCACGACATCAGCACATACCTTGCCACAGTGCCGGAAGTGACCGACTACGAGGCTTACGCCGGAACGGCTTCGCCGATCAATTTCAATGGCCTGGTGCGACAATACTATTTGCGCAGCGCACCGGATCAGGGTGATATACAAGTGAACCTGCGCGACAAGCGTGACCGGAGCCGCAGCAGCCATGAAATCGCCAGCGCGGCACTGGGGCCGATACAAAAGATAGCCACGGCCTGGGGCGCAAATGTAAAGATTGTGGAAGTGCCGCCGGGCCCGCCGGTGATGTCGCCTATTGTTGCTGAAATATACGGGCCGGATTATCAGGGCTCACGCGAAGTGGCCGGCAAAGTGCGCGAACAGTTTGCCAAGACTGCCGACATCGTCGGCATAGATGATACTGTCACGAAAGCCGCACCCAAATTGCTGTTGCAAGTATTGCAAAGCAAGGCGGTTTTGCTTGGAGTTGCACCGCGGGACATCGTGGACATGATCAGTGTGGCATTGTCGGGCCAGGATGTGACTTCGCTGCACGATGCCGATGCAAAATATCCGCCGCCTTTGCAGATTGGTTTGCCCGCGGAAATGCATAACCGGGTAGACGAGGTGCTGAAACTCAAGGTCAGGGCGCGCGACGGCGTGCTGGTGCCGCTTTCAGAGGTGGTGCAAGTGATTAATATGCAGAGAGACTATCCGATCTATCACAAGGATCTGCTGCCGGTGGTGTATGTATTTGGCGACATGGCGGGAAAGCTCGACAGCCCCCTGTATGGCATGTTCGGCATCAACAGCAAGGTGAGTGGCATGCCGCTGGAACAAGGAGGCAGGCTTAAGAGCTATTTCATCAATCAACCCAGCGATCCATACGCCGGCTACGACTTGAAGTGGGATGGCGAATGGCAGGTGACTTACGAAACCTTCCGCGACATGGGAATTGCATACGGTGTGGGATTGTTGCTGATCTACCTGCTGGTCGTGGCGCAGTTCAAGTCCTACCTGGTCCCGCTCATCATCATGGCGCCGATCCCGCTCACCATCATCGGCGTGATGCCCGGCCATGCGCTGTTGGGCAGCCAGTTCACCGCGACCTCAATGATAGGCATGATTGCCCTGGCGGGCATCATCGTGCGCAATTCGATCCTGCTGGTGGATTTCATCAACCTGCAGCTCCGCGATGGCGTGGATCCGCAGCAGGCGGTGATTGCCGCGGCAAGCGCGCGCGCCAAGCCTATCGTCTTGACCGGTCTTGCCGCGATGCTGGGCGCACTGTTCATACTTGATGATCCGATATTCAACGGCTTGGCGATCTCGCTGATATTCGGCATTCTGGTTTCAACCGTGCTGACGCTGGTGGTCATTCCGGTGTTGTATTACGCAACCATTTACAAAAAATTGCAGTAAAATCCCGTCCAATCTCAATAGGAGTTTCAAATAATGAACGCAGAACGCATAGTCCGTATCGTTGCCGGCACTTTTATCCTGATATCGCTGTCGCTGGGAGTGGAAGCCAGTCCGGTATTCGTGAGCAAGTACTTCCTGTTTTTTACTGCCTTCGTGGGGTTGAATCTGTTTCAGAGCGGTTTTACCCGGATTTGCCCGCTGAATAATATTCTTGGCAAGTTCGGTATAAAAAATAGCTCGTGCTGAAAAATTCACCGCTGTCGCTCTGGTTGCCAAATAACAGGTTGGCTTACATCAGTCTGGCCCTGGCCGGGCTGATGTTTGCGTTTCCTTTTCTTCATTATCGCCATGAAAATCCGCTGACCACATTCGATCAGGAGTGGTGGAGTGCCGTGCTGGGTGTGCTGGCGCTGTTCGCGTTGGCGATCCGTGATTTGTGGCAGCAGCCTGAAATCCCGCGTATTGCCCAACTGCCCGTGGCACTGATCGCTGTCGTGCTGTTGCAGGTGTCCTTGAGCAAGATTGCTTATTTCGACCAGGCATTGCTTTTTATTTTGTACCTGCTGTTTGCGGCCCTGATGATGTGGCTGGGGGCAAGGTTGCGTGATTGTTTCGGCATCGAAAAATTGGCCATTGCATTGGCAATTTTCCTGCTGACAGGCGCGGAGCTCAGCGCATTGATCGGTGTTCTGCAGCATTTCCAATGGCATACGCCGCTGGACACCGTGATTGTGATGCAAATATCCCCCAGCATGTATGGAAATCTGGCACAGCCCAACCATTTCGCCGATTACATATCGCTGGGTTTGATCTCGCTGGGGTTGTTGTTCCAGCAGCGCAAACTCAAGCCGGCCTATGTGATTATTCTGGCCGTGCCGCTGCTGTTTGGATTGGCCCTGAGCGGATCCAGGAGTTCGTGGTTGTACGTGCTGCTGATGGCAAGCCTGGCATGGTGGTGGGCAAGGCGCGATGCCGCGATGAAACCGCTGCTGCGCTACAGCGTGTTGCTGGTTGCAGGGTTCGTGCTGATGAATCTGATCGCGCAAATGTCGTTCATGCTTGGGGCTGACAGCGGAACGGATACCATCCAGCGGATTATTGCAAACAGCGGTGCCGGTGATACCAAAGGCAGCATACGTTTATATATCTGGCACGAAGCGACGCTGATGTTTTTGCAATCCCCCTGGCTGGGGGTTGGGTTCGGGCAATTTGCCTGGCATCACTTCGAGCTGTTGCCCATGTTGCGGGGGGGCAATATTCTCGGCCTTTACAACAATGCGCATAACCTGATTTTTCAGCTTGCCGCAGAAACGGGCATTGCCGGGTTGCTGGCGCTGTTCGTATCCATGTGGATCTGGCTGTCCGGACTTCGTCGGGCGACGCCGGGTGCGGCACATTGGTGGGGCTATTCGGCTTTGGGCGTGTTGGCTATCCACAGTTTGCTGGAATACCCCTTGTGGTACGCCTACTTTCTGGCGGTCGCTGCGGTTTTGCTAGGGGCGTTCGATGAAACACGCTACCGGTTGTCCATGCCGAATTTATGGCGATTCTCGCTGCTGGCGATGCTGATAGCGGGCATGGTATCTCTGGTGCATTTGCACGCGGATAACCAACGGCTAAAAGATACGCTGGAGATCCATCCTGCAGCAAGCGATGTTGCGGCAACAAATCAGCGCGCCTTCAAAAACTTGAGCGCGGTAGAGCAGGGCTCGTTACTGTCGCCTTATGCCGAGCTCTTCATTGTTCCGCTGGTCGAGGTGAACGCCGACCGGATCAAACAAAAGATCGCCCTGGGCGCCAATGTGATGCACTTTACGCCGATTGCCCCGATTGTTTATCGGCAAGCTTTTTTTCTTGCCCAGGATGGCCAGTTGGAGCCGGCCAAGCGACTTTTGGAACAAGCCGTCTGGTCATATCCGGGCAACAAGGATATCGATAAACAATTGTTCGGTCTGGCAGAGAAAGATCCCGCGCACTTTTCGGCTCTGCTAGAATTCTACATTCAGAAAGAACAGGAGCGCAGCCGTGCAATTCATCAGTAATAATATCTTCCCGATCGGCATGGCCATATTCAGCGGCATCATGCTGCTTTGGTCATACTTTGGCAACCGTTTCAAGGGCGTCAAAGAGGTTAATTCGTCCGGGGCGCTGCAGTTGATCAATCACAAGAATGCTGTCGTGCTGGATGTGCGTGAACCGGGCGAATATGAGTCCGGTCATGTGCTGAATTCAAAACTGATCCCTTTGGGCAAGCTAAAAGAGCGCATCGGTGAATTGGAAAAATACAAGGATCATTCCATCGTTGTATTGTGCAGAAGCGGGAACCGTTCGGGCACGGCATGCTTTATATTGGGGAAGCACGGATTCAACCAGGCGTATAACCTGGCGGGCGGGATACAGGCATGGAAAAAAGCGAATCTGCCAGTGGAGAAATGAGCGTGGCGAAAGTGTTGATGTACAGTACGGCGGTGTGCCCTTATTGCGTCCGGGCAGAGCAGTTGCTGAAACGCAAGGGCGTGCATGAGATAGAAAAGATAAGAGTCGATTTGCGTCCCGAATTGCGTGTCGCGATGATGGAAAAGACCGGGAAGCGAACTGTGCCACAAATCTACATAAACGATGAATATGTCGGTGGCTACGATGATCTGGCAGCGCTGGAACATGCCGGCACCCTGGACGCCTTGCTGTCAAAATCCTGAGCGGCCGCCGGGCATTGGTAAACAAACATTCATTAGGTGGACAATTATGACCGACGCTGCACAGCAAAAGACCCTTCCTGCTTTCAGTATGGACAAAATCTACGTGAAGGACCTGTCGCTGGAAATACCGCATGCCCCGGGTATATTTCTGGAGCGTGATAATCTCCAGGTGGATGTGCAACTCCATACACAGGCTGCATCGGTCCATGAAAATATGTTCGAGGTGGTGATTATGGCCACGGTAACGGCCAATATAGGCGAAAAGGTGATGTTCCTGATCGAGACCAAGCAGGCCGGGATATTCCATATCAGCAACGTGCCGGCAGAGGAACTGGAATTTATTCTGGCGGTGATGTGCCCCAACATATTGTTCCCGTATCTGCGCGCGGTGATTTCCGACGTGTCGGTGCGCGGCGGATTTGCGCCCGTATTGCTGAACCCGTTCAATTTCGAGGAACTCTACCAGCAACAAAAGCAGCAGACGCTGAAGGCTGCCACAACGACAACCCATTGAATGAAACCGGGCGGCCATTATTTTTTATTTGCCCTGCTGCTCTGCAGCGCAGCCGCCGCCCACGCCGTTAATTTTGTATCGGTCAGCGCGGACAAGGCGATACTCTATGATGCGCCTTCGATCAAGGCAAAAAAACTGTTTGTGGTGAATCGCTATATGCCTTTCGAGCAAATCGTCACGCTGGACGATTGGGTCAAGGTGCGTGACCGTTCAGGCGGCCTGTACTGGATGGAAAAACACGTATTGAGCAACAAACGTTATGTGTTTGCGCTGCTACCCTTGATAGACGTGCGCGCCGAACCGGCCTTGTCTGCCGCGCGGCTGTTTCAGGTTCGCCGGCAGATAGCACTGGAATGGCTGGCGTCTACCGGCACAGGCTGGATCAAGGTGCGCCACCAGGACGGAAACGTCGGTTATGTGCGCAGCACCGAAGTATGGGGAGGCTAATCCCGGCCATATGTTCCGCCGAAACGGCTTTGGTTTCGCGGCTGTTGCGGGGCCGGTTCACCCGACCTTTTTACTCGTTGCGTAAAATAGAATATACGTTCGCCCGGCAGTGAAACGGAGCTTGAATAGGCAATCATGAACATCACAATCATCGGAGCTGGAGCGTGGGGAACCGCACTCGCCACCAGCCTGGCACCCAACCATTCCGTCACGCTGTGGGCCCGCCATGCCGGGAACATCAAGGCGATGCGATCCACGAATTTGAATCAGCGCTATCTGCCGGATATTCTGCTGCCCGCCAATCTCGAATTCAGCTCGGATTTTGACGCAGCTTTGGCCAAGGCTGAATTGGTGATCATTGCCTTGCCGACCGCCGCGTTGCGCTCCACATTGCAAAAACTTGCACAGTCAGCACGATTCCTGGCGGCCGGACTCAGCCCGGAGTTCGGCGTGGTGCTGGCATGCAAGGGTTTCGAGGCGGAGAGTTCAAAATTACCGCACCAGGTTGTCGACGAAGTATTGCCCCCGGGATGTCGCTACGGGGTTCTGTCGGGGCCGAGCTTTGCCCAGGAAGTTGCGCGCGGATTGCCTACCGCGCTGACACTGGCCTCGGCGGACGAGGAATTTGCGCGCCGTACCGCGAAGGCCCTGCACCACGCCCGCCTGCGCATTTACGCCAGCAACGATGTGATCGGCGTGGAAGTCGGGGGTGCGGTGAAAAATGTTCTGGCGATCGCATCTGGAATCTGCGATGGCATGGGCCTGGGGCAGAATGCCCGTGCCGCACTGTTGTCGCGGGGTCTCGCCGAGATCACCAGGCTGGGTTTGAAACTGGGCGGGCGAATTGAAACCCTGGTTGGATTATCCGGCCTGGGGGACCTGATCCTGACCTGTACCGGAGACTTGTCGCGCAACCGGCAGGTGGGGTTGCAGCTGGCGCAACAGCACGACTTGCCGGAAATATTGCGCAGGCTCAAACATGTTGCGGAGGGCGTTTACACTGCGCGCGAGGTGCATCATCTTGCGCAGCGCCTGGGAGTCGCGATGCCAATATCCGAGGCGATATATCGCATTCTCTACGAGGATATTCCCGCGGTGGAGATGGTTGTGGAGCTTTTGAATCGCACGCCAAATCCGGAGTTCGGCGGCGACTGAGTTACGCAGGCGGTATTTTTCTGCGAAACAGCAGATCCCACACCCCGTGACCCAAACGCAAGCCGCGTTGTTCAAATTTTGTCAGGGGCCGGTAGGCAGGTCGCGGCGCATAATCGGCAGCAGTATTTTTCAGCAAGGCATCCTCATTCAATACCTTCAGCACCTGCCTGGCATAATCCTCCCAGTCGGTCGCGACATGAATATACCCGCCGGGTTTGAGTTTCCCCGCCAATAGCGCGGCGAATGGCGCTTGAATCAGGCGGCGTTTGTTGTGGCGTGCCTTGTGCCACGGGTCGGGGAAAAAAATTTGAATTCCATCCAGCGTCGCCTCGCCCAGCATGTCGCGCACCACTTCGACAGCATCATGCTGAATGATGCGAATGTTGGAAATGTGATGAGTATCGACCAGCTTGAGAAGGTTGCCCACGCCCGGGGTATGCACCTCAAGGGCAAGGTAGTCGTTCTCCGGATGTGCCAGCGCGATGCTGGCGGTGCTGTCACCCATGCCGAAGCCAATTTCCAGAATCCTGGGGGCGCTGCGTCCGAAGGCCAGTTCGAGATCGAGCGGTTTCGCGGCGTAGGGAATGCCGAAGCGGGGCAGCATGGTATCGCATGCGCGCTGCTGTGCCGGCGAGACGCGGCCCTGGCGCAGTACAAAACTGCGGATGTGGCGCTTGCTGAGATCCGTGGTGTCGGTCATGGTATTCAAAGGCATGTCTGTCCGCAGATTAAACAGATTTTAAGAAATTGAACCTGTGTAATCTGCGGATGAAGGCTCTTAACCGCGTGCCGAAGCTATGATTCCTGCCGTTGGCGAACTCGGGGTGGCGCTGTACAGCTTTTTCGGCATGCGCCCGGCTTTGTAGGCCGATCTCCCGGCTTCCACGGCCTGTCTCATCGCGCTTGCCATCAATACCGGCAGCTGCGCGCCGGCGATGGCGGTGTTCATCAGCACTCCGTCGCAGCCGAGTTCCATCGCAATGGCGGCGTCGGAAGCGGTGCCGACGCCGGCATCCACGATCACCGGAACCTGCGCGCGCTCCATGATGAGTTGCAGGTTCCACGGATTGAGTATGCCCATACCCGAGCCGATCAATGAAGCCAGCGGCATGATTGCCACGCAGCCGATGTCTTCGAGTTGCCTGGCGACGATGGGATCGTCGGAGGTGTACACCATCACCTGAAAACCGTCAGCCACCAGCGTCTTCGCGGCGGCTATGGTTTCGATCACGTTGGGATAAAGCGATTGCGGGTCGCCCAGCACCTCCAGCTTGACCAGGCTGTGCCCGTCCAATAACTCGCGCGCCAGACGCAGGGTGCGCACCGCATCCTCGGCGCTGTAGCAACCCGCGGTGTTGGGCAGCAGCGTGTACTTCGAAGGCGGCAGGATTTCCAGCAGGCTGGGCTCGCCGGGATTCTGGCCGATGTTGCTGCGGCGAATGGCGATGGTGATGATCTCCGCGCCGCTGGCCTCGACCGCCGCCCTGGTCTCGTTGAAATCCTTGTATTTCCCGGTGCCGACCAGCAGCCGGGAGGAATATTTTTTGCCTGCGATAATCAGATTATCTTTCATTGTGATACTCATATTAATGTTGCGTTGAATTGCTAATTGTCAGCCCCCGCCAACGGCGGTGACCACTTCCAGCGTGTCTCCATCCTCCAGTCGCTGTGACGCAAACTGGCTGCGCGGAAGTATTTCGCCATTGCGTTCCAGGGCAATGCGCTTCCCGGTCAAGCCCATTTCTTCGAGTAGCGCGGCAACGCAAGTGGAATCCTGGAGTCGATGACTGGAACCGTTAATGCTTACAGTGATCACTTTGATTTCCGCTCAAACGGGCATGGTAATATGGGTTGGATGAATGGGGTCATGCCCGAAATAGGTGAGGGAGAAAGTCCGCAGCGCCAAGCCGCAAATATTCTCGCGCATTGCCGCGATTTTACTCAGGTTATCCACATAACTCAACCGGCGTTGGCTCATCGCCCAATACGCCGTGGTTCAAAACCCGATGGCTGGGGGCGCAGCTTAAGTTCACTTCTTAATCAGAAGTGAAATCACAGGGTGCGCTTTGCGGAAATGCTCATTTCAAATTTAAAAGAGCTGTGAAAAGAAGCGTTCGGTCAAAATTAATCTAAACAGGGGAGTAATGATGTTGCATAAAACAGGGTTGTCAATTGGCTGCATGATGCTTTCTGCCGGGGCCTTTGCGGGCGTGTCGGATATCACCACGGCCAACAATCAGGTCGGCATCCAGATCATTTCGACACACGTCAATTACACGGAAAGCGGTAATGGGCAATATGGCGGCCCCACCGGAAAGCTGGACACCGAGTCGGGCCGGGTTCCGGGGTATTCCCTGTCCGTATCAACGATGCAGGATTTGTCGGAGGGAAGCGGATATTTCCAGGCCGAGTTTGACCATTCCAATGGCAACACCAACTATGTGGGCGGGCTCACAGGTTCGACCTCGACGCCGTATGGCTCAGTGCTTGGAACTTCCAGCGCGAAATTTGCAAATTACAGCGGCCGTTTCGGGAAGGGCTTCGCTGTCGGCGACAAATTCATGTTGACCCCTTACGCGGAACTCGGCCGGCATGAATGGGACAGGGGGGTCAATGCGGGTGAGACTTATACCAATGATTATTACGGGGCGGGTGCGCTGGCCCAGTACTCGCCCGTTGACAGTCTGGTGATTTCAGCCAATGCCATGTTGGGCAACACCTACAAATCGTACATCGCTGTTGATGGGGTGTTTTCCGGGGAACTGGGCAATTCCACCATGATAAAGGCCGGGCTTGGCGCGGATTATGCCCTTGCCAGAAACCTGCACTTGAACATCGGTGCCGAATACACAAGTTTCAACTATGGCATCAGTAGCGTATACCCAGTGGGCGGCGGGTACGTGGCATGGGAACCGGACAGCAGGACAAGCTACACAACAGTCAAAGCCGGCCTGGGGTATGCATTCTGATCCGGTAGCTTGACGTACTTCAATAAACCCTCAAACTCATCAAGCGGCACGGGCTTGCTGAACAGATATCCCTGGTAGTGGATGCAGCCGTTTTTCAGGAGGAGGTGGCGCTGGTCTTCCGTTTCCACCCCTTCGGCAATGACGGCCATGCCCAGGCTTTGGGCCATCGCA
>VFSW01010636.1_pt1 | contig 13024 bp, 14 predicted proteins | sample 5358111 | NCBI WGS metagenome assembly VFSW01 (sample SAMN11554181, study PRJNA540505) | mine drainage metagenome | isolation source: sediment from site ElyBrook_90M | place: USA: Ely Copper Mine, Vershire, VT | collected 2017 | reverse complement strand
GGCGGGGGGCCCGGGGGGGGGGGGCCCCGCGGCCGCCGTCTTCAAGTTCGCAGTCGAGGAGGCTAACGCGAAGCGAAACACCGAGCAGACGCTCCGCGCGCTCACGCAGAGCAACGATGCGGCGAAGGCCGCGGCCGCGTCGTTCGAAGGCATCGGACACGACACGGGCGCGAGCAACGACCAGCTCCTTACGTACTCACGCGGCCTCACCGAGGCGCGCCGGCAAATGGGGCTCGCGCAGGCCTCGAGCAAGGATCTCCAGACGGTGCTCCGCGCGGCCGCCACTACGGCGACGGCGCTCGACGACCAGGCGGCGGGGCAGGCGATCATCGACCAGTTCAACGCCGGCCTCATGACGGCGGACCAGCTCGCGGACCGCGTCGACAAGAAGTACGGCGACGTCGTCAAGGAGAAGATGCTCGGGCTCGACCAGCAGACGGCGACCCTGAGCCGTAACCTCTCCGGGCTCACCGAGCACTTCGACGTGAAGCCCGTGCTCGAGGGCCTCTCGCGCCTGGTCGACCTCACGGACAAGAACACCGTGAGCGGCAAGTTTCTCCAGGACGTCTTCGACACGGTCTTCGGTCCGTCGACGGGCGCCTACGTCGACAAGTTCTTCAACGGCCTCGAGCGGATGATCCTCAAGGCGGAGATCGTGGTCGTCGACGCGGAGACCTACTTCTACAAGTTCAAGAACTCGGTCGAAAAGGCGACGGACATCGACCTCGGTCCGTTCGGAAATCTGCACGACCGAATCAACGACGTCGCCGACGCCTTCGAAAAGGGCGTCCCGCATGTGATGGCGCTCATCAATCCTCTCACCAGGATCTCGGAGATCGGGAGCGACCTCAGCTCGACGTGGAAGACGGCCGTCGACGCGTTCGACTCGCTGAAGGCGGAGCTCGATCCCACGTCGATGGAGAAGCTCGCCGGCGACTTCATCGACGGCTTCATCGGCGGGCTCGAGAAGGGGATCAAGCGCGTCGAGGACAAGGTGAAGGACGTCGGCCACGCAGCGATCGCGGCGATGAAGAACGTCCTCGACTCGCACTCGCCCTCTCGCGTCTTCGCGGACATCGGTCTCTCGATTCCGGAGGGCCTCGAGCAGGGCGTCGACACCGGCGCGCCGAACGTCGCGCAGTCGATCAACGGGCTCGTCGAGCCGCCCGAGCTCCCGCAGGCCAACGCGGCGCCGCAGGGCGCGGGCAGCGGCTCGGGCGGAGGGCCCCGTATCGTGATCGAGAAGATCGAGATCAACGGCGTCGCCGGCGTCGAGGATGCGCTCGACAAGCTCGAGGAGCAGCTCGAGGCGATCTTCGCGCGCCGCGCGCTGCAGCTCGGCACGGACGCGGAGGTCGCGACGTGACCGACCCGGTCAACAACTTCGCGGACTACGACTCCTTCATCCTCGCGGGCGTCCGCTCGCCGGGGATCTGCACGTTCCCGCAAGCGCCCGAGCGGATCGAAGGCTGGGAGCAGCAGGTCCCGAGCGGCGGCGGAGGCGGCTTCACGGTCCACAAGAAGACGCCCCCGATCGAGTTCGACGTCGAGGTCTACGTGTGGGTCGGCGAGGACGAGCACGGCGCACCGGTGAATGGCTTCCCCGACTACGAGAAGTTCACAAAGCTCTTCAAGACGCTCGTGAAGAAGAACTCGCCGAAGGCGCTCGCGTGGTCGCACCCGCTCACGGACAAGCTCTCGCCGCCGGTCGACAGTGTCGTGATCGGAAAGTGGGGCATGCCGAAGCCCGACGGCATGGGCGGCGGCACGGCGCGCATCCACTTCGAGGAGTACCGCCCGCTCATCATCCGACCGGTGATCGTGATCGGCCCGGACGGCACCTTCAAGGAGAAGAAGGATCCGAACGCCGACTTGAAGGCGAAGCTCGCCGCGAAGCTGCAGACGCTCGACGCCGTACGAGGGCCGCGCACATGAGCGAGGTCACGCTCAACGCGAAGGCCGTGCTCGCCGCGACGCTCATCTTGCCGGCCGCCGGCGTCTGGCACGCGGACGTCGAGGTCGGCAACGGCGAGGCGCTGACGTCCGCGATCGGGCAGCCGATGAAGGCCTCGCTCGTCTTCGGCGACGTCTCCCTCACCGGCACGATCCTCCCGAAGGGCGGCGCGTACGGCGGCCGCGGCTGGTTCCGCGTCGTCGGCGGCGCGAACGGCTGGGGGAAGGACGTCGCCGCGAAGCCCTACCGCTCCGCCGCGGGCGTGAAGGCCTCGACGGTGCTCGGCGACGTCGCGCGCGACGCGGGCGAGACGCTCGGAGCGTTCACGGACTTTCGGGTCGGCGGCTGGTACACCCGCGTCGAGGCCGAGGCCCGGGACGTCCTCGAGGACCTCTCCAAGGGCGAGTGGTACGTCGACGAGGCCGGCGTGACGCAGCTCGGCGCGCGCGCGAAGAAGGCGTGGACGAAGACGCACCGTCTCCTCGACGCGCGGCCCGACCGCAACTGGGTGCGCATCGCGGCCGACTCGCTCACGGACCGCGTGCCCGGCGCTCAGCGCGAGGGCCTCACCGCGGCGACCGTCCGCCACGAGCTCGCCGGCGAGAAGCTCCACACGACGATCTGGGGGACGTCCGGTGCGACGCCCGGCGACCGCCTCCTCCAGCGCATCGTCGCGATCGTTCGCGCGCTTCTTCGGCCGACGTTCTTCCACGGCCTCTACGAGTTCCGCGTGCGCGGTGGCTCGGGCGGCTACCTCGACCTCACGCCGGCGAAGAAGTCACTCGGCCTCCCCGCGATGAACAACGTCCCCGTGCGCGTCGGCGTCTACGGCGCGCGTGGGACCCCGACGAACGGGACGGGCGTCCTCGTCGGATTCGTGAATGGTGATCCGTCGATCCCGTTCGTGAACAACTTCGCGGGCGAGTGGGAGGGCTCGACGAGCGTCGCGGGCGAGAGCGACATCTTCGCGACCGTCGTGAAGCTCGGCGACGCGACGGCGACGGCTCTCGCGCGCGCGGACAAGGTCGGCTCCGAGCTCGGGAAGATCGCCACGAACCTCAACCAGTGCGCGACGTACATCAATGGCATCGTGCCCGGCACGGTGACGCCGACGCCGTACGCGCCCTCGAGCACGGCTTGCACGAAGACGGAGGGCGCGTGAGCACGCCGCTCCAGGCGCCGCCGTTCGGGCGAGACACCTCGGCCACCGATCAGGTCCGCTACGGCGTGATCGTGAGCGGGCCGCGCCTCGTCGCGGAGTCGATCTTCCGCCTGCTCCGCACGCCGAAGGGTCAGCTCCTCAGCGATCCGTTTTGGGGTGAGTCGCTCGCGGACCGCCTCGGCTCCGACTTCTCGCAGGCCGACGCCGACACGCTCCCGAGTCAGCTCGAGGCCGCGATCGAGAAGGACGACCGGATCGACTCCGTCACCGTCACGTCGACGCTCTCGAAGGTGGGAGCGACGGCGCTCCTCCTCAAGCTCACGATCGCCGCGACGCTCTCGGACGGTAGCTCGTTCTCGATGGTGGTCGCCTACCAGGACCTCACGGTCACGCTGCTCGAGCTCACCTTCGGAGGCGTCACGTCATGAGCATGAGCATCCCGACCGCGCTCTCCGAGCTGATCCGCCAGCGCACGCAGGAGGAGATCTTCGGCGACTCGATCACGCAGATGCAAAGCCAGGCCGTCGCGACGGAGACCTGGAAGAGCGGCGACCCGACGCGCGAGCTCCTCTTCACGCTCAGCTTCCAGCTTGCCGGCCTCGAGGATCCGAACGTCGGTTACCCCGCGATCATCGGCGGCGGCTTCCTCGGCTACGCCGCCGGACCGTGGCTCGACGCGCTCGCGACGTCCAACTACAACTCGCCGCGCAATCCGGCGACCTACGCGCAGTGCACGCTCCAGCTCACGAACGCGACGGCGCAGGACTTCGGCACGATCGAGCAGAACGACACGACCGCGGAAAACCCGACGACGCACGCGACGTACCACAACACCGCGAGCTACGTCCTCGGCCCCGCGGGCGGCCCGACCGCCGTCGCGACGGTGACGATCGAGGCGGACGCGGCGGGCAGCGCCGGAAACTCGGACGTCGGCGACATCTCCTCGGTCGTGAACATGCCGGGCGTCACGGTGACGCACCTCACCGCGGCGCCGGGCCTCGACGCCGAGGACGACTTTGCCTACACGCTCCGGGCGCAACAGAAGTTCGTCTCGCTTTCGCCGAATGGGCCCGTCGGCGCGTACACGTACGTCGTCACGACGGCGAGCCTCCAGGCGGACGGCAGCGGGATCACGAACGTGACGCGCGTGCGCGCGATCGGTGACTCCGACTTCGGGGAGGCCGTCTTCTTCATCGCGGGGTCCTCCGGACCGCTCGCGGGCCCCGAAGCCGCGCGCGCTCAGGCGACCGTGATCAAGTGGGCCGAACCGCTCGCCGTCGACTCGATCGCCGTGCTGGCGACGGGCGTGACGTTCAACGTCATCTATGAGCTCTGGGTCTACGACACGATCAACCTGACGCAGACGGAGATCGAAACGCTCGTCGAGAGCGCTCTCCGCACCGCGACGAACCAACGACGGATCGGTGGGGACAACGAGACCGGCGACGACACGCCCGGCTTCATCTACGCGGAATGGGTGCGGGCGCAGATCACGGAGGCCGTCGCTCCGCACGCGTTCAAATGCTTGCTCACCGCGCCCGCGGTGGATCTCCCGCTCGATCTCACCGTCGACCCCATCAACAACATCTACACCGCGCAGGTCGCCGAGCTCGTGACGGTCACGCCCACGATTCACATCGTTCCGCGAGGGCCTGGCACATGAGCACGCTCCTCGACCAGATCCCGGACCTCGGGCCGACGTGGCTCACGCGCGATCGCGGCATCATCGTCAACGGCATCCCCGTCGAGGTGCCCTCGCGGTACCTCACGACCCAGGCGACGCAGATCCAGGCCTATTACGACCGCATCAACGACGGCGTCTCCGCGCGCTTCCTCCGCGCGCAGTCGCCCGATGACGCGCTCGCGCAGCAGGGCCAGATCATGGGCATCCTCCAGGGGCCCGACGAATCGCGCGACTCGTACATCGCGCGCCTGCAATCCGGCATCGACGACCAGCGCCTCTCCGGCGGCCCGTGGAGCATGCTGCGACAGATCCGCGGCTACTGCTCGCCGCACCCGGTGCGCGTCCGGATCATCAACAACCACGGCAACGCCTACACGATCGATCGAGACGGCTCCGAGACCATGTTCCGACACGGCGCCTTCGACTGGGACCACGCGAAGGCGCTCGCGCTCCAGACGAACGCGATGCGCACGCGCGCCAACGGCATCGTCGCGCGCGCGATCCCCTGGTCGCGCTACTGGGTCGTGATCTACCCGACGACGGACGCGGTCCCGCAGCCGTGGCAGCGTGACGGCACGTGGGGCGACGGCTCGGTGTGGGGCGACGACGGGACGACGTGGGGATCGACCGCGAAGACCACCGACGTCTTCGCGATCCGGCGCATCGTCCGCACGTGGAGAATGTTCGGCTCGCGCTGCGTCTCGATCATCGTCTGCTGGGATGACACGGCGTTCGACCCGTCGACGAGCTCGCCGCCGCTCCCTGACGGGACGTGGAAGCTCGCGAGCAAATACGACCGCAGCAAGCCCGGGCAGCGCATCGCGGCGCGCAACCCGAACGCGATCTACTGGGCAGGCACGAAGACAGGAGCCGTCCTTTGAGCACCGATTACACCCCGATCCCGGTCCAGCCGGCGAAGTACACGCAGCCACTCGACGGCGATGCGAAGGACGTCGCGAGCATCCTCCCGTTCCTTCAGGGCCTCGCCGACGGCGTTGCGTCGACCGCGACGTTCCCGTTCAACTGGAGTCGGTCGGCGACGACGACGAACAACCTCGACCGCGGCGCGTATCTCGCAGCCGATCAGGCGTGGTTCGCGGTCGGGCACGGCGCCGCCGACTACTTCGAGATCTCGCTCGACTCGGCGCGCACGTGGATCAACGGCGCCACGGCGACGGGGCTCACCTTCCACGATGTCGCGAGCGACGGCGTGTCGAAGCTCGTGGTCGTCATCGAGGGCTTCAAGACGACGATGATCGTCACGCGGACCGCCTACGGGGCCTACACGACCGCGACGCACCTCAACGCCCTCAACAACGTCTTCACCACCGGGGCGATCGACTACGACGCCGTGCACGCGAAGTTCTTCGCCTGCTACCGCTCGACGTCCGTCGGCGTCTTCCTCGAGAGCTCGCCGGACGGCATCACCTTCACGACGATCGTTCTTCCCGTGACGTGGGCCGGCATCTTCACGTCGGAGCCCGTCGTCACGTGCAGCTCGCTCGGAAAGATCATCGCGCTCTTCTACGACAACGGCGCGAGCCTCTATCGCAACGTCCACGCGGCCGACGGCGCGACCTTCACCGCCGGCGCCGACGTGGCCGCGACGCTCGCCGCCACCGCGGTCACGCATCCGGTGTACGAGCCGATCCTCGACGAGTGGTACTTCGCCGCGTCGAAGACGGTGGGCGGCCGCGCGACGGAGATCTTCCGGAGCATCGACGACGGCGCCACGTGGACCGCGCTCGGCGGCGGCGTCGCGGCGGACATGGCGCTCCAGAGCATCGTCACGCTCGCCGGGATCCTCATCGGCGTGAACGACGACGGGCGGATCTTCTTCTCCGTCGACCGCGGCGTCACGTGGAAGCTCGCAGGCCTCAACTCGATCACGACGCCGGCCACGCCGGGCATGCGAGTGGCAAACGGCCAGATCGTCGTGTGGAACTCCGCCGACAAAACCACCTTCTCGACGCTGCGCTACGGCGCGGCCGGAGTCTGAGCGATGGCAACCCCGACGCCCTGGTGGGTCCAAAACTTCTTCGGTCGGCTCGCGCTCTTCCAGTCCGGAACGCCGATCCCGGCGCAGCCGAACCTCAACTTCGACGGGGCCGGAGTGTCGGTGACGCCCGACCCGGCGAACCGAGCGAACAAGGTCACGATCCCAGGCGTCGTAACGTCGACGCCACACTCGGGCGTCGGCGGGATGAACGACGCCGACTTCGCCGTCGCGGAGACGAGCGGCGACGTCTACATCGGGAGCGGCACGGCCTTCAGCGCCGACCGGAAACTCACGTTGCCCGCGGCGCCCACGCCCGGGATGAAGATCACGTGGGCGGACGAATGCGTGACCGCGGGCGGCTCCCTCGCGGCTCACAACCTGATCGTCGACGGGAACGGTTCGCAAGTCCAATCCGGGGGAACGGATCAAACCGGCGGCATCGTGAATGCGTCGACGTACACGGCGACGATGAACGCGTGGCCTCCCGGGTCGACGCTCTCGCTCTTCTTCAACGGAACTTTCTGGAAGGTGCTCACATGAAGACGCTCACGGATCGAGGCGTGCGCCGCTACATCGCGGCCGCGGCCGTCGTGCTGCTCACCACGTTCGGCGCGCTCCTCTTCGCGGACGCGCAGGTCCAGATCTGGAACGGGGACCTCGACGGCTCGACGAACGCGAACAAGGTGGTCACGGGCATCAAGGGCAAGCCCCTCCCGCCACTCGCCGTCGGCTACCTCGCGAGCGACGGCGGAGCCTGGTACTTCTCGCCGAGCGCCGTCTCGCCGGGCGCTGCGGGCCAGGCGTTCGTCATGAACGACGCAGGCGCCGCGCCCGTGTGGGCCTACCTGCACGGCGACGTCGACGCGAGCGCGACGGATCCGGGCGCGCTGACGGTGAACGCGATCCAAGGATTCGGCGTGTCGACGAGCGTGCCCTCGACGGGCAACCAGCTCGCGTACTCGTCCGGGCTCTGGCGACCGAGCGCGCTGAACCTCGCCGGCGGGGCAAACTACGTCACGGGAACGCTCCCGACGGCTAACCAGGCCGCGCAGACGCTCAGCGGAGACGCGACCGGAACGACGGCCGCGAGCACCGTCGCGAAGATCAACGGCGCCACGGTGCCTGCTGCGGGCGCGCTGACGACGGGCAACGTCTTGCAGGCGAACGGTGCGAGTTCGACGACGTACGGTCCCGTGAACCTCGCAGGCGGCGCCGGTTATGTGACGGGCGCGCTACCCACTGCAAACCAGGTCGCGCAGAGCATGGGCGGCGACGTCACGGGCACGACCGCGGCAAACACCGTCGTCGGCCTCACGGGCTCGGGCGGCATCGTCACGATGTCGGCGGGCACGATCAAAGTGACTGGCGCGTCTCTCACGCAGACGGACACCGGAGCGGTCGCGCGCGACACGTTCGAGCTGGCCCACTGGCGCATCACGCCGGGTGGTGGGGGCACGGATTTCAAAGCGGTATTGGGGCCCGATGTTGGGCTCGAAACCTCGGCCGCTGCGCTCTGGCTTGTCGGGAACGCGGTTACGCCGTCTGGAACGAACTACTCGATCGCGAACACGGCGTCGGACGTCTACTTCAACGCGGTATCGGCGTCGGGCAACGTCCACTTTCAGCTCGGCACGAGCGATATGCTCATGCTGTCGCCAACGACGCTCTTCATCGGCGGATCCACCTACGCAGCGCCCTTCTTCGCGAATTGGTCGGTCGCGTCGGCGCCATACCTCTACAGCGGCACCAGCGCGACCTCGTTCAAGCTCGGCACGAACATGGCCGGCGCGAAGCTCGCGCTGCAACAGGACGCGGCCATAACGGCGCTGACGCTCTCCGGCGGCGCGGCTGTGCAGGCGCAAATCCCATCGACGGCGACAAGCTTCACGCTCAACTGGGCCGCAGCATCGGGCGCAGGCGCCCCCACCACGATCACCGGCCAGGGGGCAGGCGGAGCCGCGAACGACGGCGGCCCCGTCAGCGTCGGCGGCGGCGCGGGCGTCGGCACTGGCGTCGACGGCTCGACGAAGATCACGACGCCGCTCAACGGAGGGCTCCTCCAGCTGGCGCCGAGCGGCAACACGTCGCTCACGAACGCGCAGAGCGACGCGAACTTCGCGATCGTCAATCCGAGCGTAGCCCTCACGGTCACCTGGCAGCGGCGCATCGCGGATACGTCATGCGTCTGGGTCCGCAACGGGAACGGCGGCGGCATCACCCTCACGGTCGCCTACCTCAGCGGCGGCACCGCGACGGTTGCTTCGGCGACGAGCGCGCTCATCTGCTCCGACGGCGCCAACCTCCAGAAGATCATGAGCGGAACCTGAGATGCCCATCCCCGACCCGCCCGAGACGCCCCCGCGCGGTGGCGCGCACGTCCACGTCGACCCGCTCGCGCTCGCCGAACGCGCCGCCGACAAGGCGCACGACGCGAAGCAGATCGCGCAGCACGCCGACGACCGCAGCGCAGAGGCGCTCCTACTCGGCCGCCGGCACGCCGAGATGATCGAGCTGCTCCCCGCGATGAAGGTGCAGCTCGACCTCGCGCTCCGCCCGACTATCACGCCGGGCTACATCCGCGCGGCGACGTTGGCGGCCGCTGCGGCGATGATCGTGAGCGCGTGCGCCCTCGTCGCGCTCGTCATCCTGCTCGCTCGTCCGCTCGCGGCGGCGATGGCCTACGCGCCGTCCGGAGCGGGCACCCAAGCCGTCTATCGGGTGCCATGAGCCGACTCACCACGGATCCGCGAGCTTGCGCCGCGTTGCCATCTGCGACACGGCGCGCATCACGAGCGCACCGGGGCGCGTCCCTCGAGCCCAGCGCCAGATCGTCATCGGCGACACGCCGCACGCCTCGGCGAGCCGCTCCACGCCGCCCAGGGCCGCCGCGAGGGCAGCCCATCGGGGCGGGAGCGTGGTGGGACGGCTCCCGCCTCGTCCCCCGTCCCCGTGTCGCCCGCGCCACCCTGCAGGGCCTGGCCGGGAGGGCCGGACTGGATGTGGCCGCACGAGCGACAGCGCTCAGCGTCGCCGTTGCGCACGTCAGCCCCGGTCATCTCCGGCGGAGTAATCCGCACCCAGCCGCGCGCGTGGTCGTCCGCGTCGCGCGCGAACGTCGCCTCAACGCCCATGTCGCGGAGGCGCATGACGAGCGAGTCGCCGAGGACGCGACGCATCTCAATCACCGTGCAGCCGTCCTCGGTAGACACCGCATCTTCGCGGATCTCGCCGCCGTGATCCACCGCCGCCACCGCGCCCCACACATCCCTCATCGTCGCCATCCTCGCATCCTCCTCGCCAGCGCCTTGCTGACACCCAGCAATCTAACACGGCGTTAGAAACGTGCAAGGGGGTATTTTCGGTAGGAGTCCACGATGAGCGACGAGCGCGACACGCCGGAGTCTCCGATCCCGTTGTCCTACGACGACGACGACGACATCACGGGGAGCTACATCCTCTCGCCCGAGATCAAGCCGCTCGCCAGGCGTGTGCGCAAGGTCGAGAAGCACTTCGAGAAGGGCGGAATGGTCGCGGAGCTCCACGGCGACTGGTCGGCGATCAAGAAGTTCTTCGGCGTCTTTCGCTGGGCGGCCCCGATGCTCGCGTCGCTCGTCGTCGCGGCGATCGTCGGCGTCATCTGGCTCGTCAACCACGCAGCGACGCAGCCAGCGCCGCCGAGCGCGCAGGACATCGCACGCGAGATTTCGAAACAGAAGGAGTCGAGTCCATGAAGTTTCAATTTGATGCCGTCAAACACACCACCGGGACGATCGCGCTCGCGCTCGTGATGCCCCTCTTCTTCATGCAGGGCGCCGCGTTCTGGCCCAAGCCGTGGATCCCGACGTCCGCGGTCGTCGTGCTCCTCGTCGTCGGCTGGGCCTGCGGCATGCTCTCCCGCGAGCTGCTCGTGAAGGACGTCGAGGACGTCGTGCAGAAGAAGCCCCCCACGGTGCCGCCGCTCGCGGTGCTCATGCTCTGCGCGCTCGCCGTCATCCTCCCCGGCTGCTCGGCCGCGCTGACGCAGCAGGCGCTCGACACGGCCAACGCCGTCGCCCAGTGCGTCGCGCCGATCGTGCTCGACGTGACCGGACAGGCCACCGAGGACCCCTTGCAGATCGCGGCCGCGTGCGGCGTCGCCGTGCAGGACGTCTACAACTTCGTCGTCGCGGAGATCAACGCGGCGAAGGGCGGTCAGACCACGGACGGAGGCGTTGCGCTCCGCGTCTCGCCGACGACCGGGCGCTACTTCACGCTCGCGCAGGTCGGGAAGCTCGAGCGCATCCGCGACAACGCCGCGAAGATCCTCGGCAAGAAAGTGGGCCAGCCGTGAAGTTCGGCCGACTCCGCCCCGTCACCCCGCACGCGATCCGGTTCGCCAAGTACGCCGCGCCGGATCTCCCCGAGCCGCCGCCGAGCGCGAACTACGCGCCGCTCGCCGCGACGTCGCTCTCGATGATCTACAAGAACGACGAGCTCGGCTGCTGCGTCATCGCCGGCGGCTACCACATCACGGGCGTCGCGACGGGCAACGCCGGCGCGGAGTTCTGCGCGACCGACGAGGAGATCGTCCTCGACTACTCCGCGATCGGCGGCTACGTGCCCGGCGATCCCTCGACGGACAACGGCTGCGACGAGCTCACCGCGTTCGCGTACTGGCGCGACCACGGCTTCGCGGACGGGACGAAGATCGCCGGCGCCGTCGCCCTCGACGCGACCAACGCGCGCCAGGTGAAGCAGGCCGCGGAGATCTTCGAGAACCTCTGCTTCGCGATCGAGCTCCCGGACGCGTGGGTCCAGGACTTCGACCTCGAGACGTGGGACGTCGCCGGACCCCCGAATCCGGAGAACGGTCACTGCGTCGTCGGCGTCGGCTACGACGAGGAGGGCGTCCTCATCGCGACGTGGGGCCGTCTCAAGAAGCTCACATGGGCGGCGCTCGCGACGTACTGCGTCGACACCGCCGGCGGCGCGCTCTACGCGCTCCTCACGCCCGACCAGCTCGCGAAGGGCGCCACCGCGGCTCCCAACGGCTTCGACTGGGCGACGCTCCAGGTCGACTTCGCCGCGCTCGGAGGCTGACATGTGGGATCGCACGCGTGTCGACGGAGTGGACGTCTCGACCTTCCAACCCGAGGAGGTGAATGGGCATCACCTCATCAACTGGCCGCTCGCGATCAACGCGGGCGTCCGGTTTGTCGTCGCGCGCGCGAGCTACATCGACGGCGGCGCGTTCAAGCTCGATCCGACCTTCCCCGAGCACGCCCGGCGCGCGAAGGACAACGGCCTCGAGTTCACCGGCTACCACTACTTCGGCGCGACGATGGGCGCGAAGGACCAGGCGAAGCGCTTCGTCGACGCGCTCGGCCTCGCTCCAACGCTCGCGCCCGCTGGCGACTTCGAGGCGTCCTCGGGGCGTTCACCCGAGGAGCTCGGCGAGGCGATCGAGACCTTCCTCGAGGACGTCGACGGGCTCAGCGGCCGCCGGACGATGTTCTACAGCTTCCCTGGCTTCGTCCGCGACTTCCTCCGCGAGCAGAGCGGCCGGTTCTTCTCGCGCATGCTCTGGATCGCGCACTACGGCGCCGCGGAGCCCGAGATCCCCCGTCCGTGGTGGGAGGCGCAGGTCTGGCAGGATCAGGGCAACGACGGGCGGCTCGCCGGCTTCCCGGGCGCGGTCGATCGCAATGTCCTCGGCGCCGGCGTCACGCTCTAGCACCTCCGCACCGGCATCGGGCCTCGCTTCGCGCCCGATCTCGCGACGCCGCGGGCCGTTCAGGGCGCGCTCCGAGCCCTTGGCTACGACGTCGGCGACTTCGTCGACGGGCAGCTCGGCGCGCGCTCGAGGTTCGCGATCGCGGCGTTCCAGCGGCGCTCGTCGCTCACGCCCGACGGCGTCATCGGCCCGGACACCGCCGCGGCGCTCACGACGGCGCTCGCGGACGTGACGCCGGCGGCCTGACCTACGGGCACGTCATCATCGTGAGCACGTTGTTTTTGTAGCCGCCGCACTTCCAGCCCGTCGGGCAGCTCGGATTCTCCGGAGCTCCATCGATACCGCACAAGTACGACGTCCCTCCGTCCGGATCGTCGACCCAGAACTGATTTTGGTAGCCGGCGTCGCACGAGCACGCGCCCTTACAGAGGCCGACGGTCGGTCAGATGTTGCCTCCGAGCCACACATCGGGCGGAGCGTCGAGGGGGGCATCTAGCGCCGCGTCTACAACG
>VFSW01010635.1_pt1 | contig 13024 bp, 10 predicted proteins | sample 5358111 | NCBI WGS metagenome assembly VFSW01 (sample SAMN11554181, study PRJNA540505) | mine drainage metagenome | isolation source: sediment from site ElyBrook_90M | place: USA: Ely Copper Mine, Vershire, VT | collected 2017 | reverse complement strand
GGCTGGGCAGGGCCTACCGTCTGGTCATGGGCAGATACGAGGACGCTTTCCGCCGGAGCCTTGACGACCCGGCCGGGTTCTGGGCCGAGGCAGCCGCCGCCATCGACTGGTACACCCAGCCGGAGACGATCCTCGACGACAGCAACCCGCCCTTTTACCGCTGGTACCGGGGCGGCACGCTCAACACCTGCCACAACGCCGTCGACCGTCACGTTGGTAACGGCCACGGCGACCAGGCCGCGCTCATCTACGACTCGCCGGTCACCGGCACCACGAGCATGCTCACGTTCACCGAGCTTAGAGACGAGACCGCCAGGTTCGCCGGCGTGCTGGCGGCCCTCGGCATCGCCAAGGGCGACCGGGTCGTCATCTACATGCCGATGATCCCCGAGGCCGTCATCGCGATGCTCGCCTGCGCGCGCCTCGGCGCCATCCACAGCGTCGTGTTCGGCGGGTTCGCCGCGCATGAGCTCGCGGTCCGGATCGACGACGCGAAGCCGAGGCTGATCGTCTCGGCATCCTGCGGCATCGAGGTCGCCCGGGTCATCGAGTACAAGCCGATACTCGACGCGGCCATCGACGAGGCGGCGCACAAGCCCGAGCACACGATCATCGTGCAGCGCCCGCAGGCGGTCGCGGCCATGCGCGAGACGGACCTCGACTGGCACGACTTGATGTCCGCGGATCCGGCACCCGCTCCCTGCGTCCCCGTCGACGCCACCGATCCGCTCTACATCCTCTACACCTCCGGCACCACGGGGAAGCCCAAGGGCGTGGTCAGGGACAATGGCGGGCACGCGGTGGCGCTCACCTGGTCGATGGACAACATCTACGACACGCACCAGGGCGAGGTGTTCTGGGCGGCTTCCGACATCGGCTGGGTGGTCGGCCACTCCTACATCGTCTACGCGCCGCTGCTCGCGGGCTGCACCACGATCCTCTACGAGGGTAAGCCGGTCGGCACCCCTGACGCGGGCGCCTTCTGGCGCGTCATCGCCGAGCACAAGGTCAAGACGCTGTTCACCGCGCCGACGGGCTTCCGTGCGATCCGCAAGGAAGACCCGGAGGGCCGGCTCAAGCAGGGACGCGACCTCAGCGGCTTCCGGTACCTGTTCCTGGCCGGCGAGCGCCTCGACCCGGAAACGTACCGCTGGGCGGGCGACCTGCTGCACGTCCCGGTCATCGACCACTGGTGGCAGACGGAGACCGGGTGGGCGATCGTCGCCGACCTCATGGGCCTCGACCCGAGGCCGACCAGGCCCGGCTCGCCAAGTTTCCCCGTCCCCGGCTACGACGTCCAGATCCTCGACGAGGCGGGCAACCCGGCCAAGCCGGGCGAAACGGGCAACATCGCGATACGGTTGCCGCTCCCGCCGTCCTGCCTGCCCACCCTGTGGCACAACGACGAGGGCTTCGTCCGGTCCTACCTGTCCAGGTACCCGGGCTACTACCTCACCGGCGACGGGGGCTTCCGTGACGAGGACGGCTACCTGTTCGTCATGGGCCGCATCGATGACGTCATCAACGTGGCAGGCCACCGGCTGTCCACCGGCGAGATGGAAGAGGTTCTCGCCAGTCACCCGGCGGTGGCCGAGTGCGCGGTGTTCGGCGTCAACGACGAGCTCAAGGGCGAGGTACCGCGCGGCCTCGTCGTACTCAAGGCGGGCGTCGCCGCGGAGAAGGATCAGCTCGGCCGGGAGCTCGCCCAGATGATCCGCGACCGCATCGGTCCCATCGCCACGCTGGGCAGGCTCGACATCGTGCCCGGGCTCCCCAAGACCCGGTCGGGGAAGATCCTGCGCAAGACGATGCGCGGCATCGCCAACGGCAAGGACGAGCCGGTGCCGTCCACCATCGATGACTTGTCGGCGCTCGACAACCTGCGCCCCCTGTTGCACGGTGACGCCGGCTGACCACGCCCGGCGGCGCTGGCGCCGGGGCCGGCCGCGCGGCGGTAACTTGCCGAGGAAACCCTCGGCCAGGCCGTCCGGCGCCATCGCCAGCCATCCGTCGAGCAGTGCCTCCCTGAGGTCATCCGCCGATACCTCATCCAGCTGGACCAGGTAGGCGTTGTAGCCGTTGAAATGCTCGATGGTGAAGAAGCCGTCCTTGCCCGTCGCGAGGAGGTCCATGATTGGTCATGGCCGAAATCCGGATCGCGGCGATGACCACGCAGTACGCGGCGGACATCCTGTCCTGGCACTACCCGTCGCCATACGACTACTACGACGTGACCGACGGTGACCTGGACTACTACCTCGATCCTGCGAACGGCTTCTTCGCCGTCCTTTCCGACGGCGAGTTCATCGGCTTCCGGTCCTTCGGACCCGACGGGCAGGTACCCGGCGGTCTGTACGACGATTCCGCGCTTGACACCGGCGGCGGCCTGCGGCCGGAACTGACCGGGCGCGGCCTCGGCCGGGCGGTGGTCGCCGCCGGGCTCGAGTTCGGGCGGGAACGGTTCGCGCCGGACGCCTTCCGGGTGACTGTGGCGAGCTTCAATACCCGCGCACTGCGGGTGGTGACGTCACTCGGCTTTCGGCCAGTGGAGAGCTTCGCCGCGGCCATGGACGGCCGCAGCTTCGAGATCCTGGTCCGCGACTGCTGAGGCTCAGAGCTTGGCGCCGAGCAGCGACGCGGCGTTGTCATGCAGTATGGCGGCCTGCTCTTCTTCGGTAAAGCCGAGCAGGGCCACCGCCCGCGCCGCGGCAACCGGGTCGTCGAGCGGGAAGTCGCTGCCGAAGACCACGCGGTCGACTCCGACCTTGCGCAGCACCCAGGCGAACTGGTCCGCGAACGGGCTGCCGGCCAGGAGCATGCCAGTGACCGAGATGTCGATCCATACGTTTCGCCGCCACCACGGGTAGCGGGCGAGTACGTCGTAGAAGAGCAGTTGCGGGAAGCCGGGGCCGTGCGCGTGGGCGAGGATGAGCCTCGCCTCCGGCACTTCCGTCGCGAGGTTGACGAACTTGCCCGGCTGGTTCGCGTCCCACGGCGAGTAGGCGTCGAATAGCACGGGCAGCCCGTGCTCGGCGGCCTTGCGCACCACCCGCGTGACGGCGGGCTGCGCGACGTCGAGATCCTGGGTGTTCGGGTGCAGCTTGAGCCATGCGGCCCCCGCGGCGGCGACCCGGTCGACCTCCTCGATGGCGGCCGCCCCGTCGGCCGGGTGGACCGAGCAGACCGGGAAGAAAAAGCCCCCCGAGTCCACGGAGAGCTTCAGGATCGCGTCGTTGCGGGTCATCGTCCGTTCCAGGTCGCCGCTATGCGCGATAGTGATCGCGGCCGCCCGGCTGACCTGGGAATCGCGGACCAGGTCGCGGTAGGCCTCCGGCGGGTGCGGCTGGGCGACGATCTGGCCTTCCGGGTCAAGCATCGGATGCGTGTGAGCGTCGATGATGGGACCGCTATACGCGTACACGGAGCAAAACCATAACGCGCAATTGCGCAGAAAGCCATCGAAGTTAGTTTGCGTGGAAAGTCGCCGATGTTGGGCGGTGAGACGAATATGCCAAATACCACATTTTGCCCGAAAATCACCGAGAGGTGTCATCGGGCCACAGGCGGGCCACCGGCCACGGCCACGGCCACGGCCACGGCCACGGCTACGGGTCGAGGTAAAGGCAGAACGGGTGCCCGGCCGGGTCGAGCACGGCCGAGTAGAAGTCGGCGAGCGCCCGCGGGTCAGGGGCCTCAAGGCACACGCCGACCCAGCCGGTCTTCGCCCGGCCGCGCATGCTCGCCATCCTTCTCCCGTACTGAGGAATCGTTTCTCCCGTACTGAGGAAATACTGCCATTGTCAGGAATATACGCACCCGTTCTGCATAAGACATAAAGAGCTCCCGCAGAACGGGCGCGCGATTCTGCCCTTGAGGTAGCCGCAGCCCGCGAGCCGGGCCCGCGGTCAGAGGCCCATGTCCTTGGCGATGATGGTCTTCATCACCTCGGAGGTGCCGCCGTAGATGCGGTTGACCCGGTTGTCGGCGTACAGCCGGGCGATCGGGTACTCGTTGATGTAGCCGTACCCGCCGTGCAACTGCAGGCAGCGGTCGATCACCCGGCTGGCGACCTCCGTGCAGAACAGCTTGGCCGAGGCTGCCTCGGCGGCGGTCAGCTCGCCCGCGTCGTGCGCCTCGAGCGCCCGGTCGGCGACCGCCTGGGCGGCGTCCACCTCGGCCTTGCAGGCGGCGAGCTCGAACTTGGTGTTCTGGAAGGAGGCGACGGACTTGCCGAAAATGCGCCGGTCTTGCGTGTACTTCTTGGTGAACTCGATCGCCGCGGCGGCCTGCGCGTAGGCGCCGACGGCGATGCTGAGTCGTTCCTGCGGCAGGTTCTGGCCCAGGTAGGAGAAGCCCTTGTTTTCCTCGCCGAGGAGGTCCTCGGCGGGGACCTTGACGTCCGCGAAGGCCAGCTCCGCGGTGTCGGAGACCTTGAGGCCCAGCTTGTCGAGCTTGCGGCCGACCGTGTAGCCGGGGGACTTGGTGTCGACCACCAGCAGGGAGATCCCGAAGCGGCGGTCGTCTTCCTTCGCCGGGGCGGTGCGGGCGCAGACGATCACCCGGTCGGCGTGCACGCCGCCGGTGATGAAGGTCTTGGCGCCGTTGAGCACGTAGTGGCTGCCGTCCGCGGACAGCTTCGCGGTCGTCTTCATGCCCGCCAGGTCGGAGCCGGTGCCCGGCTCGGTCATCGCGATGGCGAACATCATCTCGCCGCTGGTGAACTTGGGCAGCCAGCGCTTCTTCTGCTCTTCCGTGCCGAGCTTCATGATGTACGGCAGGCACAGCGCCACGTGGACGCCGGAGCCGCCGAAGCTGACGCCCGCCCGGGCGATCTCCTCGGTCTCGATCGCGCTGTACTTGAAGGACGTGAGCCCCGCGCCGCCGTACTCCTCGGGCACCTCGACGCCGAACAGGCCGAGCTAGGCGAGCTTGTAGTAGAAGTCGCGGGGCACGATGCCCGCGTCGTACCACTCCTGGTAGTGGGGGGTAACCTCGGCCTCGATGAAGTCACGAAGAACCTGGCGGAAGGCCTCGTGGTCTTCGTTGAACACGGTACGGCGCATATCTACTCCTCAGTAGGGCACTTGCTCTTCTGATTGTCCTTCGGGTCGGGCGCTCCCTCCATAGGGGGTCCACATAAAGCTGTGCCCGACCGTCGCGCCTGCGGCGCGTCCGCGCCGGGCCTGCGATCAGTCACGGGTGTGTAGTGTGCTGACGTGGACATGGAACACCATCCGACGCAGAGTCCTGACCCGACTCTCCGGCACGCCTTCCGGCACGTCGTCCGCGCCTTCAGCGCGAAGCTGTCCGCGCGACTCGCGGAGTACCGCGTCAGCGAGGCCGAGTACGTCAGCATGTTTGCCCTGCGGCGGATCCCCAACATGTCCAACGCCGACCTGTCCCGCTGGACCGGCGTCTCTCCCCAGGGGGCGAACGAGGTACTGAAGAGCCTGATCGCGAGCGGAATGGTGGAACGCCACCCCGCCGCGGACCACGGCCGCATCCTCGAGGCGTGCCTCACCGAGCGGGGTGAAGAGGTGATCGCCGCGTGCGAGGATGCCGCGAACGCGCTGGAGGCCGAGATGTGCTCGATGATGAAGCCGGGCGAGGTCGCCGTGCTTGAAGACCTGCTGCGCCGCTGCGCCGACGGCTTGGGCGCTCCCATCAATGACCGCGTGTTCCCCCCGGTGCGCCTCGCCCGCTCAAGTTCCCGTCCGCGCCTGACCGGCACCTGAAGGCCCGTCCGGAATATGCTTTCAAAGCGCTGGCCCAAAAGAAATTCGCGGAGACATCACTGCGCCCTGTAGGCACCCAGCCGAACCAATTGCTATCCTTCTGTAGTGACATTCGCCGAAGCGTCGCACCCTGCCCTGCCGCCGCGCACGACGTATCTTGTGAAGCAGCTGGAACTCGCCATTCGCGCGGAAATGGACGCGATCGCTGGCGAGTTCGGGGTGACAGCGCTGCAGTACACGGCACTAAGCGTGCTCGCCAGGCACCCTGGGCTATCCGCGGCACAGATGGCTCAGCGTTCATTCGTCAGCCCGCAGGCGGGAAATGAAATGGTTAAAATCCTTGAGCGGAAAGGACTGATAACCCGCACACCGGATGCCGCCAACCGGCATATCAGGAGAATCAACTTGACGCCGGACGGCCAGGCGGTGCTTTCTGAGTGCGACGCATCTATCGACCGGCTGGAAGCCAGAATGCTTGACCCGCTTGAACGCGCGGATGTCGAGGCCCTCCGCCAGGCACTCGGCGCGTGCGCGCTGTCCCTGGCCGGCCCCGGCACCCGCTTCGGCCGGTAAGGTCACGGTTCCATGGGCGGCTCCCCTCCGACGATCCCGCCGCGCCGCAGCGCGGCCAGCTGCTCCGCGGTGTAGCCGACGATCTCCGTCAGCACCTGCGCCGTGTGCTCGCCTAGCCGGGGGGCCGGCCCGGCGAACCCGACCCTGGCGCCGGCCAGACGGAACGGGATGCCGCTTGTCCGAAGGCCGGGGAACTCGCCAAGCACGGGGTGCTCCACCGGCAGCGTCTCCTCCCGCTGGGTCACCCGCTCGTCGGCCACGGCCTGCTGCGGGGTCCGGACGGGCGCCGCAGGCACGCCCGCCGCCGACAGCCTGGCCACCACTTCCGCAGTGGGCAGCTCACCGGCCCACGACTCGATCTGCCTGGTCAGCTCCTCCTCATGCCGCACCCGAGCGTCCCGCCCGGCGAACCGCGGATCGGTCAGCAGGTCCTGGCGGCCCATGACCGTGAACAGGTCAGTGACCAGCTTGTCCTGCGGAGCAACGATCGCGGCCCAGCCGTCGGCGCACTGGTAGATGCCGAACGGTGCGAGCCTTGGCAGCGTTTGACCGGTCCGCAGCACCTGGCCCAGCTGCTCCATCGCCGCCCAGTCCTCGGTGGCCACCAGGGAAGTCAGGGTGCCGAGCATGGAGACGTCGACGTGCTCGCCGGCGCCCCGGGCGGTGCGCCGGTGCAGGGCGGCGAGGATGCCAACGACGGCCCAGACCGGCGTGAGCACGTCGGCCATGGGCACGCCAACGCGGACCGGCGGTTCGCCAGGCGCGCCGCTGGCGAGCATAACGCCGCTAAGCGCCTGGATGATCGTGTCCATAGCCCGCACCCCGGTGCTCGTATTCGCGCCGAAGCCGCTGATCGAGCAGTAGATGACGGCCGGGTTGGCGGCGCGCGCCGTCGCGTAGCCGACGCCGAGGCGGTCGGCGGTCCCGCTTGAGAAGTTCTCCACCACGATGTCGGCGTGCCGGACCAGGTCGGCGAATACCCCCGTCGCGCCGGGGTGCTTCAAGTCCAGCGTGATGCTGCGCTTGCCCCGGCAGCGGCTGAGCACGGCGAGCGACATCGCATCGGGGCCGGTCCCGGCCAGCGAAAGCCCGTCGCTGCCCAGGTAGGGAGAGTTACCCCTGGCGATGTCGCCGCCGGCCGGGTCTTCCACCTTGATCACGTCCGCGCCGAGCGCGGCAAGTACCAGCGTGCAGAACGGGCCGGCCAGGGCACGAGTCATGTCGATGACCCGCAGGCCGGCGAGCGGCCCCTGGGCGGCGTCCTCCCCGGCGGGCCGGGGGTGCGCCGGCCGGGACTCAGCTGGCCTCTCATCGGCTGGCACAGTGCCTCCGTTCCGCGGCGGGCCGCGCCCGCTCCTCAATGAACCGGGCGATCACCGCCTTCAGCTCATCCTCGTCCCAGGTCCTGCGGTCGACGTTGTCCGCGGCGAGGGACAGCACAGGGATTCCCGCGGCTTCCAGCCGCACCGCGGAGAAGTAGTCGTCCTCGCCCAGGCTGACCACGCCGTCCACCTGATGCAGCACGGCCTCCTTGACGTGCCAGGCCGCCGACCAGGCCGGCATCCGCAGCTCGTCGCCGACCGTGACGAAACGGGCGGCCAGCGCCCGCAGCGGGTCCCGGCCGTCGAAGTACCTGGCGTAGCCGTCGGCGGCCAGCCCGAGGTACATCGACCACACGAAGACGGCCCCGTACGTGTCCTGAAAGTGCTGGTAGAGCCCCAGGCTGGACCACAGGCCACGACCGAGCCACATCAGCCGGACCCGCTCACCCGGGCAGGCGGCCGCACCGCGGGCGGCCCGCCGCTCAAGTTCGGCGCGGAAGTCAGCGGCGGCGTCGCGGGCCCACGCGCTGCCCCGGTGCCACTGCGGCACCATGACGGCCGGCATGGTCTCGGCGACGCTCACCGGCGCGGGCACGGTGGCGGCGACGAGGTCCCGGGCCGCCGCGTTGTGCTCCGCCTGCTCGTTCGCCAGGTGCATGACCTCGGCGAGCCGGCTCTCGGCGAACCGCCGCCCGGTCGTGAGCTCGAGCACCCGGATGAGCCCGGTCAGCTCGTCGGTGAGCAGGTCGAGCCGCTCGGCCGGCAGGAAGCGGTCCCAGGAGCGCGGCAGCCGTGCCCACCATTCCGCCGGCGGGTCGTCTCGAGGGTCGACGGTCTTCTCCACGGGGAGGAAGACGGCCCCGGAACGCTGCGCCCAGGTCTCGAACAGCTGCCGCATCGCGTCGGAGCTCAGCGAGGCCGAGATGATGGCGGGCCGGGGCAGTCCGCCCCAGGGCGCGTCCTCATCGGCGGCGAGCAACTCGCCGAGCGGCAGCGAGTTGTACTGCTCGGAGTGGTCGGGATACCCGGCCCCGGCCAGGGCCCGCAGGTAGTCCGGCGCCTTCTGCTTAGCGGCGATGACCGACGACCACCACTGGATGACGACGTAGGGGATGTCCATTGCCCGGTAGATCTCGTGCGGCGCATCGGCCGACAGCAGCGCGACCGGCTCGCCCGCGGCGGCTCGCGACCGGACCTCCGCGAACCACTCCCGCTGGTAGCGGGTGAACCGCTGGGTGCAGGCCAGCTCCGGGCGCCGCCGCCCGCCTCCCCGCTCAGCCATGACCGGCCTCCGCGACTCCGCCTGCCATGCCCGCATGGCCACGATCGCGGGCGGGTCCCGCCGCACCCAGCTCAGCAAGCAGCCGTCGCCCCGCGTCGCCCAGCTCCGGCCACCCGCCGGGGCCGACCGGTACCGGATGACCGGTTACGTGATGACGCTGCCCGAGACCGACCTGGGCCGGGTCCCGCAGGCGCACGGGCACCAAAGGAATCCCGGGGCCGAGGCGCTCGCGAAGGGCGGGGAACTCCCAGCCAGCCGCCTCGTCGTGCGCGCCGAGCAGGTACAGCATGCCCTCCGCGCCGGCCGCGCGGAAGCGGCCGACCGTGCACTCGACGCGGTCGCGCAGCCCGGCGCGCGCGGCGCCGCCGTGGGCGAAGTGGTAGCGGTCGACGATCCCGTCCATCGGGTCGCGGGTGGCCCGCGGGTACTCGCTGCCGTCATCGCCCCATTCATGGTCCTCGCCGACGATGGCGAAGCCCAGCTCCTCAACGGCCTGGTAGGCGGCGAGGTCATCGACGGCGGAACCAGCCAGGAAGACGCGCGCGAGCGGGGCGGCGGACGGGATGGGCGTGAGGTCCCGCGGGCCGGGAACGTCGGCGGCGCCGCCCGCCCGGGCGGCACCCAGCAGCGGCCGCCGTTCGGCGGCGGGCAGCACGCGGGCGGCGATCGCCGCGGCCAGGGCATCGGTGCCGGTGATCCCGGGCTGCGGGCGGGTGCGCAGTTCCTGGAGGCCGCGGAACGAGCGCGCGGTTCCCCCGGCCGCTTCCACCGCGCCCGCGAGGTCGGCCGGCGTGACCGGGTGCCCCGCCCACCTGGCGATCACCGCGACCAGTTCCGCGGCGCGCTGCCGGTTGTAGCGTGCGCTGGTCCGCGACGGCAGCCGGAGCAGGTCGAAGAACGCGACCGGCGGCAGCCCGGGCGCCGTTCCGCTGCGCCGTAGCTCGCGCAGCAAGTAGAACAGCCGCGTGTAGTCCTCGCGGTCACGGCCGATCAGCAGGAAGTCGATCCAGCCGAGCGCACCGGACAGCAGCGCCGCGGCAAACCCGGCGGTGGCGGGCGCCAGCTCCCGGCCAAACGCGGCGCCGCCGGACCAGGGAGCACCGCCGCTTCTCCCCCCCGGGCCAGGCCTGGCCACGCGGTCTGGGGACAGCCGGACCGGCAGCATCCCGGCGGCGGTCACCAACTCACGGGGCGCGGACCAGCCGAGCAGGCCGACGACCGGCCCGCCGCCAGCTCGCCAGGCAGCGGCCGTCTCGGCTGGATGCTCGCAGGCGGCGCGCACTGCGGCCGCCCAGGCCCGGTTACCAGACATCGGCGGCCGTCTTCCTGGCCCCGGCGAGGAGCTCGGGGACGTCCTCGGCGAGCAGCCAGCCTTCCGCGACGGCCGCCTGGGCGGCGGCTTCCAGCCGGGCCAGGTACCCGTCCCTGTCGCCGTAGCGGCGGGTGAGGTCGGACGGGGTGAACGGCACCAGGTGGGCCCACAGGTCAGCGAGCATCACCGGGTCGGCGTAGGGGGCGTGCGGTGCAGGCTCGCAGCGGCCGGGTACGGGGGTACTGTGCGGGAAGTGGCCGCCGAGCGGGACCTCGACCCACGGGGTGCGGATGCCGCCGGTGACGTTGCCGTCGGCGTCCCGGGCCAGGGGCAGGGATTCCGGCATGATGCCCCGGGTGGCCGGGCCGGCCGGGTCGTCGTAGCCGAAGCGCTCCGGCATTCTCGGCGGGACCGTGCCATCGGTTATCCAGCGGTCCACCGCGGCGAACACCGCACGGGCCGTCAGGTCCATGCGGCCGTCGGACAGCCGTTCGTTGACCTCCGCCGGGTTGACGGTCCAGCCGCGGTCGGCCATCTGCAGCCGGTTGGTGGCTAGCTCGTGCCGCCCGGTGATGTGCCCGGTCCCGGCCCCCGGGTACAGCCGGTAGAGGTCGCCCGGCCGCCCGGCATCGGCGCCGTCGGAATCGGGGCCGTCGGAATCGGGGCCGTCGGAATCGGGGCCGTCGGAGTCCGGCCGCAGCACCGCGCGGTGGGTTTCCGACTCACCCTCGCTGAGCAACTCGACGACCGGCACGCCGTGCCCGCCGACGGTGCGGCGCGGGTCACCAAGCGGCAGCTCGGCCGACGGGCGGAGCACGCCGTAACCGGGACGGCCGGCCCCGCCGGAGGAGATGCAGATGACGTAGCCGTCGACCGCGGGCCCGCCCCCGGCCCGGCTCCGGGCGTGGCCGCCCTCGCCGAGGAAGGTGCGGCAGAACGTGCCCGTCTGTGACCAGCCGGACATGATCACCCGGCCGACCGGGTAGCCGGCGAGCACGCCAGTGCCGCTCCCGACCGGGGCTCCTTTGATGAGGGCAGCGATCAGGCCGACGATGTCCCAGCGCTGGCCGGGCCGCGGGATCGACAGCGCGGCGTAGCGGCCGGGATCCCAGCGGGCCAGGTCGGGCAGGGCGGCGATCTCCTGGGTGACGCCGACGTGCGCGTGGCCTGAGCGGACTAGCCAGGGCGCGGTCGCCGACCAGGTGAGGGACCGGTCGTAGTCGGCGTGATTCGGTTCAAGGAAGACGGCGCCGCTGAACGCGGCGATCTCCGCCGGGCGGCGCACCAAGATCCTGGTGGTGAACGGCCGTGGGCCCGCCGTGATCGGACGCAGGCCGTCGTCCCAGGTCAAGTCGTCGGCCTGGCCGGAGACCAGGTACTCCTCTTCGACGTAGCCGTGGGCGGACAGGTCGAGGCCGAGGCCGGGCCGGGGCAGCCAGGCGGTCCCGAGGGGAACGCTGCCGCCGGTGACCGGGAGCGGCCCGGTGACGGTGAGCGTGCGCAGCAGTTCGTCGAAGCCGGTCACCGGCGTTGCCTTCCGTGCGTCGCTTCCCCGGCGTGCAGGCGCAGCGGGACGGACTCGGGCCCGAACTCCGGCCACCGGGTCATCTCGACCGGCCCGGCGAGCTCGAAGCTCGCGGTGGCCGCGAGAAGTTCTTCCAGGGCAACGCGAAGTTCCATGCGCGCCCAGTTCGCACCCGGGCAGTGGTGCGGGCCGAGGCCGAAGGCGATGTGCCTGCCCGGCCGGCCGAACTTGAAGACGTCCGGGTCAGGGAAGACGTCCTCGTCCCGGTTGGCGGACGTGAACACCATGGCGATCGGCTCGTCCTTACGGATCAGGCAGCCGCCGATCTCGGTGTCCTTGTTCGGCGTGCGGGCGAATCCCCGGTACGGGGAGTAGAGCCGCAGCAGTTCCTCCACCGCGTCAGGGATGAGCGAGGGGTCGGCGCGCAGCCTGTCTTGCAGGCCCGGGTCGCCCGCCAGGTGAACGGCGAAGCTGCCGAGCACGAACCGGGGGGCGACGATGCCGACGAGCAGCACCTGGCGCAGCGTCCCGACCACCAGCTCCCGCGGCAGCGGCGTGCCCCCCCGGCGGGGGGCGAGCAGTGCGGTCGCCGGGTCGACCGCGGGGTCGAGCGGGCTGGCCTCGCGGTCGGCGATCAGGTCCCTGGTCAGGTCGTACAGGGCCAGGCTGGCCGCGCGCATCCCGTCCGTCTCGTCGTCCTTGATGGCCTTGTTGAAGTCGAGGAAGTGCGCCTGGACCCGGGCCATCGTGTCGCCCTCGACGTTGAGGAAGCGGGCGAACGACATGGCGGGGAAGTGGCCGGCGAACTCGACGCCGAAGTCGCCGTGGCCACGCTCCAGCATCGGTCGCAGGCAGGCGGCGGCGTACTCCCGGACGACGGGCTCGACGGCGGCGACCCGGGCGGCGCTCATCAGGGGGTTCAGCACGGTCCGGTAGGCGGTGTGCTCGGGCGGGTCCAGGTGCAGCGGGGGCCGGCGGCCGGTGAAGGCGATCTTGGGCACGATGTTCTGTACCGAGGTGATGAACGTGCCGGACTCGGTGAGCACCCGCCGGACGTCGGCGTACCGCGTGACGGCCCAGAAGCCGTTGTACCGGTCGCTGTGCAGCACGGGGCACCTGGCGCGCATGTCACGGTAGAGCGCATGCGGGTCGCGGTCCGTGTCGCTGACCAGGGGATCGAAGCCGACCGGGCCAGCGCCCTGGTGATCCGTCACGCGCTGTCTCCCGCCGGCCCGAGCGTGAGCGGCAGCCGGGTCGGGCCCGCCGTCGGCCACG
>VFSW01010634.1_pt1 | contig 13025 bp, 7 predicted proteins | sample 5358111 | NCBI WGS metagenome assembly VFSW01 (sample SAMN11554181, study PRJNA540505) | mine drainage metagenome | isolation source: sediment from site ElyBrook_90M | place: USA: Ely Copper Mine, Vershire, VT | collected 2017 | reverse complement strand
TCGATCCTGTGGCTGATGGCTTTAAGCGCGGCCTGCATCGCGCCCGGCATTCCGCGGGCGCAGGCAGGCGATGCCCCGGCGTGGATGCGCTCACAAGTCAACGTCACGCTCCCCCCGCATGATGACGACACCGATGCCGTGCTTCTCTATGCGGAATCCGTTCTCACCGTTTCTCCCAACGGCAAAATCAAGATTCTCGAACGCGAGGCCTACAAGATTCTCCGGCCGGCCGGGAAATCACGGGGCACGGTCAAGGCCTACTTCGACTCCGAGAGCCGCATCAACAGCATCCACGCGTGGTGTATTCCCGAGCAAGGAAAAGACTACGCAGTGAAAGACAAAGACGGCGTTGAGACCGCCATGCTCGGCGTGGAGAATGGGGAACTCATGTCCGACTTGCGCACCAAAATAGTGCAGATTCCCGACGCCAATCCGGGCAGCATCGTAGGCTACGAAATCGAGCGCGAGGAACGGCCCTACATCATGCAGGAGGATTGGTCCTTCCAGCACACCGTGCCGGTCCGCGAAACCCACTACACACTGCAGCTTCCGCCCGGCTGGGAATATAAAGCCGTCTGGCTCAACCATCCCGAGGTAGCGCCAATCTCTTCTGCCAGCGGCGCGACGCAATGGGCACTGAGTGATATCAAGGCGATCAAACTGGAAGAAGATATGCCGCCCTGGCGCGGCGTCGCGGGCGCGATGTTGATCTCCCTGTTGCCGCCGGGCGGAGCCCAGAACCGCGGATTTGTCAGTTGGGCCGAGATGGGCTTGTGGTATTCGAACCTCACTCGCGGCCGGCGCGATCCTTCGCCCGAGATCACCCAGAAAGTTGCCGCGCTCACTGCCTCCGCCACAACGCCGCTGGATAAGATGCGGGCGCTCGCGACGTTTGTGCAATCCGACATCCGCTACGTGGCCATCGAACTCGGCATCGGCGGCCAGCAACCCCATCCCGCGGTCGACATCTTCTCCAAACAGTATGGCGACTGCAAAGATAAAGCGACGCTACTCAGTTCTATGCTGAGAGAAATCGGCGCGGCCTCCTACTACGTCGTCATCAATACCGAGCGCGGCGCCGTATCCCCTTCAAGTCCGCCCAATCTCGGATTCAATCACGTAATTCTCGCCGTACAATTACCGGCGGGTCTCAACGATCCGTCGCTCGTCGCGGTGTATGAACATCCTAAGCTCGGCCGGATTTTGTTCTTTGATCCTACCGATGATCTGACCCCCTTTGGCCGCCTGCGTGGAGAACTGCAGGCAAATTATGGATTGCTGGTGACGCCTGACGGAGGAGAGTTGGTCGATTTGCCGCAATTGCCCGCCGCCATGACCGCCATCGAACGCACGGCCAAACTCTCACTCGATGAAAAGGGTTCGCTTCAGGGAGATGTCCAGGAGGTGCGATTAGGAGATCAGGCTACTCGGCAGCGCTATGCTTTGCGCGCCGCCGCCAAAGACGCCGATCGGATCAAGCCCATCGAAACTCTGCTATCTCATTCGCTCACGACCTACCGCATCACCAAAGCGACAGTTCGGAACGCTCACGCCAACGACTTGCCTTTTCAGTACAACTACTCCATTGCCGCCGACAACTACGCCAAGCTGGCCGGAAATCTTTTATTGGTTCGTCCCCGCGTGATTGGCACCAAATCGAGCGGGCTCCTGGAAACCAAGGAGCCGCGTCGCTACGCGGTCAACTTCGAGGGGCCCGAGCGCGACACCGATGTCTTCGAGATCGCGATTCCGCAAAACTATGAACTCGACGATCTACCCGCGCCCGTTAACGCCGACTATGGTTTTGCCGCTTATCAGAGCAAGGCGGAAATGGTTGGCCACACCTTGCGCTATACCAGAACCTTCGAGATCAAACAGCTCAGCGTCCCGGCCAACAAGGCCGACGACCTCAAGAAGTTTTACCGCATCATCGCAAACGACGAACGCAGTACAGCCGTATTCAAACCGGCGGTGCAGTGAGCCGCGCCTTGCGGAATTTCCTCTGCGAAACCCGCGAGCGCCCGGGTTTAACGGATCCTCGTCCACAGATCGGGTCACTTTCCCGTATAGCTGACCCTCCAGATTGAGTTCGACCCATCGTCGCTCACCAGCAGCGAGCCATCTTGCGCCACCGTGATTCCTACGGGGCGTCCCCATACTTGCCCGTCCGGCAGCACGAATCCGGTCAGAAAGTCCTGATACTCGCCCGTGGCGTGACCGGTCTGATGCAGCGGCACGCGAATCACTTCATAGCCCACGCGCACTGCCTTGTTCCACGATCCGTGCTCCGAGGCAAAAAGTTCGCCGCTGTATTCCGCCGGAAACTGCTTGCCCTGATAGAACGTAAATTCCAGCGACGCATTGTGGGGCTGCAACAGCACGTCGGGCACAATCACTTTGTCCTTTAATTCGAGATGTTTTCCCTGTTGGCGGGGATCCTGATGCGCTCCGATGTACCACCACGGCCAGCCATAGAATCCGCCTTCCTGCACATGCGTGATGTAGTCGGGGACAAGATTATCGCCGAGCGCATCGCGCTCATTGACCGAGCACCATAGTTCGCCGGTCTGCGGATTCACCGCGATTCCGCCGCCCGCATTTCGAATGCCGTAAGCGTAGACGCTGAGAGTGCAATTCGCCGGATCGCAGGTCAGAATGTCGGCGCGATTTTTCTCGCCGGGATGAGTGTCGGTATCGTCGTCATTCGATCCCGAACCGACGGCGACAAACATTCTCTTGCCGTCCGCGGAAAACGCAACCGCCCGCGTCCAGTGCCCACCCCCGCTGGGCAGGTCGGCGACGTGTTCCGAACCTCCGCCTGACTTTAAATCTCCGTTGTGATAAGGAAAGCGAATTACTTCGTTGGTATTGCCAATGTAGAGCCATTGCGGATCCGGCCCCGGGGGATAAAACGCAATGCCATAGGGCCGCTTCAACCCGCTGGCGAAAACCTGCGACTGCTCCGGCTTGCCGTCGCCAGTCAGTCCCCGGAAAACAAGAATCTTGCCCGGTTCGCTCTCTGCCAGAAAGATGTCGCCATTGGGCGCGGTTCGTAGCAGCCTGGGATTGTCGAGACCGGATGCATACATCTCGACCTTGAACCCAGCCGGCGCTACCGGCCACGCGTTGGCCGGACGCGCTACCACCTCCGGCCCGTTGTTGGAAGATTTCGAAGCAAAGGGCTGGGGCAGATCGGCGGGCGTGATTTTTCGAGTCGTTCCCGGCGCTTCATAGCGGAAGTCGGTGAACGGAGCCTGCGGAGCCGCATCCTTCAGCGGCGATGCCATGGCCGCTGCCGCCGCCGGCGCCGCGCCCGCCGCCGGGCCTGCCTTGCCCGCCGCCATCGCTTCCACATAGGTCACAATTTGCCAGCGCGATTGCTCCGGCAGAAACGCCCACGACGGCATGCCATTCTCCTTGTCGCCCTGAGTGATGAACCAGAAAACTTCGCCCTGGGCAATGCCGCTCAATTTCCCATCAACCAGTGAGGGAACATTGCCTGTGCCCTGGCCCGCCTTGCCGTGGCAAGCCAGACAGTTGCGCGCATAGAGCGGCTTGCCGGCATCCGCCGCGTCCTGCTTTCCTTCGTAAGGGTTCTTCACCGCCTTCGCCGAATCCGGCGCGTCATGAAAGTTCTTGTCCACCGCTTGCAGGGCCGCAACCGGAGCGAAAGACAACAGTGCCGCAGAGATAATGGTGATGGCATTGAGACGCATGAGTATCCTCTCGCCTGGATTTCCCCACTTAGATTAAACGTTGCCGCGAAAGGATGCGAATGACTCGCGGCCGGAAAGCTTGCTCGCAGGCCGGGGATCCGGTCAAGGATAGGGAATCGCTGTGGCGTAAGGCGTATAAGTTCCCCCCCCCGGGAACCGGTCATCCTGCGTTTTTGACCACGCTCCACGGTTGCTTAAGGTAGTGTTTCTGGTGAGTATCGGGAAGGAAGATGAAACCAATCTCAATCCAGCAATGGAATCGTGCATTCGCGCGATGGCCGGGCGCGGCGCGGGCCGTCCTGCTGATCCTGCTCACAGCTCTCGCGTCATCCAGCGGGGCGGCGGCCCCCGGGCCGCTGCACATTCGCGTTGTAGTCGTCACTACATTCGAGGTGGGCAACGATACCGGCGATGCCGCGGGCGAGTTCCAGAACTGGGTCGAGCATTATCCCCTGCCCGAGATTCTGCCCTTTCCGCAGGGCTACCGCGCTCTGCGCTATAACGCCCGGGACCATGTGCTGGGCATCGTGACCGGCGCCGGTAAGGCCAGCGCGGCCGCGTCGATTATGGCGCTCGGCCTTGACCCGCGCTTCGACCTCCGTCAGGCGTACTGGATACTCGCCGGCATCGGCGGCATCGACCCCAATTGCGCCTCGGGCGGCTCCGCCGCCTGGGCCAGTCACATCATTGACGGGGATCTTGCCTACGAAATCGATGCCCGCGAGATTCCCGCCAACTGGCCAATTGGCATCGTGGCCTACGACCGGGCGACACCTTTCGAAAAGCCCGCGCCGCCCGCCGTTTCCGACAATGGCATTCTGGACTATGACCTGAATGACGCGCTCGTGAACTGGGCCTATGGTCTGACGCGCAACCTGGTCTTGCCGGACGACGACAAGCTCAAGGCGGCGCGCGCCGGCTATCCCGACCTGCCCAACGCGCAGCGCCCCACCTTTCGTGCTGAGGGGCGATACCTTGACCGCCGACCGGTTCTGGATCGGCTCCCGGATGACCGAATGGGCGGAAAAATGGGTGCCCTACTGGACCCGGGGCGAAGGCCGCTTCACTACCTCAGCCGAGGAGGACTCCGCCTATCTGCAGGCGCTCACTTTTCTTGCCCACGCTGGCCGGGCCGATCTGGCGCGCGTCCTCGATCTCAGAACCGGCAGCGACTTCTCCATGCCGCCTCGGGGCACGTCGGCCGCGGATTTCCTTAAAAGCGAGGCCACGGGCAACTATGCCGCCTATGGCGAAGCCATCGACAATGCCTATCGGGTGGGCAGTCCCGTGGTGCGAGAGTTGGCGCGGCACTGGACGCTCTATGAGCACACCGTGCCCGCGGCGAAACCCTGACCGAACTTTACTGAGTTACTGCTCCCACAGTGCGCGCCTAGGATCTCGTTGCGACTCGAAAGCACAGGCGCCAGCCCGGACAGATCGAGACAGATTTCAGCGCGAGCGTCGCAGCTGAAAACCTAAACCTGCCATCGGAGCGGGCTTCCTGGAAGCGATTTGGTAGCGCTAACGGGAATCGAACCCGTGTTTGAAGATTGAGAATCTTCCGTCCTAACCCCTAGACGATAGCGCCCCGGGAGCAGAACTGGATTATAACAAAGGGCCCCACTGAGCCCGCGCTGACGCGACGACCCGGCGGGTCACGATGCCGTGGCTGCGACGATGGGCCTCGCGTTCCATTTTTCAGCCAAGCGGGCCCCTACTTTAATCATCGGCTTTTCGATGCCGTGGTAGAGCGCCACGGGGATACCGATCAGCAAACCGGTCAGCACCAGTATCCTGCTCCACAGCGGGAACGAATTCCGCGGATCGGAAACAAACCAGATGCAGCACTGATGGGAAAGATAAATCCCATACGAATAAGTAGCGATCCAGTGGCTGACGCTGCGCAGCCACTCAGTCCGGATCTCGTCAAACGACGGAATGGCCAGTCCCAGCAGCAGGCACAACCCCCACCCCATAGCGGTGCTGGGGCGAATCGCATAGAGCGCTATCAGAAGAAGAATAAAGGGAGGCCACAGATACGATTTGATTCTCGCCACGTGCGCGATCGTATAAGCGATGACCCCCGGCAAAAAATTCGGAACGTACTCCAGCAGAAACAACCTTCCTGCTAATCCGCCTGCGCGGCTAGGCGACGAAAACTGTCCGCGGCGGATGGCCAGGATAACGCAAGCAACCCACAGGACGCACAAGCGCAACACTGAAGTCCGTCGGTCCCGTACCCACATGAATAAGAACGGCAGAAACACGTACATCTGCACTTCGTAGGGCAGGGACCACAGCACATTGATGATCGATCCCGGCTTGACCAGGTTTTGTACCAGAAGCAGGTTCGAGAATACGCGCCCCATCGCCACCGGTTTAGCGCGGCTCAGTCCTGGGATGCCGTTCACGCCCGAATCCAGATGGAGCGCCAGCGCGGTCAGCACCGCCAGCACGCTGAGGGGGTAAATGCGGAACAGGCGGCGCACGTAGAAATTGCCAACCAGCGGCCGGCCGCTCAACTGGCTGCGCTCCATCGAATACATTAAGACTAAGCAAGTGTGAACGAAAAAGAGTAAAACCCCAAAGGTCCCAATTGGCGGAACGCCGAATCCCAACCTCTCCCCGATTCCAAACCGATTAAGAAGGTGTTGAGCTAGAACCAGCAGAACCGCCGCCGCTCTAAGAAAATCCAAATTCGCGGAGAGCCGGATCGTCAAGGGGCACTACTCCTGAGGGGTATTTCGGACGCAAGCCTACCAACCAGCGTCACACTTTGCAACGCAACCGGCAGCGCCCCACCATTTTGGATTGACGCGGGCGATTCTTCTTTGCCCTCGGAATTCCGGCTTCCCGCATCGTATTTTTTCATTGAACTTACTTCTATTCACAGGCTGGCCGAGCCTATACTAAGTACATCTCCGCATATTCATCGCTAATCGCAGTGGAAGTATTGCAGGACAACGTATGTTGTTCATTCATCAACAAATCCAATCATTCCTAAATCTAGGAGCATGCAAGGAGTATCCCATGATGGCAAAAGTGAAAGGTCCCAAGAAAAATGTTGGCGTGAACCCACCCTACCCGGTCAAGAGCACCTCACCCGTTAGTTCCGACGCTGCGGTTGAGCCGGTGACGGCCGCAACCGTGGCATCTGCGCTTGCACCCGAACGGACCGGAACCACGCAGGCGGAAGTATCCGCGCCAGAGGCAGTCAAGCCGACCCCGACCTCAACCCCCACCAAGACGGAAATGCGGAAAACGGTGGGCAGGCCGGAAATTGTAAAAGCCGAATCCCGGCCCAACCTCGTCCCCATTAACGTGCAAGAAGACATGCGCCGTCTCGCCTACTTTTTCTCCGAGCGGCGCGGATTCGAGGCCGGCCACGAATCCGAAGACTGGTTCAAGGCGGAGCGCGAAATCCGCGAGCGCTACCATCAGCAGAGCGCATAACGCGCGGGACCCCTCGATCACATCCCACAACGTGATACCAACCGGCGGCTGATCTCCAGCCGCCGGTCCTGGCCGGGAAACATTCACGCCCTTCGCCCTGAGGCTTGCCCTTTTTTGCCTCTTCTTCCTTTCTGACTCAGTTGCCCTCGCCGCGGGTTTCTGAAAAAATGATGCTGGGCTTCCCCGCATGGCGCAAATCGGCAGTTTCGCATTGCTCCTCGCCTTGGCGTTGAGCATTTATTCGTTCGCGGCCGGGGTCCTCGCGCTCCTGTTTCCGCGTCCCGGTTCGGAGCGTGTGGCCGAGACCGCTCGCCGCGCCGGGGTTGTGGTCTTCGGAGCGGTCGTACTTGCCGCCATCGCCTTGGTGGTTTCCGCCTTCCGCGACGACTTCCCCATCGCCTACATTTTCCCCCACAGCAATCGCGCTCTTCACGCGCCCTACAAGTTCGCCACGCTGTGGTCGGGACAAGAGGGCTCGCTGCTGTTCTGGTCGCTGCTCCTGGCCGGATACGGTTTCGTCCTGCGCCTGCGCTACAAGACCGATCCTCGCCTTTTCGCCTACGCCTCGGTTGTCCTGGCCGGAGTGCAGATATTCTTCCTCCTGCTGGTGAATTTCGCCGCCAACCCCTTCGGCCTGCTTGAGGGCCCGCTGCGCGCCGACGGCAGCGGCCTCAACCCCCTGCTGCAATATCCTGAGCTGGTCATCCATCCACCCATGCTGTACCTGGGCTATGTTGGATTCACCGTGCCCTTCGCCTTCGCCCTGGGCGCGCTGATCATGAAGTATCCCGGCGAAAAGTGGATTCACATCACCCGCCGCTGGACCATGGTGACCTGGGGGTTCCTGACCTGCGGCATCTTCCTGGGCGCTCACTGGGCCTACTCCGTGCTCGGCTGGGGCGGCTACTGGGGATGGGATCCGGTGGAGAACGCTTCGCTCATGCCCTGGCTGGCCGGTACCGCTTTCCTGCACTCCGTCATGATGCAGGAAAAACGCGGCATGCTGAAAGTCTGGAACATGTGGCTGGTCTTCGCCACTTTCTGGCTCGCGATTCTGGGCACGTTCCTGACTCGCAGCGGCATCATCGCCTCCGTCCACGCCTTCGCCCAGTCATCCATCGGCGACTGGTTCGCCTGGTTTCTGGCCATCACCTTCGCGGTTTTCCTTTTCTTCTTCGTCAAGAACAAAGACCATCTGCGCAGCGAGCACAAACTCGAGTCGCTGATCTCGCGCGAGTCCAGCTTCCTGTTCAACAATCTTCTCTTCGTGCTGCTGTGCTTCACTGTGCTTTGGGGAACCTGGTTCCCGAAGATTTCCGAATTGGTGCAGGGCAACAAAGTCACCGTGGGCGCGCCGTTTTACAATCGAGTCGCGATTCCGGTCGCCATGCTGCTTCTGATTCTCACCGCCCTGGGTCCGTTGCTGGCCTGGCGCAAGACTTCCTTCGAAAGCCTGAAGCGGAATTTCAAATGGCCGGCCATCGGCGCCGTCGCCGCCATGGTCCTGCTCATGATTACGCCGCAGAGTTGGGGATCGCCCTTTGGCCTTCGTCCCTGGCAGGACATCGCCTATTTCTATTCGCTGATGGCCATCGGCCTATCGGTGTTGGTCACGCTCACCGTGGCCAGCGAGTTCTACCGCGGCGGTAAAGTCATCTCGGCACACACCGGCCAGGGCATGTTTGCCTCGATGGTGCAACTGACGCACCGCAACACGCGCCGTTACGGCGGTTACATCGTCCACTTCGGGGTCGTCGTCGTCATTATTGGATTCGCCGGATCGGCCTTCAATCAGGACAAAGAACAGGAAATGGGCTACGGCGACAAGATGACCATCGGCAGCTATACCCTGGTCTGCCGCTCTTACACTCAGGAAGACAATCCCAATTATGGCAGCGAATGGGCCGTACTCGACGTCTACAAGGGCGGCAAGCAGATCGATACCATGACCCCCGAACGGCGTTTCTATAAAGCCAGCCAGCAGACTTCGACGATGCCGTTTATTCGCTCCACGCTCAGCGAAGACCTTTACCTGGTCTACGAGGGAGTGAATCAGGACACGGGACGTCCGATTCTCAAAGCCCATCTCAACCCGCTGGTCATGTGGATATGGCTGGGCGTCTGGATCATCCTGGGCGGCACTGTCCTCGCCTTGGTGCCCAACGCTCCGGCCCCCGTTCGCATTCCGGTGGCTGCCCGGCTGGTCGAGCACGCCGTTCCCGCCGTCACCGGCGACTGAGTCCTTAGAGAGTATTCCACTCGCTGTTTGAATGGGTGCGGCTTTTTAGCCGCGCGGTTTCAATGCCAGCTTTAGCTGTTCACCTTCCAGTTCGAATCGCCAACCCAAACTCAATCCTGGACTCGATGCGGCAGGACTCGATGCGGCAGGACTCGATGCGGCTGGATTCGATGCGGCAGGATTCAATCCGAGGAGTTGGATTCGCCGCGAGGGCTGCCCATCATCCAGTCGGCGGGCCGGGGTTCGCCGTTGTTTACTGCATAAAGCACGAGTTCAACCCGGCTGGAGACGCCCAGTTTTTCAAAGATGCGGAAGAGATACTTCTTCACGGTGTGCTCGCTGAGGTTGAGTTCGCGCGCGATCTGCCGGTTGCCCAGTCCTTCGGCGACCAGAGCCACCACCTGCTCCTCCCGCGGCGTGAGCAGGCGGTTGCCGCGAGAGTTAAGCACGCGCACCGAAGGAGCTTCAGAGATCACATCCAGCAGGTAGGTGAGTTGTTCGGTATTAGCCCACACTTGTCCCGCGGCCACGCGCAGAAGACATCGACAGAGCAGGCGCAGATTGGCCTCGCTGATGGAAAAGATGCCGCGGGCGCCGGAGCGGAAGGCGCTGATGGCGAGATCGCGATCGCAGGAATCGACCAGCAGGATCTTGGGGATGTCGGGGTGGGAAAGGTGAAAGCGCCGCAGCGTGATGATGTCCTCGGCTATGTTCGCCGGCGCGCTGAGCGAAAGCAGAGCGACCTGGGGTGCGCCGGAGGTGACCGCCTGGAGGATGTAGATCGTATCCATCTGACAGGTCGTGACGTGAAACTCGGCATGGCGGCGCAGCGCGCTGGTGAGCAACTGCGCCTGCATGCGATTGGAATCGGCAATGAGAACCCCGATGGCATCGGACGCAGCTGCGGACGGACTTGGCAAGCAGATCTCCCGAGCGAAAAAGAGAAACTGGAACCCCTAAAGAGAACAAGAGCAACGGTGCGGCGATTGTAGGGACGAATGGCGGGGGTCTACAAGCCAAGCAGGCAATAAATTTGGGGGCCACTCTCAAATCGGGAATCGAGAGTTTCGTCGGCCGGAAATTCGGCGCGAGGTCGCCCCGGCTGTGCAAGGTTTGACGAATGGCGGCCAGCGGAGCGCGGATTCCACTTGAAGCGTGGCCGCGACGGCAGGGTTGGTTTCAATACGGGAAGTTCGGGAACATTTCGTCGCACTGCCGTGTGATCTCGCAAACATGCAAGTCTACTTTTGTGGGTACTCCGCCGGTAGGCGTACGCTGGCGTCGCTTTTCCGGCTCTCGCCTCGGCGCAAATTTCACAAGCCATTGAATCGATACGACCAGTCGTTCTTCCCGGCAATTTTTTCGCCAGAGCGCGATGTCCACTTTCGTGGACAACTCTTTCCATGTCTTGCCGGCTTTCCCTGGTCGGCTTACCTTGCCCAGTAGAGAGTCATGCGAGTGACCGCTTGGGTAGGAAGAATGGCGCAGGGAAAGATGAAACGCGTTTTGAAGGCGATACGAACCGGCGCAATCACTCTGCTGTTCTTGCAATGTTGTCCGGCCGTTTTCGCTCAGGGAGAGAAACCAGCCCCGAGCGATTACAACCAGTCTTCCCAACCCGGCTTTACCGGGGCTGGAGCGGGAAGCAGCACCACCACGGCCGCAAGCGCCGGGGGAGCGGATGGGTTGGGAAAGCCATCACTCGGAGGATCTCGCCATCCGCTCTACCGGCTAAGACCCAGCGATGTAGTCGATATCAGTTTCACCGTGGCTCCGGAGTTTAATCAGACGCTGACCGTGCAGCCGGACGGCTACGTGATGTTGAAAGACGCCGGGATGGTCGAAGTACAAGGATTAAATCTCGAGCAGTTCGAAGCCGCGGTGCAAAAGGCCTACCAGGGGTATTTGCACGATCCGCAAGCGGCAGTCGCACTGAAGGACTTCGATCGTCCTTACTTCATTGTGGGAGGAGAAGTCGGTAAGCCGGGCAAATACGAATTGCGTTCGGATACGACCGTCGCCGAGGCGGTCGAGATTGCGGGCGGACTGACGCAGCAGGCCAAGCACTCCCAGGTAGTGCTGTTCCGGCGGGTGAACGACGATCTGGTCGAAACCCGGCTGCTCAATCTGAAGAGGATGCTCAAGCAGCCGAGTTTGAAAGAAGACGCACATCTGCGCCCCGGCGATCTGGTGTTTGTCCCGCAGAACGAAATATCGAAGATCGCCCGCTACCTGACCAGACCCTCCCTCAGCATGTACATGAGCCCCACACAATTCTAGGAATGGAAATCTCTCACCCTGGCATGGCAGACGAAGACCTAATTCGCGGACGAATCCAGAATCCCGCCTCCACCCCCACTGTGCGGGAACTGGCTCAGGTATTGTTCCGCCAGAGGCGGGCCTTCGTGTGGGTGGCAGGAGCGGTGCTGGCGGCGGCGCTGGTCTATGTGTTCTCGGGCGCGAGATATGAGGCGCAAATGAAGTTGCTGGTGCGGCGCGGGCGCGCCGATGCCCCGGTGAGCGCAGGCGATAACGCGCCGCTGGATCTGACCCGGACGGCAATGACGGAGGAGGAACTGAACTCGGAAGTGGAGTTGTTGCGGGACGACGACGTGCTGCGCGACGCGGTTGAGGAGGCTGGCATGGTCGGGCGGGATTGGCTTCACTTCCTCCGGATCGGCGAGGGGCCTGCGCAACGAGTAGAGCGCGCGGCCCGGCGCTTGGGTAAGAAGCTGCAAGTCGAGCCGGTCAAGAAGACGAACCTGATCGTGGTCCGCTACGCGGCGGACGATCCGCAGCGCGCGGCGCGAATACTCGAGGCGGTGGCGAACGCGTACCTGAAAAAGCATGCCGTGGTCCACCGGCCCAGCGGGGAAGTTGAGTTTTTCCAGCAATTGACGGCGGATTCACGCCGCGAACTCGACCAGGCCGAACACAAATTGCTGCAGTTCACCTCGTCGCGCGGCGTTGTAGCCGCGGCGCAGGAGCGGGACCTGGCATTGCAAAAATTGAGCGAAGTCGACGGCAGCTTCCGCCAGACTCGGGTCGACCTCGCCGAGACCCAACAGCGAGTGTGGGAGTTACAGGCTCAGTTGGCCAAGCTGCCGGAGCGGACGACGACTCAGGTTCGGATCGCGGATAATCCGCAATTGATGCAGGTGCTGAAGTCGAACCTGCTCGATCTTCGGGAAAAGCGCACCCAGTTGCTGACCAAGTTCGAGCCCAGCCACCGGCTCGTGCTGGAAGTGGATCAGCAGATCCAGCAAGCAGAAGCGGCCATCGCGACGGAAAACTCCGCTCCCCTGCGCGACGAGACTACCGACAAGGACGCGCGCCATGAGTGGGCCCAGTCGGAACTGCAGCACGCTCAAGTGCAACTCCAGGCTCTGCGGGCGAGAGAGACGGCAACCGGGGTGCAGCAGGCGGCCTATCGCGTCCTGACGCGGGAACTGGGGGAAGACGCGGTGATGCAAGACGACCTGCAGAACGCGGAAAAGGTCGCCCAGGAGAGCTATCTGCTCTACGTGCAGAAACGGGAGGAGTCAAGAATGGCCGACGCACTCGATCAACGCGGCCTTGTCAATGTGGCGGTGGCGGAACAGCCGGTGCCTCCGGCA
>VFSW01010633.1_pt1 | contig 13025 bp, 22 predicted proteins | sample 5358111 | NCBI WGS metagenome assembly VFSW01 (sample SAMN11554181, study PRJNA540505) | mine drainage metagenome | isolation source: sediment from site ElyBrook_90M | place: USA: Ely Copper Mine, Vershire, VT | collected 2017 | reverse complement strand
ATAAGTTTGACTTCTCCACAAGTACCGTGAGGACTTGATTTTAAAAGCATTTCTTGGAAGAGAAATGCCCGGATGGTCGCCTCTTTCTTTGTCATTGTTTTTATGTTTTTCATAATTATATTTCATTTGGTTCTAACTTTGTTTTAAATAATCGTAACATTTCAGTTCTAACTTTTTTTACATAGTCCTCTTTTGACCTCTCCCAAGGCGGAATGTTTTGGACACCTGTTGGGCCCTTGTTATAACAAAGAACTCCATCAACCCAGTTATTGTGAAAAGTAAAAAAGCAAAATCGTAAATACTCTAAAGCAATATCTAAATTCACTCTGTCATTCGTAATTAGTATCTTTCTACTTATAAATGGAATTCCCGTAATAATTTCGGCTGTGCGTTGGTGTATTTGGCTACAGCCGTTTCCCAGGGGGTCAATTCCGTGTTTAGTTTTACAAAAATTACTTTCGACTCCAATGATAGAGGTAAATGTATATCCTAAATTATAGGGAGTTGCCATAAAATAGGCCCAATTTCGTACCTTAATTTGATACGAAGTTAATCCAAATCCCGTAATAGGAATTAGGAGCAATATAAGTATTACATATTTCAATTTCCTAAACTCCTATATCGGAAATGTTCTCGGTCAATAACCACTGGAAAGTAATCGTGCTTACCACTTAACTTGTTTTTCGGAAGTGAAAACATTCTCCAGTCCTTGGCTTCAAATTCCTTGTTCATTCCTATTCCTACCATCAAATCTAATTGAGCCTGGATGGCCGTGTTAGACCAGTCCAAATCTCCCATCTCCAAGATTAACTTATCTTGTGCGCTATCTCCAGCTTGATGTATTGAAACAGCTACAGTTTTATATTTCTTAGCTATTCGACGCATACCTTTCATCAAGTGTCCAAGTTGCAAAGTGTAGTTATCAGACTTACCAAAAGATAAGTTACTAACTTGGTCAACAATAAACATTGCAGGTTCAAATTGCTTAACTAAAGTTTCAATTTCTCCCAAATTTCCGGGAGTTAAATCAATAAATTCTACATTGTTAAACCCCTGTTCGTAAGCTAAAGCATCACTTTCCTTTGGTGCTTTTAGATGTTCTTCCCAAGTACGCCCACTGAAAGAACACAAAGCTCGCTGCATAACTTCCAAAAGTGGGTCTTCATTTCCAAAATACAAAACTTTGTGACCTTCTTTGCACGGGCGACGCATTAAGTTTACTGCAAGTGTTGTTTTCCCCACTTCAGGACGAGCGCAAAACAAGATGTGGTGTCCACGTAAAGCACCACCATTAACTCTTTCATTAAGGTCACGAGGGTAAAGAGGAATGCGCCCATCAGCATTAACAGCAGATGCCAAATCCGATGTCCCACGTTTTTCGACAATTTCATAAGATTTATCAGTATCCTCTAAAGTATCACTTGACGCAAGTAATTGCCAATCCTCTATGAGTTTTGTTATCTCTGCTTGTTTATTTTCAGTGATGGCGTGAGCTAACTCCATACCGAGAATGTGTTTTTTGTTATCTAAGAATTCCTTTACGACATTGATGCTGCTAACATCTTCGGGTAATCCTTTAACGAAAGTTTTGAACATCTCCAAGTGTTTTGGATTGTTCACGTCTCGTCCGAGTCTAGAAAGAAGAATGTCGGTATCTACGGACTTTGCATCTCCGTCTGCAAGATAATATTCTTCAATTTGAAGAAATAGTCGTTCGGCTTGGGGACTAAAATCTCCGTCTTCAACATGGTCTTTTATTGTTTCGTAGCTCTTTCGGTCGCGTAAAAGAGCGGCTATTATCTTAGACTCCACGGTTAAAAATTCCTCTTAAAGATTCAAAAGACGTGTCTTTGACGTCTTTCTCTAAAATTTGAACACGCAATTCTTCACAAAATAAACTAAACTTTTTTTGGAAAACCAAAGCTCGTTTGGTAGCATCCTTGTCCAAAGCAATGCACACTTTTGGAAAATACTCTAGAATTTGATACATTCTCGCTTCGTTCAAGTGTGTACCTATTAAGGCTATCGAATTCAAGTTGAGTGCAAACAATTTCATTGCGCTCACTTGGTCCTCTACAAGAACTACCTCTGTGTTTTCGTAATTGCTTATGTACCATCCCATTAACTCCAATCCAGCATCTTCCTTGAAGGTTAAAACCTTAGATTCTCCAATCTTCGGGTAAAAGGTGCGGAGTGAGTAGCCCAAGGCTCTGCCGTGGGGTCCACGAATAGGTAAGTAATACCGAGCTTCTGTGGGTGCCCAACTTACCCCACACTCCGCAAGAACTTGGGGTGGTATCTCGAATCTATCTAACCACCACCCCTCCATCTCATCTGTCAAGGCCCGTAGAAGGCCCTTGTAAGGCTTTAGGGGACGACTTCTCGACCTACCATGTACCCTACTACCGGGTACATCTAATTCGTGCCTATAAAGCGAAATAAAACCGTGCTGGTGGCACTGGTCTCGAAAGCAGTTGTAAAGTAAACCTTCTTTTGACCGAGTAATTGAGAAACTTTCTTCTTTGGACTGCCCTCCGCCACAAAACGGACACCGTAAACGTATACTTGAGTCTACTTTTAAGTCCAGGGCCAGCTCTTTTATTTTAAGATTCTTCATCTGTAGATACGTCCAGTTCTAGTGCCCGTTCCCCTGTAACTTCAAAGTCTAACTCTTTTTCGGCCGGAATATCTCGAATACCGGCACACTCACAGTTGAAGCAGTATCCACTGTCATCGTCAACCGAGAAGTTACACAAAGGGCAAATAAGTCCGGAATAAGATTGAATTCTTTTCATATTTAATCCTTATCTACTATATCGTAAAACATTCCCCATATCGTAAAAAATATGACGGCCACTATAAAAACAAAACTACTTAAAGGAAATTTAGTAAATACAAAAACTATTAAACCAATAGTACCAAAAATTGCAATAGTTACTAACAGTGATTTAATCAAGTGGTTCATACTTTCTCCTTCGCTTCGGCGTGGTCAGTCATAAATTACTCCATTGTTCAGCCATAGCGTCGGCTATGCCTTGAAGGGTTCTACTACGATTTTTCCATCTGTCAGGCCCAGGAGACTCATAATGCACTCGCGGCTTGCGGCCTTCTACAATCTCGGTTGGTTTCAGTTTCGGCAGATTCTTTAGCCATAGGCAAGTCGCTTTTGTTTCTGGATGCCCAAACTGCCACGGTTGTATAATCTGATCTGGTTTGCGCACCAGCGTTGAAATGACACTAATAGGATTCTCAAGGGCAATTCTTGGTATTGGTGCATCCAGCAGTTTCTTCACAAAACCCAAAGCCTGACGCTGTTCATTTTGCTTGTCTTTAAACCAGCGCGCCCCACTCACAGCCAGATGAGTGCATGGTGGATGGGCGACCATTAAATCCCATCTATCCCACAACTGATTAAGTACATCATCTTGTAAATGCTTGCCCGGTATTTCTGTAGGTAGCAGGTCGCAGCTCCAAGCATCATGACCGCGCCTGTGAAAAGCATCGCGCACAATACCGCTGAATTCACAGGCAACCAGCACTCTCACGGCAGTACTTCTGGGTTGGGTTGGTCAGTCATGGGACTCTCCTTTCAGGTAAATAACTCAATTATAACACACTCCATTTGACAAATCAAAAGGGTGGGGGTATAATCTTCTCGTTTTCTTTAGCCGGTTTACCCGGGGTTTCTTTTGGTTTCACACTCTCTTCCTGAGTAACAGTCTTTGGTGGGAAGTTGGGAAACAAGTCACCGAGGCTATCAAGAGCCGAGGGGGAGGGGGGTGCTTGGACAAGATAACACCCAAACTTCTTAATTTCACTTATTGTTTTCTTGCGTAAGTTGAAAGAATTACCCCACAGTTTAGGGAAAGTAATCTTTCGAGTTAATGGATTAACTTTTACTTCTTGTCGTTTATCGAATACCTTTGGTATCCAAATTCCAACTTGTACGAAGTGATTTCCTAACGCCTCAGTTGTTGAGATGTGATTTATATTTAAACACGCATCCCCTAAGACCACACTTCCCCACCTATCTTGATTCAAGTACAAGTATCTCAAGATGGTTGAAACTTGGGAAAATGGGCCTTCGGTCGGATGAGTAGTGATGGAATCACTTAAAACAATAGTCTGTCCGCGCCACACATTCTCAATTATTGCCTTAATTATTAGTTCTAAATCGTCTTCAGTAATTAACTTGTTTACTTTAGCAACAGTGGCCTCCAAGTAATTGTTTCCGAAGGGAGAATCAAAAGGAAGGGCTACGTTATTTACAAAAATTGGTGTAAAGTTAGAATACTTTAGAAATCCAATATTTGAAATAATCTTTATCCCACAGTTTCGAGGAAAGGGATTTATGTCAAAAGAAATTTGGACTTGAAATGCAATTTCTTTTCCTTGCACTTTTTTAATCAGTTGAACATCTTTTTTGAGGTTTGTTGACATGGTACTTTACCATCCTTTTATGGAGTCAAGTATGGCATCCGCGTAAAGAGAAACTGTCTTTGGAGCTAGCCCCGGACAGCTGTTTACCTCCAAAACAAATGCTTTTTGCAAGTGATTGTTCCAAATAATATCTACAGCTCCAAAATCTAAGGACAGGGCACCCACAGCCCTTATTGCTAATGGCGACACACTTTCGTGTGCGTTTACATCTTTTCGGCAGAAGATGTATCCGTTGTTTGTGTTGCGAATCTGTGTGTTTCGTGGAAAATTCCAAGCACGTTTCTTCCGTTTTTCTTGAATGTCTATAACCTTCCCGGCAAATACGTGTACTCTGTATTCCTTTGATTTCTTTACATATTTTGTGTAAAGAGGTGCGTCAGGCAACTCAATTCCACGTTCTACAATCTCAATTCCACGGCCCCCACTTCCATTTACAATATGTCGTACTACTACAGCAGTGTTCCAAGCTTGGGCTATTTCTTTATCATAAGTATACTCAGGTATATTTACTTGTTCACCTTCTAAAAGATCGAATTGATCTGATTTGTTTGTAACCAGATGTTCATTTAATATGAACAAAGACTTTGGCCACCAATCTGGACGATGAGTATTCCCTAAATTTATAATAAAATCATTTCGTTGTGGTTTATAGTATCCTTTTTGCCAAACTCGTAAACACCGTATTCCTCTTTTTAGAAACTCCAATTGAAGAAGTCTAGCTGTTCTTGAATACATCTTGTACGGATAGAGTATTATTCTCATAGTTTACCTTCCCCGGTCCACGTAGTTCTGCAACAAGTCTCACACATCGGCCCTTCGTGGGTCCAGCCTATTTTAGCGTTATCTTGTAGCTTGAGCTGTTCTCCACAGTCTATACAACCTTTTGCCGTCAACTCAAACCACTTTGCCGAGGTTATCTTCGTATCTCCTGGACCAACTATATTAAATTCAGGTGGATTTAAAATAGCCGCAGTAGTGCTTAAGGGAATTAAACGTATAAATTTACCCGTAAGTTTAATTTCTTCGTTCTCAATTTTTGCTCCTCTAATTTCTACTTCAACCCACGAATCTTTCCATTTAGTAAAGTTTTCGAGGGGTTGGTCCCAAATACAAACTTTAAATTTATTGCTGTACTGGGTGTTGTACTCTAAAATAATGTGCCCACGGCCAACACGTCCCTCCAGTGGTAAAAATGAAGAGGCTCTAACTATAATTTTATCGCCTATATCCAAATCGTAATCTTCTAAAGCCTGCCGGATTGTAGTTTTTTGTCCTTTTTTAATGGGTTTTATTGGGTATGAGTTTTGATAATTCCATTTTTCGTACGGAATTTTTTCGTACTTCTTAGGATTGTCTATTGGAAACTTATACCAAGTATTCTCGGCAGGTTCCCACATTTTTTCTTCGGTCTCAATTTCGTTGCGTATAGTCAACCACCTGAGCATCGGAGCTTCAGAAGCCCAATAGAGTTGTTCCTTTTTGAGTTCCCAAACACACGCAAGAGGGCGCATATCATTACGGGCTATGTTAAAAGTCCATTCTTTTAGATTTACCCAAGTTAAAACGTAAGCACCATTTAAGGCTTTTAGAGTTGTCAATTCATCTAAATTTGCCATGTTGTTAAATATATTCCAGCTATCTGTTCTATCTTTTAACGAATACTCTTCTAACTTACCAGCACCTTGAAGTGTACCGTTGTGCGCACCGATAATGTGTCCCAAGTGATACGGATGGGCATTGTCATCTGTAATATCTCCGGTTGTACCGGCCCGATTGTGCCCCATACAAACATCAAATAACTCGGCGAACCAAAGAAGTTTATCTGTTTTTGTTAGTTGTAAGAAATCAGGACCACTCAAAGCTCGTTTGTACAAGAAAACAGCCGGGTCTTTTTTATCTATCTTTTGAACCCCTACAATTCCAGTTGAGTCCATACCGCGCAGAGTGCCGCAAATTATCGCATTTTCGAGAAATCCGCGCAACGGCTGGTACTTATTTTGCTCGCCTAAAAATCCAAATAATCCACACATACGATTTCCTTTTTTAAATTGGATGCTTTTGTAAAAATCTGTTCATCAATGTATCTTTCTTTGAGTTTACTCCAATAGGACTTACTTCCCAAACATTTTTAGGATTGTTGTAAAGAACAATTAAATCTTCTAACAAAAGAAGATTTTCCCAAACCAAACTGTTTAAATCAGGAGTTTGAATAGATGGAAACACTTCTCCAAAAACAATTTCTCCCAATCTTTCGACTCCGTGAGTGGAAAGAAAAGTAATTAAGTGCGGATAGGGAATCATTTTTGCTAGTGTTTGTGTTCCTTTTTTGAGTGCCATTATCAAATTTATCCAAGTAAGTATTTCAGATTTATCAAAGGTCATTTCCATGTGTCTAAATTCGACAGTAGGGTAAGTATCCATTGAATTTAGATTCAAGGCCGAATATCTTTCAAGGCCGTGTATGATATTCTTAAATTCCCGTTTGTCAGAAGTTCTAAAAAGTTTACAAACATCTTCTAAATGGTCATCAGCTAAAAACCACGGGACACAATTATTATTTTGAGTTCGGTGCCATCCGCTGAAAGTAAAAAGAGGCCGCTCAAATAGTGCGTAAAGGCAACAAAACATAGGTAGTTCAACATCAGCGCTTAAATTACTAATATCTAAGTGGACGTGTAAGCCCGTACGTTCGGATATTCTAAATCCGTACTTTTTGGCTAAATCTAAAAACACGTCAATAGAGGTGTACAAATCTTTTCCAAACAACGGTCCGTTAGAAGTAAATTCTCGGCCCCCGCGCAAAGAACCGTCTTCAGTGTCTTGCCAAAGATGTGCAAATTTCGAGGCTCTAAATGCCTTTAAGTATTTAGACGTGACATTTTCTACTTCAAATTCTAAACCAATATTTTGTCGTGGTAAAACAAAAACCTCCGGCAATAGCTCATAAGATTTTAAATCTTGAGGAAAACCTAAAATATCACTTATTTCCATATAAATACCCCCTCTTGTTTTTCAACCAAAGGTAATCCATCACATTGTTTGTGTGTCATTGTATAAATCCACGCATCCCCAAAAATAGTGGGTATGTGTATGCGTTTGTACCATCTTGGATGGTCTTCCAAGCTGTCCAATCTACTGAGGCCGTGCGCAGTTACTTCCCAAATCTCGCATAAAATCTTTCCGTGTCCTTTGCAAATTGTGGGAAAGCCACCACAAGAGTACATATCAAATCCCCCTAAAATTAAATCACCTTTAAATTTTGCGTCTTTTAAGAGAATGTGATTTGAAAATCCTTTTTTCAAAGTACCGTAAACTGCAACTAACATACTATGTCCTCCACAGATGTAATTTTTTTGACGTAATCCTTATACTCCGCCATTTCCGGAAATAACTTTATACTTCGTAAGTCACACGTCCCTATTTTTGTTTTGCGATAGTATAAATCTGGAGTTAAGCTATCTTTGTTGCTACAAATTGCAAGTTTTCGAGATAGCGAAATCCCCAAAGCATCTCCATTCAAAAGTTCCAAGACGGAAGAAGTATAAGTGTTTTTTAAATCTTCAAAAAGAGGTATTAAAAGATTGTAGTCGGTAGAAATCTTTATTTTACAAGTATTAACGACGGATTTATTGGGCACAAAGATATTTAGTCTTTGAAGTGAAAGTGATTTTTGGTATTGACGAGAAGGACTCATAGAAAGAAATACAGCAACTTTACGATAGTGGTTGACGTATCCGAGGGGCGGATTTATTTTTTCCCAAAGATTCCAAAATTGTGTATCGTCATATCTGACCGCATAACTTTCTGGATTAGGGAGAGCTAGTTTTTGTAAGCGTACTGAAAACGGTGAGGTGTCACCGTCATCTTCGGCTGCTACATTAATTACTTCCGCAAGAAAGCCGAATTCTTTGTTACAAAGTACGGTCCCTAGAAAATATTGGGCGAAATCTCGCGCGTTCATACAGCCTCCTCCCACGCCTCAGGATACCATGGTAGAGCCAAGTTTCGTATAGAACGAAGTATCTTAGTTGCTGTCGTCACGTCCTCTGATTCAAATAGAGGGGGTATTTCTTCCCAATCTATAAATTCTAAAAGAGGCAAAAGAGGAATGGGGTTTGTTTCGACACAAGTTAAAACGCGCCAAAGTGTGTTTATCATCCAAGCTTGTATATTTGAATTAAATATCCAAAAGTTACTCAAAACTCTGTATTCCAAGCCGGTACTTCCGTCTGGATATTTTGTTGGGCGATACAAGCCCGCCAAACCGTAAAACTTGCGGCGTAGCCCTTGTTTATCCAAATTTAACAAAGGTAAACCTAAGTATATGTCCAGAATTCGTACAATTAGTTCTAGGGGCATTTGTTGAGGGTTTTCAAAACTCATGTGCAAGTGACCGCCCGCAAATCTCAAGGTACCTAGTTCGGAAATATCTGGGGGAAACCGCCTTTCTAAAGTGTACGCATTGTAATCTGGACTGCACCCTAATATATTTGCTTGTGGATACTTTTCTAAATCCTCTTGTGAAAAGGCCGCAACAGGTGTTTGTAAAATGGTAAAACCTTTAGTGTGCAAGTGTTTGAACAGGGCACGCATCGCGGTGTAAACGCTTCGTGTAAAATCTCGTGTTCCACCACACGCAGGGATATTAAACTCCAAAGCGCAACCGTCCTCTTGCATATAAAAACCATCTTCTAAAGATGGAATAGGAATGGGTTTGTGTTTAGTGCCCCCAATTAAAGTGCAAACAGGAATTGGAAGTCCTTCTACGTCTGGAATTGAAGATGAAAACTTCCTTATTTGCGTTTTCTTAACGTATTCTGTGCGCAAATCTGCCGATAAATTCTCCGGTAATTTTCCGATAAACATTTCCGGGTCGCAAGATATTTTAATCACAAAAATCCCTCCCAGGTGTTAATGTGTTTTGTCGTTTTAATCAATTTCTTTGGTTTTGTTTTTGTTGGTCTTCGATACCACAAACGTATAGTCGTTTTTCCGCCGTCAATACGCCTGAATCTCACAATTTCCTTGAATCCGAGCCGTTTAAGGTCTTTTATTTCATTTCTTGTGTTTTCTTTGTTCGATGTAGTGGCTAAAATTGCGCGGCGAAAGTCAAGCTCACTTTCACGACCATCCAACTCACCGGCTGAGTTTAAATAATAAATAACATCAAAGGCGCAGCAGCCATCTAATTCCTTGCACTCGAATGATAAAGGATTCATAAGTTTTCACCACTTTCATCGTCGGGCGACCGCGCCCAAATTGTTACAAAATTATCCGTGTTAGGATTTTTAAACTTGTAAATTTCCACAAATCCCTTCTTTTTTAACCAGGTTATTGATTCAGTTTGAATTTCTATTGTGGCGGCGAATGTACACTTATCTGGTAAATCTTCAAAAGTTCCATTTTCGTTTGGAGCATCATTCTCATCATACCCAAAAAAATCATCGGGTTCAGAATCGTCAGTAGGCGTAATCAATTTTAGGTGGGGGGTCAAATTAAACAAAATTTGAGCGCCACAACAACCGGGAAAGAGTGAAATGTACACATTAACCTCCAATGAGAGTTATAGTCCAAAATTTAGAAATAGACTCCGTGAGATATACTTGAGTATATGCGGAATCCGTTTGTGTTTCCTAAAAATCCAATAATCTTTTGTGTCGTGACGTTCCATGTACCATCTAACTCTAAACCTATTTTCTACGCGGGTCAATTTTTCAGCCAACGTCAACATTTCTAATCCCCTCTTCTATTTTCACAGTTTAGATACTTCCAAAGACTACCATTACTAACACGAAAAGTATCAGTGCTATCCAGTGGTAGTTATCGTTCCAAAACCTTTTCAATTTCCGAAAACGCCTCGGCCGTAAACTGTGATTGTAGAGCCGTATAAAATCGTGAATGTACATAAGGCACCTCTTATTTGTGCAATTTGTCGAGTATGTCCGCGAGTTTATAAATACCTATCATCAATAGCTGTCCTAGAATAAATAGATAAATTATTGGTATGTGGGGCATCGTTGCGTAGGAGTAAGCGTCTTTTATTATATATGCGGCAATTAGGCTTAACGCAATAGTCCAAACTATTGTCTTGATAACCTTCATAAATTACCTCAACTCTTTTTCGAATGTCCAAACAGTACGGAGCCTAATACGTAAATAATCAACGCCACAGTGTTGACGCTTAGATAAAAAAGAAATCCTAGCGCCCACGCAATTAAAATAATATCTACTTGTTGGACGGGTGTGCGTGCTTGATAAGTTGGGGAACTATTGTAGATGAGATATGCGGCAATGAGGCTTAATACAACAGTCCAAACAACTGCCTTGATGACTTTCATATATTTACACCATCTCGCCAATAAGAGTGACGTGCTCGGCAAACGTGTTTGTTTTTAAGAATGGAAAATATTTATCTATTAGAGCCCAAGTCTCTGAATAAGAAAGGTCTCTAATTTCGTAAAACGTGCTTGTAACTTCGTCGAAATTGAGGGTTCGCATGACCGTGCCTCCGTTGGTTAGTAGGAAATATATCCTAAACTTTGGATAACTGAATCAGCTAACGCATCTAAACCTGAAGTGTTAAACCCGATGGTTGAACGATATCCAGGAATCTGGCCTATAGGGTATAGGTTATCAACAGTGACATTTAATTGATTCATAAGTGAAACGGCGGCTGCATTGTAAGTTTGTACGCTAGAAATGGGATGACAAACGTCCACCACAGCAGTTCCGAAAATGGGAATACCCCCGTCTTTTCTAACTTCTTGAACGATGTAGGTTAAATTGTTCAAATAAACTTCAACGGAGTTAGTAAAACTTGTGCCGTGGCAAGTATCAAAATCTAACGCGGCGTCAATGTGAACAAATTTGTAAGAACCAGACGCTAACCACGCATCTATATTTTCAGCTTCGTGTGTGGAGTCTTCGTCGTCTAGCGGAGCTGTGCCTTTATCAAAGTTAGGATTGTTCAAGGCAGCGTGAGTTATGTTAGCAATACCTTGTAGTTTCTGCTGCACAATCGGCGACCATGCCACGCTGTACATATCACCAACTATTAAAACATTCACGGATGCAGTTTGCGGCTTTTGCGGTGTAGGTGAAGCTGGATTTATTTGATTATTGTTATTGATTCCAGCTCCACCACCACAACCCGCCAATAGTGCGGCGGAACAGGCAATGGAAAGTAAGGTTTTTTCAAACATATACTTGAGTATATTTGGTTTCAAATTCTGCGTCGGGTCCGAAGTCCACAATTTTCCCCTTGACGTTAAATACAAGGTAAAACTCGCCTATGAATTGCACGGCCTCTACCTTACTCTTAAATCTGATGAAAAGCAAGTTTTTAAATGTTACGCCATACCGTCCATTCTCTGAAGGATTATATGATGTTACTACAGACGTGGACGTTTTGAAGTGCGGCGGATATTTACGCGCACGTTCCTCAAACTTAGGCGCCACAGGCGTATCGGGCCTTAGCGGTCTAGCAGTGGCATCTTTCACGTCTTGCAATGTGGTGTGAGTGCGCCAAGTTACTAAGTAACCTTTTTCTTGCGGCGTAATCTCAACTAACCATTTCGTGCCGCCTTCCCGCGAGCGCAACCATTTTGCGAATGCCGCAGCGGCTTCCTTTGAGTAAACTACGCGCCAGTTTGTGTTACTTCTCATGGTGCGTTTTCTTTAAGATGGTATGCGTCGTTGTCCATAATTGTTGTATTAAAGTTTCATCTGAGATGTAATACAACTTGTTTTCGGGTATTGAATTTAACAAGAGCTGCCCCAGGCGTAACGTGGGATACCTTTTCCAGATTAAACCTAATTGGCGCAGCGTCTTATCTATGTCGGTCATGTGGCCACCTCCTACACTGTAAAAGTATACTTGAGTATATGCCGTAAAATATGTTAGTGGCGTTTTTGGTGTCTCGGTACGCCTAACCGCGCAAGCTAATATGCACCCGTAGGGTTCAATTATGGGAACATAATTGCATTGTGAAATCACTATATACTAATTTTGAACCTGTGTCAAATTATTAGATAAATCATAAACTTATCTAATAACTCACTCGTTTTCACACACTAAGAAAGGGCCAGCGGGTTTTAGTCCCCGCTGGCGTGTAATTTTGTTTTTATTTACGCAGCCTTTGACATTGTTGCATCGTGTTCAGCTTGCATCCGTGCGATTTTCTCGGCTTCCTTCTGCGCTTGCGCCAGTTCCTTGGCTTGCTCGATGCGAGCATTTATCTCCGTTGCTATCTTCGCAGCTTCGTGAACAGCTTCCACCAAGAGCGTGTAACTGTCGCCTTCGCTGTCGCGTAGCGCGTTGCGGATGGCCTGCAGGTCATTAGCGGCCTGGGTTGCCATTGCGTCGCGTTTGTCAATAGCGGCTATTTCGTCTGGGGTTTTGCCTTCCCGTTCGGAAAGAGCGTCCGCAGCTTCCCGCGCAGCTTTAGTGGCCTTGCGGTAATCTTGCTCATTCTCAAACGTGCTTGGATTAAGGCCCAGCTTCAAACCGCCCTTGACGTTGCTCCAGTACTGGATAAACAGACGGGGTAGCTTGCGCTCTCCCTTTTCCGTTGTCTCTAGGATCA
>VFSW01010632.1_pt1 | contig 13026 bp, 9 predicted proteins | sample 5358111 | NCBI WGS metagenome assembly VFSW01 (sample SAMN11554181, study PRJNA540505) | mine drainage metagenome | isolation source: sediment from site ElyBrook_90M | place: USA: Ely Copper Mine, Vershire, VT | collected 2017 | reverse complement strand
GCGTGGCCGCTTCGCTGCGCGCGCCCGCTTCCAGGGTTTCGGCGTACATTCCGCAGGCGAGGTGTCCCGCGGTGTAGTGATCGGTCACGGGCGCGAATCCGAAGGCCGTCTTGGTGAGCGGGCAACTGACGTCTTCTTCGCTCACGGCAATAGTCCATCCGTAGCGGCGGGCCATGGCGATGGCCTGGCAAATGGCAATTTGAAGGCCCATGTCGCGGCGAGGCCGGCGCGCCTTTTCCGGGGGCGGCTCATCGGGTTTCAACAGCTTGGCGGCCACCGGAAACGTGTGCGTCCGAACGAAGATCTGGACTGCCTTGGCGAACTCTTTGGTGTCCATGACGGAGCTCCTTTCGCTTGAGGAGGCGCTGGAGAATGCCGCGCCGCTTCCGGCCGAGCGGGACATGAGTCGAAGGCTTGCGGAAAGAGTCAAAAGCAGCGCCTCAGGGGTTAACAGGGTGCTGAAAAAGACGCTGCAGAGAACTTCAGCGGCTAAAGCCGCTCTCACTTTGTGGCGCTTATGTCGCGGCTGAAGCCGCGACCCACAAAGCTCTGGAGTTTTTCAGTATCCTGTAAAACCACTGATGAAAGGGCGGGCTTTCTGTCGGAGCTGAAGCTCCGACCCCCTAAGAATCGCCTTCCTTCCGCAACCTGCCTACCGCCTGCCGCGCTGCCGATACTATACCGAAACGATCGGGGAAGCATCTTCGGCGCGCTTGAAACAAGGTGCTGAAGCAGGCGCATCAGGGAACTTCAGCGGCTAAAGGGCCGGAGTAGCAACAGGGATGGACGTCCCTCAGCGGCTAAAGCCGGAATCATTTTTCTGCCGTTGCGGCACGGTCCCGACTGCTGTCCGGGACGCAAATGGCGCGCTGAAGCCGTGCACTGACGCAAGGCCGGAAGATTTCACAGAGACGCTAAAACCGTTGGGATTATGTGGCGCATTTCTCGTGACGGAAGCCTGGCGCGGGAGATGGACACAGTTCCAGCGGTCGCTGGACATAGTTCTTGACATTCCAGCGACTGCTGGATAGATTGGCGTCAGTTGCGGCATCCTCCGTAGCGGTGCGCGTGGGCTCGATGACAGAAGAGATCATCGCCTCGAAAACAACCCCGACGGGATGGGACCGCATGGCGGCCACCCCGGATTTCCGGGGGCTGATGACGGCCAAGAAGGCCTTCATCATTCCCGTGTTTCTGTTTTTCCTCGTCTACTACTTCACGCTGCCGGTGCTGGTGGGGCTGGCCCCGCATTTCATGTCCACCAAGGTGATCGGGGGAGCGAATCTGGCGTACGTGTTCGCGCTCTCGCAGTTTGTGGTGGCCTGGCTGATTGGCTGGCGGTATTTGAAGGCGGCGGGGAAATTCGACCGGCGGGTGCGGGAAATCGTGGCGAAGGCGGACGAAAGCCGGGGAGGCGAGTAATCCGTGTCCGTATCGCTGCTGGTATTTCTGGCGTTTATCGCCATCACGCTGGGGATCACGTATTGGGCGTCGAAGCGGTCGCGCGGAGCCACGGCGTATTTTGCGGCGGGCCGGCAACTGACGGGCGCGCAAAATGGAATCGCGGTGGCAGGCGATTACATGAGCGCGGCGGCGTTTCTGGGGCTGGTGGGGATCATCGCGTTCCAGGGATACGATGGATTTCTGTTTCCCGTGGGCGGGTTCGTCGCCTACGTCACCGTGCTGCTGGTGGTGGCGGAGCCGCTGCGCAATTCGGGGAAGTACACCATGGCGGATGTGCTGGCGTACCGGATGCGGCCGCGTCCGGTGAAGGCCATGGCATCGGTGAGTACGCTGACGATCTGCACGTTCTACATGATCGCGCAGATGGTGGGGGCGGGCGCGCTGGTGGCGCTGCTGTTGAAGGACTCCGGCATCAGTTACCGGACCGCCGTGGTGGGCGTGGGCATTCTGATGATCGTGTACGTGGTATTCGGCGGGATGCTGGCGACCACATGGGTGCAGATCATCAAGGCCATTCTGATGATGGCGGCAAGCACCGTGCTGAGCATTCTGGTGCTGGCGCATTTTCACTTCCGCCCGGGGCAGTTTTTCGCGGCGGTCGGCCATGTGGCCTATCACAACAACGGGCAGGCGGTAACGAAGGATTTTCTACAGCCGGGACTGCGTTACAAACCACCGTACGGAACGCTGGATCTGGTTTCGCTGGGGATGGGGCTGGTGTTTGGGACGGCCGGACTGCCGCACATCCTGGTGCGGTTTTACACCGTGCCGGACGCCAAGACGGCGCGCAAGAGCGTGATGTGGGCGATGGTATTGATCGGCAGCTTTTTCATCATGACGTCCATTCTGGGGCTGGGAGCGGCGGCCATCGTGGGGCCCGATTACATCGCCACGCACGGCGGCAACAACATGAGCACGCCGCTGTTGGCGCAGCGTCTGGCGGGGAACTTGTTTTTTGCGTTCATTTCGGCGGTGGCGTTTGCCACGATTCTGGCGGTGGTGGCGGGACTGACCATCAGCGCGTCCACGTCGTTTGCGCACGACTTTTGGACCAGCACGGTTCACAAAGGAGCCGAGCGGCATCCCGGCGAGGAAGTGCGGGTGGCGCGCGTAGCGGCTTTTGGCGTGGGGGCCGTGGCGATTGCCATCGCCGTGCTGGTGGGGCCGGCGGCCAACGTGGGGTTTTTGACGACGCTGGCGCAGGCGGTGGCGGCTTCGGCCAATTTTCCGGTGATCGTGCTGGCGCTGTTCTGGCGGCGGTTCAACACCTGGGGAGCTGTCACGGGCCTGGCGGTGGGGCTGGCGAGTTCGCTCGGACTGATTTTGGTCAGCCCGAGTTTCATGGGCGTGGACGCTGGTAACCTGAGCGGCGCGGCGCGCCACATGATCCAGGCGCGGGCGTGGTTCCCCCTGGAAAATCCCGGCATCCTGAGCATCCCGCTGGGATTCCTCGGGGCGTTCATGGGCACGTTGTTGAGCGATGAGCCCGCGGCTGCGAGCAAGTTCAATGAGTTGCTGGTGAGATCGCAGACGGGACTGGGAGCGGAAAAGGCGGCCAGTTACTGAACGAATCTGGCAGGACAGTGAAAGGGACGGAGGCATTTCGATGTTAACTGTCGAGCAGGCCAAGGCCAAGGAATCGGCAAACGGCAAGCAGGACCGGTGGATCCCTTCCTCGTGCAGCCTGTGCTACGGGATGTGCTCGATCCTGGGTCACAACGTGGACGGCACGCTGACCAAGATCGAGGGCAACCCGGACAGCGCGTGCGGGGAGGGCCGGCTGTGCGCCAAGGGCGTCGCGGGGATCATGACGCTGTACGATCCCAATCGCGTGAATGTGCCGCTGAAGCGCACGAATCCGGTCAAGGGCATCGGCGTGGATCCGCAATGGGCGGAGATCTCCTGGGACGAGGCGCTGGAGATCGCGGTGAAGAAGTTGAAGGAAGTGCACGACCACGATCCCGCGGAGTTGTTTCTGCAGGGCACGACGACCTGCGCGTCGGAGATGCACGCCGGTCTGTTTACCTTCGGCATGGCCTTCGGCACGGACGCCGTGTGGGTGGGCGGCGGGGGAATTCACTGCGGAAGCGGCGCCCATCAAGTCGGCGGGCTGATGCACGCTTCGTGGTCGCTGGTGCCGGATTTCAAGATGTGCAACTACGCGATCTATTTTGGAGCCAGCAAGGGTCATTCGGCCGGGCACGTGGCCAATCAAAACGCGCAACTGGCGGCGGACGCGCGGGCGCGGGGCATGCAGATGGTGGTGGTGGACCCGATGTGCAATTTTGCCTCGGGCAAGGGGAACGAGTGGGTGCCCATCCGCGTGGGAACCGATGCGGCGCTGGCGCTGGGGATGGCCAACGTGCTGGTCAACGAACTGGGAATGTACGACCGCCCGTACCTAAGGCAGTGCACGAACGCGGCGTATCTGGTGAAGGAAGACGGGCATTATTTGCGCGACGCGGCCAGCAACAAACCCCTGGTGTGCGACGAAGCGGGGGGCGGAGTCAGGCCATTCGACGCCGGACCGGTCGAAGACGCGGCCATCCTGGGGACGTTCACGGTGCAGGGCGTCAAGGTGCAGCCCGCCTTTCAGATTTTGAAGGAACATCTGAAGAAGTACACGCCGGAATATTGCTCGGAGATCAGCACGGTCCCCGCGGCGAACATCCGGAGACTGGCGCGGGAATTTGGCGAAGCGGCGCGCATCGGCAGCACGATTGTGATGGACGGCCAGGAATTTCCGTACCGGCCGGCGGCGGCGATTTTCTTCCGCGGCTCGCAGGGGCACAAGAACTCGACGTGGAACTGCGTGTCGATCGACCTGCTGAATCATCTGGTGGGCTCGGCGGACAACGTCGGCGGGGCGCTGGGCTTCAACCCGGTGTGCTACGGGCATCCCGAGACGGGGCGGCCCTACTACGCGCCGGAGCCGACGCCGGACGGATTGATGATCACCGGCACGTGGATGCATCCGCACAAGCCTTTCCCGGCGAACGATGCGGCGGCCCCGGCCAGCATCGGCATGCGCGAATTCTTTCCGTGGGCGATGACCTCGCCGTTTTATGGGGCCGCGGACCGCGAGAAGTGGTGGAACAAGTTCAACATCAAGCGCCGCCCCAAGGTGATGGTCAACTTCGGGGCCAACGCCATCATGAGCGTGGGCAACAAGGACGTGGTGGCGGACGCGTTCAAGGACGTCTTCATCATCTCGTTCGACATTTTCAAGAACGAGATGACCGATTTCGCCGACCTGGTGCTGCCGGACACGAGCTATCTGGAGCGGTTATTTCCGTCGCCCAATTATCCGTTCATTTTTAATCATCCGGGCAGCATGGGGAACTGGAGCTGGCCGATCCGCCAGCCGGTGGTCGAAGCCGGCGGGCAGCGGCGCGATTTTCTGCGGGTGATGTACGAGATCGGCTCCCGGCTAGGGCTGCTCGCGGGGCTGAACCAGGCTTACAACACGCACTTCGAGCTGAAGGACCCTTACAGGCTGAAGCCGGACATCAAATACGAGTTTGAGGAAATCGTCGACAGGGTGCTGAAGAACTTTTTTGGGGAGGCGCACGGTTTGGACTGGTTCAAGGTGAACGGGGTGATGAGCTGGCCGAAGAAGGCCGAGGAAGTGTACTGGCGCAGCCGCGTGCCGGTGCGCGTGCCGGTTTATTTCGAGATTTTTCAGACGACCGGCGAGCAGGTGCGCAAGCTGGCGCAGGAATTCGGCATCGAGAACGACCTGAACTTCCAATCGTACCAGGCGCTGCCGGACTGGAATCCCTGCGAGACGCACGAATGCAAGGACCCGCAGTACGACCTCATCAGCTTCTATTATCGGGACACCATCCACACGAATTCCCTGACGATGGAGAATCCGTGGCTCGACGAAGCCGCGCAGATGAACGACTACTCGTACAACATCTCCGTGAACGCCGCGACGGCCCGTAAGAAGGGTCTCAAGGACGGCGACATGATCTGGGTGGAATCGAGCTACAAGCGCAAGGTCAAGGGCAAGCTCAAGACTACCCAAGGCATTCATCCGGAGGGCGTGGGTGTGGCGGCCCTGGCCGGGCACTGGTCCAAGGACATGCCGATCGCCATGGGCAAAGGCGTGTTTTACAACGAGCTGATTGAGGTGGATTACGACCACATGGATCCCGGCAATCTAAATATGGATCTGTGCGCCAAGGTGAAGATCTACAAGGCTTGAGGTTGCGACGTAGGACAGGGCCTGCCGAGACCCTGCTGCACGTCGTGCCATCCACGGCTGGGGGCCAGGCCCGCCGCGGAACAGCGAGGGAAGACAATGCCGAGATGGGGAATGGTCATTGACCTGTTGAAATGCATCGGCTGCTACGGCTGCCAGATGAGCTGCAAGGCGGAGAACGCGACGCCGCCCGGCGTGAAGCTGGCCCGCGTGGAATTCACCGAGATCGGCACCTATCCGAACGTGACGCGCGTCAATCTGCCGTTGCTGTGCATGCATTGCAATGAGCCCCCGTGCGAGAGCGTCTGCCCGACGAAAGCCACGCAGATCCGCGACGACGGCATCGTCTGGGTTGACGAAGCAAAATGCATTGGTTGCAAATACTGCATGATCGCGTGCCCGTACGGCGCGCGCTACTTCGTCGAGGAGACGAACGCCTATTTTGGCGATCAGGGGCTGACCCCGTTTGAGAAAGCCGGCTACGCGGAGCACGGGACGGGCGTGGTGCAAAAGTGCGACTATTGCCGGCATCGCATCGACGCGGGCCTGGCTAAGGGACTCACGCCGGGCGTGGATCGGGAAGCGACTCCGGCGTGCGTCACGAACTGCATGGCCAAGGCCCGTTATTTCGGCGATTTGGAGGACCCGAATAGCGAGGTGGCGCAGTTGGTGGCTCGCGCGCAGGCCTTCCAGCTCAACCCCGAGTTTGGCACGGACCCCAACACGCATTATCTGCCCGCCGGCCGATTGGTGGTGGCCACCGAACCCGCGCACGTCGTTCACAAGAAGGGATAGGACACATGGAAATCGTTCCGCAAGGGGTCTGGCGATGGAAGATCGCCGCCTATCTTTTTTTGGCCGGCACGGGAGCCGGGGCGGTGATCGTCGGCGTGGTGGGCGACTTCCTGGGCTACGAGCAAGCGGCGAAAATCGCGATTGGCTTTGGCATTCCCGCAGTGGCGCTTTCCACGCTGTTTCTGATCATGGACCTGGGGCGTCCGGCGAAATTTCTCACGGCCATCCTGCACCCCGGCACATCGTGGATTTCCCGAGGGGTGGTCATCATCTCGGCGCTGCTGGTTTCGGGGGGGCTCACCATCGTGCTGTGGGTATGGCCGTTTGGGGGTGTGCTGGAGATGCACGCGGAGCTGCGCGCTGCGCTGGAAGTTTTTTCGCTGATCTTCGCGGTGGCCACGTGCACCTATACCGGGATTTTGATCGGCGTCGTCATCAGCCGGCCGTTCTGGAATAATCCGCTGCTTCCCATCCTATTTCTCATCTCGGCGATTTCGACGGGCATCGGCGGAGTGTTCTTCGTCACGCCGATTGTGTCCTCTTTGCTGGGGATTTCCAGCCCGAAAACGGGGGAGTTTGTGACGCGCCTGGAGTCGGTGGATCTGGTGCTGCTCGTCATCGAAGCGATGGCCATCTATCTGTATCTGGCGCTGGTGTAGGATCGCGCACCCGAGGCAGCGGGAATGCTGCTGAAGGGAAAACTGTCGGGGCTGTTCTGGGGCGGCTTTTTGGGCGCCGGGCTGGCGGTTCCGGTGGCGATCGAGGTTTCTTCGCTGGTGATGCACGAAAGCGCCTTGCAGTCGTTGGCTCCGCTGATCGCCGGCGTGTTCTTGCTGGGGGGCGGCTTCCTGATGCGGCTCCTGATTTTGGCGGCGGGGATTCGCAGCCCGTTGATCTTGCGCACGCCGTTCCGGGTGCGGCCGGGATTCTGAAGGCGAGGGAACGAGGATGCTGGCACCCGATGTCTGCTCGGCCGTCGGTGAAGAGCTAAGCCGCGCGGTCGGCGCGGAGAACGTGTCGAACGACGCGGCCCGGCTGCGGAGTTGCGCCCTCGATTACAGCGTGGTCACCGGGACCTGTCCTGATTTCATCGCTTACCCACACAACAAAGCGGAGGTGCGGGAGATTGTGCGCATCGCCAACGAGCGGCGCGTCGCGCTGGTGCCGGTGAGTTCCGGCCCCCCGCGATTCCACGGCGACACGTTGCCGAGCCGGGGCGGGATCGTGGTGGACTTCAGCCGCATGCGGCGAATCATCAAGCTCGATGCGGTGAGCCGCTGCGCCACGATCGAGCCGGGAGTGACGTACGGCGAACTCGTGCCGGCGCTGGCGCGCGAGGGCATGAGGCTGAACGCGCCGCTTGGGCCGCGCGCCAACAAGTCGGTGTTGACGAGCTGCCTGGAGCGCGAAGCAACGCTGATTCCGAAATATCAGTACGACTACATGGACCCGCTGCTGACGGTGGAAGGCGTTTACGGCAGCGGCGAGGAATTCAGGACGGGCTCGGCGTCCGGCCCCGGGCCGCCGGAGTCGTTGAAGGCGGACAGGGTGAATCCCTGGGGTCCCGGGGCGATTGATTACTACCGGCTGCTTTCCGCGGCGCAGGGAAGCATGGGAATTGTCACCTGGGCGGTGGTCCGGACCGAAGTCCTGCCAACGGTGAAGAAGCTCTATTTCATTCCGCTGGAAAAGCCTGAACAGATGTGCGCGCCTCTCGACGCCCTGTTGAGGAAGCGCGTGGCCGACGAGTGCCTGGCGCTGGACAACACCAACCTGGCAACGCTGTTGGCCGATGATCCGGCCAGAGATTTTGCGGCGTTGAAGGCCGCTCTGCCCCCCTGGACGATCCTCGCGTGCGTGGCGGGATACCAGCGGCGGCCCGCGGAACGAGTGGCGATTCAGGAGAAGTACCTCGCCGACATCTGCCGCGATCTTGGTTTACAGGCGCAAACGACTTTGCCGGGCGCCGGCGGTCTGGAGGAGGATGTCCTCCGGCTGCTGTCTGGTCCGTGGAACAAGGAACCGTACTGGAAGCTGCGGCGGAGCGACGGGTGCCACGAAATATTTTTTCTGGCTCCTCTGAGCAAGGCGGGCTATTTCGCGGAGCTGATGCGGGATCTGGTGGCGCAATCGCGGTGTCCGGGCCTGGACTACGGCGCTTACGTCCAGCCGCTGGTGCAAGGCCGCGGAGCGCACTGCTCATTCCTGCTGCCCTGCGACAGCGCGAAGCAAAACGAGGCGCAGGCGGTGCGCGATCTGTTCCTGAGCGCCTCGCATGCCCTGGCGAAGAAGGGGGCTTTCTTCAGCCGTCCGTATGGGCCGTGGGCGGACATCGCCTATCGCGACTATCCCAGCGGCGCGGCGATGCTGAAGACGCTGAAGAACATTTTCGATCCTAATGGGATTTTGAACCCCGGGAAGCTGTGCTTCTAGGAGTTTGCGTGAGGGAGGCTGGTCAGTGGTACCGCTGAAAGATCTCCGACACACGATGGAATCGTGCAATCACTGCGGCCAGTGCAAGTGGGTGCTGGGCCCCAAGACGAAGGGTTACGACTACGCCGAGATTTGCCCGATCCACCAGCGATACGGCTTCGATGCCTACTCCGGCCAGGGATTGCTGAACATCGCCGAGGAAATTCTCGACGGGAAACTGGAGTACGAAAGCGGCCTGGTGGATCTGATTTACAGCTGCACGACCTGCGGCGCCTGCGACATCAATTGCAAATCCATCCGGGACATGGAAGTGCTGGAAACGATTCTGGCCTTGCGGGCGCGAGTGGTCGCCGACGGCTGGGGGCCCATGCCGGCGCACCGGCAGGCGGCCGGGGCCGTGGAGGCGCATCACAATATTTACGGGCGCGAGCACGAGCAGCGGTTTGACTGGCTGGCGCCGGAAGTCAAGCTGACGAAGAACTGCACGACGGCGTACTTCGCCGGCTGTTCGGCCGCGTATCGTTATCCGCAGATCGCGCAAGACACGGCGAAAATCCTGAACGCCGGCGGCGTGGAGTTCACGGTGCTGCGCGGCGAGGAGTATTGCTGCGGAGGCCCGTTGTGGCGGACCGGGCAGGTTGACCAGGCCCGCAAGGTGGCCGAGCATAATCTGGCGGCGCTGCGGAAGCAAGGCATCGACCGGGTCATCACCAGTTGCGCGGAATGCTTCGGGGCGTTCCGCGATTTTTATCCGCGGCTTGGCCCGGTGAACTTCCGCGTGATGCACATAACCGAAGTGGTGCAGCAACTGATCGCGGAGCAGCGATTGACGCTTCGTCATCGGGGAAGCCGCAAGGTCACCTATCACGACCCGTGTCTTCTGGGGCGGCTGTCGGAGCCCTATGTCCCGTGGAGCGGGGAGATCAAGGCGTATGGACGCCACGAGCCGCCGAAACAATGGCGTCGCGGCGCCCAGGGCGTGTACGACGCGCCGCGGGAGGTGTTGAAGGCAATTCCCGGGGTGGAGGTCGTGGAAATGGTGCGCAACGAGGAAAATTCGTACTGTTGCGGCGGGGGCGGCGGCGTGGCCGAGGCCTTCCCGGATTTCAGTCAGTGGACGGCCCGGGAGCGGTGCCGGGAAGCCGGGTCCACCGGCGCCACGGCGATGGTTTCCTGCTGCCCGTTTTGCCAGTCGGCGTTGGGAACGGCGCTGGGCGCTCCGGCGAGCGGGATGGAATATTTTGACATCACAAGGCTGATTGCCGAGGCTCTGGGATGACTACGCGGGGATTCCAGTCATGAGCTTGCCAAAGCAGATCTACGGCGAGCTGGAACAAATCGTGGGCCGGGAGTACATCAGCGACCGCGAGTACATTCTGGCGGGGGTGCGCCACGCGATGCCGAGCAGCCCCGTGAAGCCACCCAGCCCGGCGGCGGTCTTGCTTCCGGGCACGGCCGAGGAAGTCCAGCAAATCGTCCGGGTGTGCAACCGGCACGGGTTGAAGTTCATTCCCACAGTGTCGAGCCTGATCGGGTTCGCGTATCCGACGGCGCCGAATACGATCATCCTGCACATGAAGCGGATGAACCGCATCGTGGAGATCAACCGGACCGATCGTTACGCCGTGATCGAGCCCGGCGTGCGCCACGGGCAATTGAGGACCGAGCTGATGAAGTCCGGACTGAGTTATCCGGTGGCGGCGGTGGGTCCGGGCGGATCGGTGCTGGTCAACTTCGCCTGCTCGAGCGGAGACAATCACAATCAGCACGGGGCCTCGCGGACCAATCGGTACATTCTGGGCGTGGAGTGGGTGCTGCCGTCGGGCGAATTGATTCGGCTGGGCTCGCTGGCCAATGACGCGGGGTGGTTCTGCGCCGACGGCCCCGGCCCCAGCCTGCGCGGGTTGGTGAAGGGATACGCGGGGCCGTTTGGCGGCTTCGGAGTGATCACGCGCATCGCCATCGGACTGGACGAGTGGAGGGGTCCGGCGGAAATTCCCACCGAAGGGCGGTCGCCCGACTATAAGATCCGTCTGTCCCCGGATCGCCACAAGGTGTTCATTTTTAAGTTTTCCACGATGGACCGGCTTCGCGACGCCATGATCGAAATTGGCAAGGCGGAAATCGGCCAGGCGGTGCTGAAATATTTCAACGCCACCGCCGCGCTGCTGGCCACGCAGTCGGCCAACGACTTCTGGGAGCTGTGGGAGAGCGGGTTGTTCCAGCGAGAACTCTCCAAGCCTCTCTATGTGTATCTCGCCACCCACTCGGCGGAAGAGATGGCGTATGAGGAGGCGGTGCTGCGGGAGATTGTCGCGGAAACCGGGGGCGAGGAAGTGGATCCCGCCATCCGCGCGATTTACGAGAACAACATGGATTTTTTTATTCTTGTGGGGTTTCTCCAGCGGGTGCTGCGCCTGGGCGGAGCGTGGGCGCCGGCCAAGCTCAGCGCGGATTCGGTCCATCACATGTTCGAGATCGGCAAGGCCATCCCGGAGTTTTTGGAGGAGTTCACGGCGAAGCGGCTGATCTTGGACGCGCCGGACAATTTTCAGATTATTTCGATGGAGTACGGCCATCTGGCGCACATCGAGCTTCTGTTTCTGTGGGACCGGAGCACGCCGGGGTGGGGAGAAATTCCCATGCAGGTGATGGCGCGGTCGCACGAAACCGAGATCCGGCACGGGCACCACGGCACCATGCCGCCGCGTTCGATGCCCATGCTGGGGGCCCTGGGGCCTCTGTACAGCAATTGTCAGATTTGGTCGGAGAAGATTCGGGAAGCGTTCGGGGCGGCGCGGTAGCGTGAACCGTGGAGAAGATCGCCGGGTGAAAAGCGAAAGAATGTGTGATGGCGAGCCGGATTTGGGACGCGGCGCCAAAGGCGGGTACGGTCCCGCGCGATCCGCGGCGGCTCGCTAAAATTCAAGCGGTCGCTGGACCGTTGCGTTGACATGCCAGCGGCTGCTTGGTACAGTCCGCCAGCGTGGGTGCGGGCGACCGTGGAAGCGGTATCAAGGAGCGTGGGGAGTGAAGAATCGGAAGCAATCAGGGGCGCAGGCCGAAACGCGGCGGCGGCTTTTGGAAGCGGCGGGGGAGCTGTTTGCCGAAAAGGGATTCCGGCTGGCGGCCACACGGGAAATTTGCCGCAAGGCGGGCACCGACATCGCGGCGATCCACTATCACTTCGGCAACAAGGAAAATCTCTACGAGGCGGTGTTGCGGTACGCGGACAACCTGCTGACGGACGCGGTTCCCGACTTCTCCGGTTCGCCGCAGCGAAGCCGGGAGGCCCGCCTGCGGAGCCTGATCGAATGGGTCTTGAGCCAGTCCTTCGCGCAGGGACAACCGGCGTGGCGGTGGAAGTTCATCGAGCAGGCGACGGTGGAGCTGCCGCCCAGTCTGGTGGCATTCTTCCGATCCAAGATTCTGCCGATGTACGAGGCGCTGGATTCGATTTGCCGCGAGTTTTTGGGGGAGGAGACTTCCCAATTGCAGGTTCGTTTCGCGACGCGCAGCATTCTGGGCCAGTGTTTCTACTACCGGCACTTCCGGGCGCTGATTCGCGCCACCGAAGCGGGCGAGACGTTTTCCGCGAAGGGGCTGCACGAGTTGACCGATCACATCGTGAAATTCTCCCTCGCGGGACTGAAGGATCAGGCGCGCCAGCTGAAACGGAAGAAAACGCGCCGGGAACATGCGGGCGTATCGCATGCGCGCCGCCCGGTGGTTCGAGGGAACCCGCAGCGCAAGGCCAAGGGGATCGTTGCTTGAAAGACTGGAAGCCAGGGCGGCGGGCCGAGCGGCGGCTACGCCTGCAAGAACCGCCCGCGGAAATGTCTCCGAGAGAAGATCGCCACGCCGCACGTTTAAGGCGGGCTCGCCAGGATGCGGTGCGGGGGCATTCCAACGGGCCATCAGGGTGTGAGTTATGACGAAGCGCTTTGAATCCAAGGTGGTGTTGGTCACGGGGGGCACGTCGGGCCTGGGGCGCGGAACGATCTCAGCGGTCAAGCCCTCTGAAAGGCCACTCACCCATCGGTCCAGAAGCCGTATCACCTCCGCCTGAGAGCCCTCGTCCGCTCTGAGGGCTGTTATCACGCGTTCGACGTTGAGTCTGGAGATCC
>VFSW01010631.1_pt1 | contig 13026 bp, 10 predicted proteins | sample 5358111 | NCBI WGS metagenome assembly VFSW01 (sample SAMN11554181, study PRJNA540505) | mine drainage metagenome | isolation source: sediment from site ElyBrook_90M | place: USA: Ely Copper Mine, Vershire, VT | collected 2017 | reverse complement strand
GCGCACGGCTCGCCGCTGGGTATGGAAGAAGTGCGGTTGACGAAGGAGAACCTAGGTTGGCCGACGGATCCGCCGTTTTCTATCCCGAGCCGGTGCGCGCACATTTTCTCCAGGCGGTCGAGCGCGGCGAGCCGGCGTGGAACGACAAATTTTCCGCGTATGCGCAAGCCTTTCCCGAACTGGCCCGGGAACGGCAACAGCCCATGCGCGGCGAATTACCTGACGGCTGGGACGCCGATATCTCCCGATTCCCTGCCGACGCCAAAGGCATGGCCGCCCGTGTCGCCTCGGGCAAGATCGTGAACGCCATCGTGCCGCGCCTGCCGGCGCTGATCGACGGTTCGGCCGACCTGGATCCGTCGACCCACACCGCGCTAAAGGGATTGGGAGACTTCGAGCCGTCCGACGCGGCCGCCGGCGACCAGCAGGGTTCCGACGGTGGCGGCTGGTCGTACGCCGGCCGCAATCTGCATTTCGGAGTGCGCGAGCACGCCATGGGTTCGATCATGAACGGCGTGGCCGTACCTGCTGGAAGAACAGCCGGGAGAGGAAACACCCTACGAGCGACTCCTGGAAGATGCCATAGCCGGCGACGGGGCACGCTTCACCCGTGAGGACGCGGTTGAGGCCGCCTGGGCGGTGGTCAATCCAGTCCTTAATACCCACCATCGAGCTCGCCCTTACAAGCCCGGCAAGCTGGGGGCCGAAACAAGCTAATGCGCTCATAGCGGCAGATGGAGGCTGGAACAACCCAATACTGGTGAAGGCGGGAAAATGACAGTGGTACACGAGGTGGTGTTCCTGCTGGATGTGGACAACACCCTGCTCGATAACGATCGTATCATCGCCGACCTGGGCGAGCATCTTGCGCAGGAGTTTGGCGACGAGAGTCGGGATCGATATTGGGCAATTTTTGAAGCTTTGCGCTTCGAACTCGGCTATGCGGACTATCTGGGCGCCTTGCAACGCTACCGGGTTGGCGCCATGAATGATCCACGTTTGCTAATGATGTCTTCATTTCTGGTGGACTATCCGTTTGCAGAGCGTCTGTACCCTGGCGCGCTCAATGTCATCGAACTTCTCCGCCGTTGGGGAACAACGGTGATTCTGTCTGATGGCGACGTGGTGTTCCAGCCGCGCAAGGTACAGCGATCGGGATTGTGGGACGCGGTCGAGGGGCGGGTGCTGATTTACCTGCACAAAGAACAAATGCTCGATGATGTCGAACAGCGTTACCCGGCTCACCATTACGTCATGGTCGACGACAAGCTGCGTATACTGGCGGCGATTAAAAAGGTCTGGGGAGATCGTCTGACCACCGTCTTCCTGCGCCAGGGACATTACGCGCTCGACCCGCATAACCTCTCGACTTATCCGCCGGCCGACCTGGCGATTGAGCGCATTGGCGATCTGCTTAATTACGATTTCAACGTCCTGCTCGGCACCACTAAAGCCCGCGGCACGCAAGAGGAGGCATCATGAAAGTCACACAACAATTGCACGATCTCGGCCAAAGCCTCTGGCTCGACAACATTACACGCGGGCTCCTGACGAGCGGTGCACTCAGCCGCTACCTCAGGGAATTGGCGGTGACGGGGCTGACCTCCAATCCCACGATCTTCGATCACGCTATCAAAAATAGTGATTTCTACAATGACGCCATCCGCGAAAAAGCGCTGGCGGGCAAGTCGGGTGAGGCCTTGTTCTTCGAACTGGCGCTGGAAGATTTAATCCGGGCCGCGGATCTTTTCGGGCCGATCCATAACGTCACGGGCGGTGTCGACGGGTGGGTGTCGCTGGAAGTATCGCCCTTGCTCGCGGACGACACCGCCGGCACCATCAAGGCGGCGGCGCAACTGCATGCGCGCGCGCAACGACCCAATCTTTTCATCAAGATCCCGGGTACCCGCGCAGGCATTCCGGCGATCGAGGAGACGATCTTCGCGGGCGTGCCGGTGAATGTCACGCTGCTGTTCTCACGCGAGCACTACCTCGCGGCGGCCGAAGCGTATATGCGTGGCATCGAGCGACGTATCGCCGCGGGACTCGATCCAAAAGTCGGTTCCGTCGCGTCGATTTTCGTCAGCCGTTGGGATGTGGCCGTCAAGGACAAAGTTCCAGACGAGCTTCACAACCGCCTCGGCATTGCCGTCGCCATGCGTACGTACAAAGCCTACCGCGATCTGCTGGCCTCCCAGCGCTGGCAGAGGCTGGCCGCTTCCGGCGCCCGGCCGCAACGCTTGCTATGGGCCAGCACCGGGACCAAGGATCCTGCCGCCCCGGACGTGCTTTACGTCGAAGCGCTGGCGGCGCCGGATACGATTAACACCATGCCAGAAAAGACACTGCTGGCCTTTGCCGATCATGGGAAAGTGCTGGATACCATGCGGTTTGAAGGCGGCAATGCCGAAGCGGTGCTCACAGAATTTGCACGTGCTGGCGTGAACGTCAACGATGGAACGCTATCCGCCAGCCTTCAGCGCGAAGGCACCGCCGCGTTCGCCAAGTCATGGAGCGATCTGATGCGCTGCCTTGCCTCCCAAAGCGATGTGCTGACGCGGGTCAAGCAGACATGACCAGCTTGAAGTCGACCACCAGTTCAACCGCGCCCGCGCAACGCCTGACAGAACGCCCAGGGTGGAAGGCTCTTGCCGAGCATTACCAAACGGTCCGCGGCCTGCATCTACGACAGCTCTTCGCCGAAGATCCCCGGCGTGGCGAGCGCCTGACTGCCGAGGCCGCCGGAATTTACCTCGACTACTCGAAGAACCGTATCACTGACGAAACGATACGACTGCTCGTGAAACTGGCCGAGGAATGTGGTCTGGGTGAGCGCATCACCGCGATGTTCCGCGGTGAGCGGATCAACACGACGGAAAAGCGCGCCGTGTTGCACACCGCCCTGCGCGCGCCTGAGACAGCGCGGATTGTCGTCGATGGTGTTGACGTCGTGCCGGAGATACATGAGGTTCTCAATCGGATGACTGCATTCTCGCGTCGAGTCCGCAGCGGCGAGTGGCAGGGATACACGGGCAAGCGTATCCGCAATATCATCAACATCGGCATCGGCGGCTCCGATCTTGGCCCGGTGATGGCATACGAAGCGCTGCGTTATTACAGCCAGCGTGACATAACATTCCGCTTCGTCTCGAATGTCGACGGCACCGACTTTGCGGAAGCCACGCGCGATCTCGACCCGGCAGAAACCCTGTTTATCATTTGCTCGAAGACGTTCACGACGCTCGAGACTCTGACTAATGCCCATGCCGCCCGCGCCTGGATCCTGCGCCAACTCGGGGACGAGCAGGCCGTGCGCCGGCATTTCGTTGCCGTATCGACCAATGCCGAGGGGGTGTCCAAGTTCGGCATCGATACCGCGAATATGTTCGGCTTCTGGGATTGGGTCGGCGGACGCTACTCGATAGACTCGGCAATAGGCCTGTCGACCATGATTGCCATTGGACCGGAGAACTTCCGTGCCATGCTCGCGGGCTTTCACGCGATGGATCAGCACTTCCGCAGCACACCATTTGCGCAGAACCTGCCCGTGCTCATGGGGATGCTGATGGTATGGAACTGCAACTTCTTCGAGGCGCCGACGATCGCGGTGCTGCCTTACGAACAGTATCTCAAACGCTTTCCGGCTTATCTGCAGCAATTGACGATGGAGAGCAACGGCAAAAACGTCACGCTCGACGGCACGCGCGTCGGTTATCAAACGGGGCCTATCTACTGGGGTGAGCCCGGCACCAACGGCCAGCACTCGTTCTATCAACTCATCCACCAGGGAACCCGGCTGATCCCGTGTGACTTCATCGGCTTTTGCCAGGGTTTGAATCCGATAACCAATCAGCATGATTTGCTGATGTCGAATCTGTTTGCACAGACCGAAGCGCTGGCATTCGGCAAGACGGAAGCTGAGGTCAAGGCCGAGAACACGCCAGGGTGGTTGGTGCCGCACCGAGTCTTCGAAGGCAATCGTCCGACCAACACCATACTCGCCGAGCGTCTGACGCCGGAGATACTGGGGTCGCTCATCGCGCTTTACGAACACAGCGTCTTCACTCAAGGGACCATCTGGAATATCGATTCCTTCGATCAATGGGGCGTCGAGTTGGGCAAAGCGCTGGCGGTGCGGACGACCCCTGAGCTTGGAAGCGCGGACGAACCGCCGCTCAAACATGACAGCTCGACCAACGCGCTCATCCAGCGCTATCGCCGGTTCAAGAATGGACGTTCATGAATACCGGTCACCACGTTAATTACAAACCGACACTCGCAAGCATTGCCGGTGCCAAATGAGTAACGTAAAACATGCGCCTGTAAAAGTAAGTCCTCTGGCAGGCAAGCTGGCCACGCCAGCAATGCTGGTTGACGTGCCCAGGCTCATTACGGCCTACTATAGCAACACGCCCGACACTGCGGTGCCTGGGCAAAGGGTCGCGTTTGGCACCTCGGGGCATCGTGGCTCCGCGTTTGATAATACTTTCAACCAATGGCACGTTCTGGCCATCAGTCAGGCTATTTGTAATTACCGCAAGCGGCAACGCATAGGCGGCCCGCTGTTCCTCGGTATTGACGCGCACGCACTGTCTGTGCCGGCTTGTGCCAGCGCGCTTGAAGTACTGGCAGCCAACAGTGTGGAAGTCATGCTCGCGGACAAGGACGAATACACGCCCACTCCTGTGATTTCTCACGCCATACTCCTTTACAACATGGCCGCGATTATAGCGGGTCAATTCGTAACGCGCGATTGAGTCTCACATTCAATACGTTGTAGTCTCGCTCAGATTTATGGGCACTACGCCACTCGCCTCGGCGCTTCGTACTTTTCTTGGTTCGCAGAGTTTGTGGTCGGTCAATATGTTCGATACCGAACCGATTAATTGGCGCTACCTGACATAAGGTATCAAAATCGTGAGTGGCACCACGCAGGACTGGCGCGGTAAAGAGGCGCAACCCCGAACGCGCGAACGAACTGTTCCAAAATCCGCTCAAACAATTCCGACGGATCGCCGTACGCTATGAAAAACTGGCCGCTCATTTCGCCGGCATGGTCATCTGTGGCTGTATCCTGCGGTGGTGGAAATAATTGTTAACACGGCCTAGCAGTTGACCGAGCTTTACATGAATAACGAGATGCCGGGCAGCGCGATCCATTCAAGCTGACAAGGTACGCAAAAAAATGATCAAATGGAATCGCCTGATCGCAGTACGTTCGCTGGCCAGCATGCTGGCGGTCTTTCTCCTTGCAGGTTGTGTGACCACGCCCAGCGTCCCTCGGACGCAGGTACAATGGGGCGAATATCTGGCCCGCGCCGGCGATTGCCAAGCCTGTCATACTGCCAAGAACCACGTACTGGCACCGTTCGCCGGCGGCCACCGGATCGATACACCGTTCGGTTACATGCTGACGCCGAACATCACGCCCGATCGCGATACAGGTATAGGTCGATGGTCGGGTAGCGATTTCTATCGCGCATTGCACGATGGCGTCAATAAGCGCGGAGAGGATATGTACCCAACGATGCCGTACCTCTTCGACACGAAGGTATCGCGCAAGGACATCGACGCGATCTACGCGTATCTCAAGACGGTAAAACCGGTGAAAAACGCAGTCAATGTTAACCATTTGCGCTTTCCGTACAATCAACGCCAGTCCTTAATTGCATGGCGCGCGCTGTATTTTCACAAGGGCACATTCAAGCCGGATACGGCCAAGTCTGCGGTGTGGAATCGAGGAGCCTATCTGGTCGAAGGGCTGGGCCATTGCAGCGACTGCCACTCGCCGCGTAATCCGCTCGGCGCGATCGAAAAAAAGAGGAAATTCTCTGGTGCGCTGCTCAATGGCTGGTATGGGCTCAACCTCACTTCCGACCTCGGGACCGGGCTCGGCAGCTGGACTGCCATGGACATCGCGACCTACCTCAAGACTGGCGCCTTTCACGGTAAGACGACCGCGATCGGTCCGATGCGCGAAGTCGTGCAGGACAGCACGCGTTATTTGAGCGATGACGATCTCAAGGCGATAGGCGAGTACCTAAAGTCGCTTTCGCCAATTTCGCGCCCGGGCAGCGGCGTCAAGCCAGACGAGTTTACGCGGAAGCAGGGCGCTAGGCTTTATGTAGAAAACTGCGCGGGCTGTCATCAAAGGGAGGGCACCGGTGTCTATGGCGAGGTCCCACCGCTTGCAGGCAACGGCGCCGTGATTGCGCCCGATCCCTCCGATGTCATCAGAGTGATAATTCGCGGTATTCCGGAGCGCGGTAGCTATCTTCCAATGCCGTCGTTTGCGTTGCGATCCGCGCCCTCATCTGCGCCCCGACAGCTCACCGATGCGGAGATTGCCGAAATTTCGAATTACATACGCACGAGTTGGGGTAATGCAGCGCCGGCAAACGCCACCGGCAAGCTGGTCGCGAAGCTACGCGATTCGGTTGCGGCCCGCCAAGGAAGTAGGAACCACGAGACGGGTAGTCGCCGGTAGGTTTCAGGCAGCGCCATTTCCCTAACCCATTTCGGGATTGAAACGGCGGTCGGTTCGTTACTTATTGAGTATTATGCGGATTCTGGCGAAGCCTGTGGTGCGTAAACATTCGATCACGCAGTTGCGGGGCAAGGTAGTACTCGTGATGCAGTCCGACAAGGATCGACCTGGCGCGGACAGCATAGAATTCCTCACGGCGGTGACGTGAGCTGGATTGTCCGAAGTCGGAAATAGCTGGTCGCGGATCCGGAACGCTTGGGCCCAGCGTCATGTGCGGACACCCGGAATTCAAGTGCACAGTCCAGGATTCCAGAATGACCTGTAATTGCGGATCGGAAATGGGGATCAGCCAATCCAGGCACTCGCGCCGAATCGTGCCGATGACTCTTTCGCAGATCGCTTCCGCTTTGTGGCGGCCCACCGGTGATTTTAACACCTCGATGCCAAATGGCCGATCCGCGGGGGTTTTGCAGCTATTGAGGAAGCCCGCACCTGGGCGCTCGGCTTCACGCGCTGGTACAACCACGAACACAAGCACCGCAATCTGAAGTTCGTGAGCCCTGCGCAGCGGCATCAGAGAAAAGACCCATTGATCTTCGCACAGCGTGTCGCGGTCTACCGTCCGGCGGAAGGCGCAGAGCAGAGCGCACAGCGCGAGGCGGCGTGAATGTTCAGGTGACAGGTGTCTTGACAGCCGCCGGCGCCGAGAACAATTAATGATGAGGAGCTGTTACTTGATGAGGGGATGCCCAGACTCAAGCGCATGTACGCGTTTTCCCGATTTCCCCGTGGGACTTACTGGCGGAGCAATGAGACAGGTTCAGCGATATCCATCCTGTCGTGAAGCAGAGACACTAATTCACGCGTCTCTTGATGTGTAAATCCGAGCTTGCTGCTGAGTTTTTCCTCAAGTTCCTTTAGAAGAGGTTTGGACGAAATCAGCACGTGATTGCGTGTGCAGTACTCCAGCAGCTCGCTGCACGTGCCGCGCGCGATGAACGCGGCAATCAGAACATTGGTGTCCAGCAAGACCCTCATGAAATCCGCTTGAACACGTCCTCATCCGTAAAAATGCCCTGCGCCTGAGCCTTGGCGAGCATCCTGGCACGGAGTTGACGGAACCGGCGCATGAACAAGTAGTCACGCAGTGATTCGCGAACGACGTCGCTGCGTGAGATGCCTTCATCGTGCACCACCTTGTAGGGGCCATTATCTCCAGATCAGTGTGGTACGAAAATGGGCGGGCAGGTCACAAGTACTGACAACTTTTCTGAGCTATGGCCAGGTTGAAAGTTCCGGAAAAGGAGAAATCATTCGCGCTCTGCAGCGCCGCAATTCGGCACGCTGTCGGACGTCAACAAATTTGCGAAGGCGGTTGTCCGCGAGATGCGAGAGTCTGCTGGCAGCGTGGGAGTAACTTTATGCGCTAGCGATTCAAAAAAGTGACTGATGGTAGGACAGCAGCCGATCGGTTTCTTTCTTAACCACGGCGTAGCACTCGCAACTCAACTTTTCAAGCTTGGACCGGTCTAGCACTGTGATCTGACCGCGCGCGTATTTGATCACACCGAGCCGAAGCAATTTCCCGGCGGCCTCTGTGACGCCTTCACGGCGGACGCCGAGAGTATCGGCCAGCAGTTCCTGAGTTACGGTCAACTTGTTGTCGTTCGGCAGGCGGTCCAGCCGCAACAGCAGGCTGCGGCACAGTCGCTGGTTAATCGAATGGTGCCGGTTACAGGCGGCTGTTTGGGTCATTTGCGTCATCAAGGCCTGCGTATACCGCAGCAGCAGCAACATCATCTTGCTGTGGAGATTGAACTCGTCCTTGAGCCGTTGTCCCAGCAGCCGATAGGCGCCCCCGGCGCTCTGCACGACCGCCCGGCTCGGCGTGCTCTCGCCGCCCATGAACAAGGAGATGCCGATAAGGCCGTCGTTGCCCACCACTGCAATTTCCGAAGACTTGCCGCTGTCCATCTCATAGAGTAGGGACACGATGGAGTCTGTCGGAAAATAGACATAGCGCAAAGTGTCCCCGGATTCATACAACACGTTGCCAAGCGGCATCGGTGTTAGTTCTAGATGGGGGAAAACTCGGTTTTGCACTTCGACCGGCAAGGCAGCTAGAAGACGGTTTTGCTGAAACATGGGCGTCGCGAACGTATCAGCGTTCGCTTTTTTGGAAGCCCTTACCAATTTTAGTAGTTGATCTGGAATTTTGTCAGGCGGCAGAACGAAATCAATACAGCCTGCAGCCTCAGCACCGAGAGGCATGCCGCTGACTTCAGCAGACTTGTCCTGAGCAAACGTTGTTCCGCCTTTCGCCTTAATGTGCGTGCAGCCCGCAGCACCGTCGCCATCATACCCAGAGAGGATAATGCCGATCGCGCGCGCCCCCATAGCCCCCGCTAAAGATGTCAAAAAAACATCTACCTGATCGTTCCTTCTAGCGCGCGGGGAGACGACTTTGAAGGTATAGCGTTCAACTAAAAGATCCGCGTTTGGAGGAATCACGTAAACGTGATTCCTCCGGATCGGCATCGCCGTGGAAGCCAGCATGACGGGCATTTTAGTGTGGAGCGAGAGAATTTGAACCAACTGACTATGAGCGGCGGGGTCAATATGAGAAATGATGACAAAGGCCATACCCAGATTGGACGGCAGGGCGCCCAATAGCGCCTTGTATGCATTAAGACTCCCAGCTGAACCCCCAATGCCGACAATGAAGTTAGGAGGCGATGTATCCATGATCTACTTCAGATCTGCCAGTGTTCTCAGGCATTTTTAACCTTGCTCATTTTTTGTTTCTCAGAGTCAATTTTACTAGCCTTCTCTTTCCGGTTGGGGACTGCTACTGCTGCATCCATTGACACAACGTCAATTCCACCATCACTCAAAATCAATTTGTGGACGTCACTAGAGTGGCCCATGCCGCGAGACTTAACAATGTAAAGTCCACGAATGCGTCTTTTACCCGTATTTTCTTCTAATTCTCTAACGACGATCCACGTGTCAATTAAAGACGAGACGCCGATTTCGCCGCTGGTGTAATTTTGTGCGGTCGAAGAAACAAGACTGGTAAAAAATCCTGTGACGCCCTTGGACTTTAAAAGGTCAATCATGCGAGTAACCATCGATTGAATTTCACGTTCGTTCCCCTCTGCGATGAGACTTGTAAGGGGATCTATGATGACAGATTGTGGTTGGAAATCTTTAATGGTCTTGTATAAATCGAGCAGATGCATCTCTAACCCGAAAAAAGAAGGCCTGGTAGACACGATTTTTAAGAGCCCTTTTTTCATAAACGGCTCAAAATGAATGTCTATAGAGCTCATGTTTTGAACGAGTTGCCCCGAAGATTCTTCATAGGACAAGAAAAGACACCGTTCTCCACGTTTACATCTTTCTAAAGCGAAAGCGGCCGCGAGGCTTGTTTTTCCAGTGCCTGCGGTGCCCGAAATGAGTATCGTGCTGCCTCTGGTAAAACCTCCACCCTGGAACATTTTATCTAATGACGGAATTCCGGTCGAAACTCTCTTGCCGGTACCTGGTTGATTGAGTCCCGCAGAAGTGATAGGAATTACGGAAAGTCCATCTTTGTCGATGACGAAGGGATATTCGTTAGTTCCATGATTTGAACCGCGATATTTAATGACACGAATTCTACGGATGGAAATTTGTTCATTAACTCTGTTATCCAGGAAAATTATGCAATCGGAAACGTACTCCTCCAGGCCATGACGCGTATAAGAGTCCGGTCCCGGCTCGCCGGTAACGATTGCCGTAACTCGCTTTTCCTTAAGCCAGCGGAAAAGCCTTTTTATCTCTAAGCGAAGCACGCCGGCATCTGTGAGGCCCGCGAAGAGCGATTCAATAGAATCTAAAACAACGCGTTTGGCATCAATGGCATCAATAGCATGTTCCAAACGAATGAGCAGTCCTTCTAGATTAAAATCGCTCTCTTGAATATCTCTGCGGTCCAAAAGAACATGTTCAAGCACAATCTTTTTTTGTGCAACAAGCCCCGGTAAATCCAGGTTGAGAGAAGCCACGTCTTTATAAAGTTCATCTTCTGTTTCTTCAAAGGACATGAAGATGCCAGGCTCGTTGTATTTGGCCGCGCCATTGATGACAAAATCAATCCCTAAAAGGGTCTTCCCAGAGCCGGCGCCTCCACAAACTAAGGTGGTTCTATTTTTCGGCAGCCCACCTTCTGTGATTTCGTCAAAGCCTTTAATGCCGGTCAGGCACTTGTGCAACTGATGATGAGTAGAGGCCTTTCGTTTTTTGGGAATTTTAGGCATGGCAAGTAATCCGTGTTTGATTGCAATGACAATTTCAAACCCCAAGTGTACTATTCGGCCGCGCAACTATCTGTGGGCTAAGCCGCATAGGCGCACCAGGGGAGCATAAGGAAGTGTGGGGTTTCAAGCCGCGGCGCGCATGGGTTCGCCGACGGTGTTGGCAATCAGACTGGGATACCATCGTTCAAATAGCGGCCTGAGCGTACCATCGAGCGCTCGCGTTCGGGTCTGCAACAGCAGGTGTGCGCCGCGCGGCGTCCATTGCATTTGCTGGCGCTTCGCGAAACGTTTGCTGATGACTGCATTGACCGTGGATTCGGCCAAGCAGGAGGAAATGCGCTCGCCGGCGGGGTAGCGCTCTCCGTAGTTGATCAGGCTGCCGGCGTTTGAAGTGATGTAGACGGCAAATTCGTGCGCAGTGCGGGCGAACTTGCGCAGATTCGGGTAATCAACGTCCAGTTCGTCTACGTCTTCCTCGAAGTCCTCGATCACCGTGAGTGCGCGCTGCAGGTTGCCGTGCCAGAGCAGCCACCTGATCCGCTCCAGAGATTTCAGCAGCTCGGCACTCTTGGCGTCATCATGGTGGGCAACGCCACGGATAAATTGCGTGAGCACCGTCACGCGCATCGTGATATGAAACCAATCGAGTACGTGCTCACCAGCCGGCGTGACGAACTCGGTTAACGCGCGTACCTCGTCGCCGCCATCGGTCAGGAACGTCACGTCCTGGTTCGCCTGCAAGCCTTGGCTTTTCAGCACATCAAACAGGCGCTGCTTTGGCTTCCGATCGTACCCATGCACCAGACCAAAATACCGAGGCTCGCGATCCTCTGGGATTGAACGGCCGACGATAAGCTCGAAGTTCGTCTTGCGGTTCGCCCATTTCCGCACGCGTACCCCTTGAACGCCTGCGTACCGCCGCTGCCGAATCCCCGGAACGGGTCCGGCTCGAGGAGGCCGCGCGCAGCCGGGAACTGGCGGATCTGCGCCAACAGCTCGGGAAAGGGGAGGCTGAACGTTTAAGTCTGTCGGCACAGCTCCAGGCCGAACTTATCACGGCACGCATTACCCTGACCCGAACATAAAGCGACGCCGCGTCACTCCACGGCGAAAACACCCAGCTGCGCGAGCGCATTGCGGAGCAACGCAGTGCGAAGGCATCGAACAAGTTGGCACGCCGGAAAGGGGGGGGGCGGGGCGGGATCAAGAATTGACCGTGTCGCGCGGACTTGTCCGTGGCGAATTCCAAATCACACTGCCATCGGCGTCTGTAGCTGACAGGTTAGCTTAGCGTTGAATGTTCATTTCCTCTTATCGCGAATGACCGCTCCTCGGGGAAGTGAGTGGCTGGTTGTGGCCGATCTGAGACATAACAGACGGGCTGATCGAGGTCCGCAAGGCGCATGAAATCCCGGTTTTGTCGAAAACCGAGACCGAAAGAATCTATAGAAGCGTATAGATTGTGGGCGACGGAGCGAACGCAGGTGCGCGGGACAGTCCTTGGCCGCGTAACGGCCGTTCAGGGCGATACGCCGGTCACCCATTAGGGCAAAAGCATTGTTTGTCATAGTCAAAAAAAGGTGACACACGGTCTATGACCGTGTGTCCCTCCAGGAAAACTAGTTCATTCTGCAACTTGTCACGATCGCCAGAATCCGTAATCCTAAAATATATAGTTCATGCCAAAACGGATTAAATTGGCGCTGGCGGTGACTTTGTATTGATTGTAGTCTTTGGTTGTTCCGGTTGCATAAACAGCTTTGCCAGGTGTGGAAACATACAAGTATTCGGCTTTAAAGCTCCACGCAGAAGCGAGCTTGTACTCAAAGCCAACGCCACCCGTCAAGCCAATCCGATATCCTGAATCATCATAATTGCAGCATGAGTTACCGTTGTAAAACCCGGTTGCTTTAAGATCAACTGCAGCCAAACCCGCGGTTGCATACAGAAGGGCATTGTCAGCAATAAATCCGGCACGGCCACGCAGCGTGGTTAGACTATTCCATTTTGAATTATCGCCCGCCCCCTTACCACCCCAGTTAGCGGAATAGGCAGAGCCCTTAAAAGTAGTCCCACTGATATCGGCTTCGGCACCAATCAAGACAGAACGACTTAAGCGCCAGTTGTATCCGGTATCGATACCATACGTGATGCCCATTTTTGAATTCTCATTCCATGAAGTACAAGTGTCAATGGCGGTCGAAAACCGCGGATATCTGGCGGCGAGATCAGTGAAGA
>VFSW01010630.1_pt1 | contig 13026 bp, 15 predicted proteins | sample 5358111 | NCBI WGS metagenome assembly VFSW01 (sample SAMN11554181, study PRJNA540505) | mine drainage metagenome | isolation source: sediment from site ElyBrook_90M | place: USA: Ely Copper Mine, Vershire, VT | collected 2017 | reverse complement strand
CCCCAGTATCCGCGTCCCCCTCCTACTAGGGTCAGGAAAAATGCGATAACCCCGCCGATCAATGTCATCAGTAGGGACGCTACCAGAAACCAGGCAAGAAATCCGACGATTAGTCCCGTGATAGTGGCCGCACCAAGCCGGCCAACCAGTGTGCGCAGCATTCCGCCCACCACCGTAATCAACACGAAAGCAATGAACAGCAGTGCGCCAGCATTGTCAGAATTTCCTGAGATGGTGTCGGGGCTTCGTGGTGCTGGTAACGGTTCTCCTTCGATTACCCTGATCATCCGATCCAGGCCAGCCGCTATGCCAGCATAATAATCACCGCGTTTGAAATCCGGAACGATGATTTCGGAAATAATGCGCTTGGCGGTGGCGTCGTTTAGCGCTCCTTCAAGCCCATATCCCACTTCAATGCGTAGGGCATGGTCATCCTTGGCAATCAATAGCAGCGCACCATCGTCTATGCCTTTGCGACCAAGCTTCCACGCATCTGCCACACGAATGCCATATTGCTCAATGGTTTCAGGTTGGGTTGTAGGAATCATGAGCACCGCGATCTGACTGCCCTTTTTTGCCTCAAATTGCATCAATTGGGTTTCAAGCGCCTGTTTTTGAGTGGCGTCGAGGGTTTGGGTCAAATCTGTGACACGCGCGGCAAGCGGTGGAACCGGCACGTCCGCATGCGCTGCCATGAGAACGAAACATAGTGCCAGCATCAGCGCATGCGTCAGCGCTCGAATCATGTCATTTACCGGTTGGAGGTGTGACCGGAGCGCCAAAATCGACGGTCGGTGGCTTGGAAATCTCTTTCTCGTTTTCTACTGTGAAAGAGGGTTTTTGTTTATAGCCAAACATCATTGCGGTCAGGTTGCTAGGAAATGAGCGAACGACAAGGTTATATTCTTGCACAGCCTTGATGTAGCGATTACGTGCCACGGTAATACGGTTTTCTGTACCCTCCAGCTGTGCCTGCAACTCGCGAAAATTGGCATCAGATTTTAATTGGGGGTAATTTTCCGTTACCACAAGCAGACGCGACAGGGCTGACGTCAGTTCACTCTGCGCCTGCTGAAATTTGGCAAACGCCTGTTCGTCGTTGACTAGCTCAGGAGTGGCCTGAATGCTGCCAACTTTAGCGCGTGCGTTGGTCACGCCAAGCAGTACGGTTTGTTCTTGTGCGGCAAACCCCTTTACCGTGTTGACAAGGTTAGGTACAAGATCGGCGCGGCGCTGATATTGGTTTAGTACTTCGGCCCAGCTTGCCTTGATTTGCTCATCAGTTGACTGCAGGGTATTGTAGCCACAGCCGTTAAGGGCAAGGGCAGACAGGATCATCAGAAACAATAGCAAAAGTCGCATAACGATCACCTCTTGAAGAAAGAGCTTAAAATGGAATTATGGCAGAGTTACCCCTGTAAATGGGTGGTCAGTTGAGCCACCTGGAAATGATTGAAAGGAGTTATTCATGTTCATATCAAAATGCGGCTTTGTAGCAGGATGGTTTCGATTGGTGCTGGTGCTTTTTGGATTGGGGTGGGGCATCAACGGACAGGCATCAGGCCAAGTGGATGACTCGCAAACGATAATAGAAAATTACCGGCATGCGATAGCCAGCCCGATACGAACCGATAGTGACAGACAGGCTGACCTCAGGCGAAACCCCCTGGAATTTCTGAAGTTTGCCAATGTGCGGCCGGGTATGCGGGTGCTGGACGTTGCAGCCGGGGGTGGATACACAACGCAATTGCTGGCCCTGGTCGTTGGACAGGAGGGTACCGTATGGGCGCAATCAGACAGATTGCACCCTTCATTCGAAAAGCGGCTGGCCGATCATCCACAAGCCAACATCGTGCCATATGTGAGGCCATTTGAAGACCCCGTAGCAAATGATATTCCCAAGCTGGATTTGATCACTATCATCTTGAATTACCATGATATTGCGTTTATGCCCGTGGACCGCATGAAGATGGATCAGCGCTTATTTGACGCGTTAAAGCCGGGAGGTCACCTTGTTGTGGTGGATCATTCTGCCAAGGCGGGTGCGGGTGTTTCGGTGGCCAAGTCGCTCCATCGCATCGACGAAGCTGTTGTGCTAAATGAGTTCAAACATGCCGGGTTCTTGCTTGAGCAAGCGGGTGATTTTTTACGCAACTCAGCGGACCCTCGCGACCAGGCTTTCTACGATATGGAAATCCAGACAGATAAATTTGCATTGCGCTTTGTCAAACCTTAACAAAAGCAAAGTTCCTGAAGTCACCCTTGTCTTCTGGGCCATTAAAATTGCCGCCACCACATTGGGCGAGACGGGTGGTGACATGGTGTCCATGTCGATGAATCTGGGCTACCTTGTCGGGACTATCATTTTTCTAGCAGTTTTTCTCATCGCAGTGGTTGCCCAGATCGGGGCCAGGAAGTTTTACCCGTTTTTGTATTGGACAACAATCATCGCAACGACAACAGTCGGTACAACGCTTGCTGATTTTGCAGACCGATCTCTTGGTATTGGTTATGGCGGCGGAGTTTCCCTGCTATTTGCTCTATTGCTGGCTTCTTTGGCCGTCTGGTACAAATCACTGGGATCAGTTTCTGTCGATACCGTCAGTTCTCCGAAGGCAGAATCGTTCTATTGGATAACCATCATGTTTTCGCAAACCCTGGGTACAGCACTGGGTGACTGGACGGCTGATACGGCAGGTCTGGGATACGGTGGCGGGGCAATTATCTTTAGCCTTCTTCTGGTGGCTGTGAGTGCAATGTATTACTGGACAGAAATATCCCGGACCTTGTTATTTTGGGTAGCGTTTATTCTTACGCGACCTCTTGGAGCAGTGGTGGGGGATTTTCTCGACAAGCCACTGAATGCAGGAGGGCTCGCGTTAAGCCGGTACACTGCATCAGCAGCGCTCGTCGCGATAATTGTTGTCTGTATCCTGATTTTTCCCCAGCGCGCCGGACAAAAATCGGGACATTAACCTGTCATCGCCAAACTCGCCAGGCCACAGTCAACCAGCCAGCGATCATCAGCAAGCCACCAAAAGGGGTGATCATGCCCAACCAATGTAAGCCGGTCAGCGCCAACAGATAAAGTGATCCGGCAAACATCAGCGTACCCAGCGTCAACAGTGTTACGGGCAGGGTTAGGTGTTCCAGACGGGTCGCTCCCAGAGCAATGAGACCCAGTGCATGCCACATCTGGTATTGCACGGCGGTGTGCCACCACTCCAGCTGCGCAGTGTCCAGGATATTGCGTAATCCGTGGGCGCCAAAGGCCCCCAGGCCAACGCCCAGAGCAGCCAGAAGACTACCAGTGATCAAAGCGTACGAGTGATTCATTTGTTTAATGTAGCGCATAAAACGGCCCTTGTCCTTCCGGCACTTGCTTGCCGGAAATCAGTAACGCGATGGATTTTCCGTAGATATATGGCATGCCGAAATCGGCAGAACTTGGTGAACCTGGGTCGACGATGTCATTGAATGCAGTGAATGAAGAAAAATTCAGCATGTTGGTATCAATCACTCCAATTTGAATGGGAATGGAGGCTTTGGACAAGCCGTTGTTGGCGGTCAGCGTTCCCTGGAGTAGGGTGTAAGCTGGTGGTGCGTAATCTCCATTTTGATTCGTGTTGTAACCCGACAGCGTGATGAAATTGAAATTGGAACCACTATCGATGAATGATTGTGGGTAACTTAACCCTGCAATGGTGGCGGTGAAGTTTCCTGTAGAGTCGGCAGGAAGAATTTGATAACCCGCTACGGAATTATTGCTTTGAGTATCAATGCCGAATGTAAGCGTTCCAGAGGCGCTGGCTTGCCCTGTGTTGGAAATGGTGGGCATCTGTAAAATGACCCCATTGTTATCGGTTGAAAAAAATGCCACCGGGTTACTTACTTGATAGACCGGTAGGATCGCCGTGCTAATGCAGGTTCCGGTGGAACCTCCGATACAGGTATAGTAGGTCCCCCCATCTTCCACGAATTGTCCCACGCCCAGTATTCCATTGCCTCCGATTCCCAGCAAGTTGCCAATATCGGTGCCACCATTACTCTGGCAGGTCTGTGGGGCACCAGGCAGGCCAGGGTCGCCCAGCAACTGAACGGGTATGTTGTTGGCAGTCTCGCCGGCAATCTTGATTGTTGCATTGTGAATACCACCCCACATGAATCCACCCAAAAATATTTCGCATTCAGCCAGGAGGCCAATGCCAGCGCTTGTTGTGGCAGGCAGGGTGAAATTCGCGATGGCGCTGGACAGAACCCGCAAACCGTACGAACCCGTGTCCAACACGATGTGATCGATAGTTTGACAATGAGCGGTGTTGTCACAGACAGTGACGCTGACATAGGGAATGTTGGTTGTTGGATATGGGATGGCTGGATTTTGTGCCACGGTGATATCTAACTGGTTGGAGGTTACTGAGGACGAAGGTGTACTGGAATTGGCAGGGCTTCCACCCCCACCTCCACCACAAGCAGTCAGGAACAGGGTAAACGTCAAAACTTGCCAGGACCTGCCCGAAACATCGGCAATCAAGGATCAACTCCCAAGGCAGTCAGATTGATACCCGTGGGGACAAGGGCAGGGGCATAGGCCGAACCCGAATAAGCCCGCATATGGCCGCTTGCATGGACCACAAGTGTTGGAGTCTGGACCGCAATCGGGGTGTTGCGGCCAGTGATCTGCCTGGCCTGAAGTTTGGCGGCATATTGGGGAAAATAGGTCCCCAACAATCGCGACATGTCAGGAATTACCGGCCCGGACCAGCTGATAGCAAACACCACACCACCTGCCACATATTCAGTGACGGTAACGTTTTGCGCAGTCAGTACAGACTGTTGTTGTACGCCGCTGCTGTGCTGCGCAAGCTGGTGTGTGCTGGATACCTCAGCAGGTTGGCCATCCTGCTCTATGGTGGCCGCGTTTCCCCCCAAAACCGCCCACGCCCCCATAGGCAGGGTAAGGATCAGCGTCAGAAAACTCACCGTCCTGCTGAAGGTGCGAAGTTGCATCAGCCGGTACTCCATGCTCTCGGACGCTTCATACCCGCGATCTTGCAGGCTTGTTTTACATACCCGTAGGGAAAGAGCTGAAATAAGGCATTTCGCTCGGCGCCATGTTTCGCTGCCAGATATCGGATCACAAAACGAGCGTCCGGGGCTATTTGATGTTCGGCGTAGTAGTCCCGCATGAACCGGATGGCGCTCCAATGCATGTCTGTCAATTCGATCTGTTCGTAACGCGCCAGCTCTAGCGCAATTTCTTCTGTCCATTCATTGGGTTCAATCAGATATCCTTCTTCGTCTATCGCTGCAGGCAAGGGGGTGGCTCTCATAGGCAACTCCACTTTTTTACTGGAATCATTAATAACCGTACCATAAAGGGTGAGAGTATACGGGGTCAACGTGCGCACTCGTTGAGGCGTTGTGTGACTGTCCATTACAGGAAAAACATCAATGAAACAATTGTCTGCTCTGGTCCTGTTAACCTTTTTAGCGCTCCCGTCCTTGCCCGCGGGGGTGGGAATTTCGGTTGGCGTTGGTCAGCCTGGATTCTACGGAGTCCTTGAACTGGGCAATGCTCCGGCGCCACAACTTATCTATCCACAACCTGTCGTGATTCAGCCCCTACCCTATGGTGTTGTGCTGCCACCCCCCGTTTACCTGCGCGTGCCTCCCGGTTATGCACGGCACTGGCGCTGGCACTGTCACGAATTCAATGCCTGCGCTCGTCCGGTCTATTTTGTTCAGGAAGGTTGGTACAATCGTGTCTACGTCCCATTCTACAATCATCCTGGCGAGGGCTGGCGTGAGCATTACCAAGGGGAAGGGCGGGGGCGCTAAGAGCAGGGGTCGTCATGGGTAAGGAGGGCGCGACTGAATACCAAATTCCCGCCGATCCCACACTCTAGGGGGGGGTCGGCAGGATTGTGTGCAACGGGCTAGAAGCGGTAACCCACCCCAACAAATCCGATGGTGTTACCTAACTTGAGATTGGTGGTGGAAGAAGGTCCAAGGGGTGCGGGATCAACCAGGTTACTGATGCGCAAAGTGGTTTTTGTATCCACATAGGACAACGATCCGGTCACAAAATAATTGGTTTCCTTGATATCGTAATTAAACCCGGCGCTGGCAACCCACCCCCATGCTGAATCAATACTGGCTCCATTTGGCGCGAATCCTTGCCCAGCGGTGTTTAAGGAGAGGCTTTTGAAAGAGGTATACGTGACACCTGCGCCCAGATAGGGGCGGAAAGCCGAAGAGGCATCCAGAAAATAGTACCGACCCACCAGCATGGGGCTCCACAGTTTGACCGAACCGATTTCCGTTGACACCCCTTGGGTCAGTAACGCTTGGCCCATGGACAGGTTGGTTTTCGGGGGAAAGCCAATATCCAGCACCAACGCCAGATTGTCAGTGAACATGTGCCCCAGAATAAGTGCGGCGGTGGTGGTGCTGGAAGCTGATGCTGACTGAATTGGTAATGGGCCAGGCACAGCGGTTGGTCCTGGGAGATAGATGTTGCCAGCGTAGGACAAGGAATCGGCGCTGATGTTGGGGCTGACATAGGCTGCTCCAACAGCGACGAAGCTGTCTCCGGATTTCAATGCCCAAGCCGAAGAGGCAGACAGAAATGCGAGTACCGCAAGGACCGGTGCAACAATGCGAGGCTTAACCATGGTATCTCCTCTTTATAGTAGTTGGGTGTTTCAACATCTGGTCTGGGCCACTGGTTTGCACCAGAGAAACCCGCCGAGAGCTGTGACAGCATCCTTTAAATGCAACAGAATTTCAAGTCCCGGTCCCAAGAACGCCAGCAGTGATTTTTTCGGGGCGTCTCTGAAGGGTAACCACGGCTCCAAAAGCATAACCATTGCCGCGGATGGTGCGTAACAGGTCGGTAGCAGAAACAGGTCGTAATTTGCGGCGAATATTGGAAATCAGGTTATCGACGGTGCGATCGGTCGTGCAGGGATCGCGTTCATAAATCGTGCGTAGTAAAGATTTTCTGCTGAGCGGTTTGTTACCCGATCTGGCCAGGCAATACAGTACCTCGAATTCTTTTCCGGTAAGCGGAACATGGCCATATTCCACGTGGTTTAGCGTCCTTGCCAGGGGATCCAGAGAAAAGTCCTGAAATATCAGAAGGTCATCGGTACGCATGGACACCATTGCACGAACCCGTGCCGCGAGGCGGCGCACACGAATAACAACTTCCCTCAATTCCAAAGGTTTGGACAAATAATCGTCAGCCCCCGATTCCAGCCCAACTATCCGGTCAAGGGGTAAATTTTTGCCGCTTAATACGATAATTCCGATGGCAGGGTAGCGAACACGTGCGTATCGAACCAGATCAAGGCCGTCTTCGGTCCCCAGCATCCTGTCTACGAGTATCAGATCGACTGGGCCCTGACCGAGCAGGTGATAGGCGTGCTCCAGAGTTTTGCAGTGCGAAACCCGGATGCCTTCGCTGTCCATGATCTCCTGGAGCAGTTTGGCAATTAGTACGTCATCTTCCATCAGAAGAACATGTATCGTCACTTTGGAGACGCTCAAAAACCAGATGGGGTAGACTAACCGCTGTTTATAACTTCTGCAACCATGTCTTACAGCAACGTACCCCTTATTGATCAACAAGTGCTGTCCTATCTGTCAGAGCTCTTAAGCCCTGCAGAATATCGCGATTTGCTGAGTCAGGCCGTTACGCAACTCTCAGAAACGTCTTCAAGGTTGCGCGAACCACTGAGGCAAAAGGAGCTTCGAAAACTCGCGCATTGGATCAAGGGGTCGTTAGGTACCTTAGGGTTGGCGCGCCTCGCATCCATTGCGGCGCAAATAGAAATTCATTGCTGCCACGAGACTGCCGGTGATTTGGATGTTCCCATGCTTCGAGACATCATCGCTGACTCCTACGCGGCTCTGGAAAACCTGCTCAGCCCACCACCTCACTAGCCCCATGAACCTGACACTCCTGCTGACTGTTTTCGTGGTATTGGCCATGACACTCCTCCAAACCCGGCGGAAATTGGGTGCTTTGGCCCTGCAGGTTAAATCCCTTCAGCTGCAACAACAGATTTCGGAGCGTGAGGAAAGCCTGGCTCAAAGCAAGTTATTGCTTATTCAAGCGCGCCACGCAGATGAGGCCAAGTCCAGATTTCTCGCCAATATGAGTCACGAGATCAGAACACCGCTTAACGGGATTCTTGGGTTTTCCACATTGCTCGAACAAAACCTGCCTTACGGCGAAAATCAGCACAACGCGCGCTGGTTACGCGAATCTGCAGAGTTGCTTGACAGGATCCTGAGCGATATCCTCGATTTTTCAAGCATTGAGTCAGGAGAAATCAAACTCAATGCCGTACCCTTTGATCTTGGTGAGACCGTTACGCAGTGCATTAACCCGTACACATTGCTGGCGGGTCAAAATGGATTGACACTGGAGGTTGATTTTGCAATAGCTGGCCCTTTGGTGTTGTTGGGAGACCCTGATCGGCTTCGGCAAATTCTTCAAAATCTGCTTTCCAATGCCTTTAAATATACAGACCGGGGACATATCAGGGTAAAAGTGACACGCAAGGCAGCGCCGGAGAGCGGTCCGGAGTGGATTACCTTCCAGATTGAAGACACGGGGGTCGGCATCCCTCCAGGAAAGCAGCCAGACCTGTTCAAACGGTTTACTCAATTGGAATCCGATCCATTTCGTCGCCGTACTGGCACGGGATTGGGTCTGGTTATAGTCAAAGGCCTGGTTGAGGCACTCCGGGGGCAAATTAGTCTGGAATCAGTGCAGAACAGGGGCACCTGGGTGACGGTAACTTTACCGTTTCAGCATGCGGGACCAATTCGCCACCTTGGCGCTGTGTGCCACCAGGAACCTGCGAACCCACTGCGTATATTGCTGGCAGATGATGAGCCCATCAATCGTGCCTTGTTGCGCAAGATGTTGGAGCGCAATGGGCATCAAGTTCATGAGGCAATCGATGGTGGAGAGGTGCTCGATCAAGCACAGTCCAATGAGTATGACCTCATTTTGCTGGATGTCAGCATGCCGGTTCTTGATGGCTACAGCTGTACTGTGCGGATCAGATCGAATCCGGGCCCTAACCAGCACGCACCGATTATTGCAGTCACAGGGCATGCTTTTGAAGAGGATATAGAGCGTGCCAGGCAATCGGGCATGAACGGACATCTTTCAAAACCGATACAATTTGACAGACTTCATCGTCTGGTCCAGGAATATCAGGTTCGTGCCTGTTAACCACCATGCCCAGTACTATTAGTCCGGATCTTTTGGCCATCTACCAGAACAGCGACTATCGGGTGCTGGGAGAAGGCGAGGAAGCATTCGTGATGCATATTGGGCAACCATGCAAGCCCTTATACAATTTGCTGCAACGAACCAGAGTTACCTCCTCTTGCTTTGTCAGCGCATACAACCCTCGCAGCGAACCACGTACTGATGAAGAAAATGTGCAAGCCCAGGCGTCATTGATCCGGGATGTCCGGCAAATGGGTTTACAGTATCTTGATGGGGTGGGAGAAGACCCTGGCGGGGATTGCGCAGGAGAACCGTGTTTGCTGGTAATGGGGATATCGCGTGAAAAGGCCATTATGCTGGGAAACAGATATGGACAAAATGCCATGTTGTGGTCCGAAGCAGATGGGGTACCCCAGTTGTTACTCTTGCGCTGATTCGCGTTGACGCCATGTATTAAATGCATGGAATAAGCCCCACACCCCCAAGCAACCACACGCAAGCAGCCAGGCTAACGTGTGATTCTGGCCCCCACACAGGTCAAGTACGAATCCGATGCACAACGGAGCAATGAGACCGGCGCCAAATCCTCCCAGTGAGTAAACCGCCATGGCAGCACCGCGTTCATACGCGGTGGTACTGGCCACAAGCCCTGCAGTAAGAGCTGCCGAATCTGCCATGACTGCAACGAAATAGAAGGGCAATATCAAGATGAGCAGCCAAGGATAAGGGGCCGCAATGCCCGTTACCCAGGCCAAGGTCCCGGACAACAACATTATTCGAACAATATAGCGCTGACGGTTGCCGCGTGTGGCCACTTCATTGCCCAGAATGCTGGCCGGAATACCGACCAGATTGACTAATGCGGCAAGGGTAGGGGCGCTCAAAGGCAGGCTCCCCTGAGTTTCAGAATAGGCCAGCAATGCAACGATCCAGGCACGAAACCCAAATAGTTCCCAGCAGTGTGCTGCATATCCCAGAATGAAATTTCTGGTCTTGCGGTCCTTAAGCGCATGCCACTGGCTGCGTAGCAATGAACGCGGTGGTTGAGCCGGGGGATGTTTTTCATCGAGCAGTTTCCAAACCAGCGCGCCTGCCAAAAGTTGTTGCAACCCGGCTATCCAGAATGCGGTAGGCCACCCCCATTGGTTTGCAACCCAACCCGCAATGGCATAGGAAAGGCTGGCACCGATCCCAAATGTCGAGGTGTAGAACGCAATGAAACGCGGTTGTAGCGCGGGTCCGACGCGGTCCATCAAGGCACGCAGTCCGGGCATGTATGTTCCGGCAAGTCCTGCACCGATTACTGCCTGAAACAGACAGGCCGACCATAGTCCTTGAGCAAGGATTGAAAACCCAAAGCTACCAGCGCTACTGATCAGTGCGCCCAACATAAAAACCCGTCGGGCATCAATGCGGTCTGTCAGGCTAGACAGCCAGGAGATAGCCAAAATGTAACCGGCAAAATAGCTGCCGCCTAATGCACCTGCTTCTCCTGCCGAAAGTTGCCATGTTGTCTGCAGCGTGGGCAGCAGTGCTGGCACCGTCGAGAATCCGGCCATGCTAAATGCTTCTGCCACGCACAGCGACAATAGAATAAGGGAAGGGCGCATCTGATGGCTGGTTTTGAGGTGATGCTAGAATCATGACTCAGAATTCAGGTGAGCGATAGCCTACCATGCCCAATGCGATGATCGGAATTTCGACAGTCCGCAGCCACCGGCCCCCTGGTGTGGCTCAGATTGTGGCGGGGGCCCTCCTGGAAGGGTTTGACAGACACTATCGATTGTTTCGTGAAGCCAGTCGCAAAGCTTCGGATTTGTTCGATCAGGCGGATTGGGTTGCTCTCCAGCAGGTCACAACCGAGCGCATTAAATTCTATGACTTGCGGGTCAGCGAAGCGGTACGGCGGCTCATTACGGAATTTTCTGCTGATTCACTGGACGACCAGGTCTGGCAACAAATTAAGCTGGAATACATTGTGCTTCTTACGGAACACAAGCAACCAGAACTTGCCGAGAGTTTTTTCAACTCTGTCTGTTGTCAGATTCTGCACCGATCGTACTACCACAACGCATTTATTTTTGTGCGTCCCGGGGTGTCCACAGAACATATTGATTCTGATCCGCCTTCGTATCGTTGCTATTACCCTCTCAAGGATGGATTACGTACAACCATTGGCAGAATCATTTCGGATATGGGCTTCAAGCGTCCCTTTTCCCATTTGCGGCGCGATATACGGCGTACCTTAAAGGCTTGGCGCATGCATCTACCCTATCCGCTGGTGCTGGAAGCCAATCAGCAAATTCAGGTACTGAGCGCCGTGTTTTACCGAAATACCTCCGCCTACGTGGTCGGCAAGATGATCAATGGCGGACAGCAATATCCATTTGTTGTAGCGGTAATGTACGACGATCAACGTTGCCTGGTTGTGGACACTGTTTTACTGACGACGGAACAACTGGCCATTCTTGTCAATTCTAGCCGGGCTTATTTTCTGGTGGATATGGAAGTGCCATCGGCCTACGTAGAATTTTTGCACAGCATGTTGCCGCATAAACCCAAAGCCGAGCTGTATAGCATCCTGGGGTTGCACAAACAGGGTAAGACTCTATTTTATAGAGATTTTCTGCACCACCTCAAACACTCCAGTGACGAGTTCATTATCGCTCCGGGAATTCGCGGGTTGGTCATGGCAGTGTTTACTCTGCCCTCCTATCCCTACGTATTCAAAGTAATCAAAGATGTCATCTCACCGCCCAAACAGGTTAACCGTGATCAGGTCAAGGAAAAGTATCTTCTGGTCAAATACCACGATCGCGTGGGACGCATGGCAGACACCATGGAATACTCGGGTGTGGCATTTCCAAAAAAGCGCTTTACTCCAGAATTACTTGAGGAGTTGCGCACGTTGGCACCTTCTTCTATTGAGGAGACCGAAGACACGCTGATTGTGCGCCACCTTTATATTGAGCGTCGCATGGTGCCTCTCAATATTTACATGGACAAGGCCAACGATGAACAGCTGGCACACGTTGTGACGGAGTTTGGACATGCGCTGAAAGAGTTGGCTGTAGTCAATATTTTTGCTGGTGACCTTTTGTACAAAAATTTTGGGGTGACTCGTTACGGACGTGTTGTCTTTTATGACTATGACGAGATTGACTATCTCACTCAATGCCATTTCCGGAAGATTCCAAATCCGCGCAATGAAGAGGATGAAATGTCAGCAGAACCCTGGTACTCAGTGGGCCCCAAAGATGTCTTTCCCGAGGAATTTGCACACTTTCTGCTTACGGATCCCCGGGTCCGGCATACCTTCATGGCACACCATAAGGACCTGCTGGACTACCGCTGGTGGCAAGGGATTCAGGATCAGATCGCTGCTGGGAAGGTGGGGGACGTGATTCCTTATCAGGAATCGCAGCGTTTTTCCACAATGTTTGCAGATGGGGTAACTCATCCTCGCAAGGGGCGCCGGCACGTTGTTCCTAGCGGGCTTGCAAGCCATCCGCGAGCGTTAATAGCCGGTCGCCGGCGACCTTTGGGCCGATTTTCGTTTGACAGTGACTGAGTGGCGCTGCTATAGTAGCTGACTCTACTCGACGGACGCGGGGTGGAGCAGTCTGGCAGCTCGTCGGGCTCATAACCCGAAGGTCGTAGGTTCAAATCCTACCCCCGCAACCAGATAGTTTGCTCTTTAAAAAATCAGGTTAATCGATAGGTGTGGGTGCTGCGGGTGCAGAAGCATAAGCAGTACTCACGAGAAGTAA
>VFSW01010629.1_pt1 | contig 13027 bp, 8 predicted proteins | sample 5358111 | NCBI WGS metagenome assembly VFSW01 (sample SAMN11554181, study PRJNA540505) | mine drainage metagenome | isolation source: sediment from site ElyBrook_90M | place: USA: Ely Copper Mine, Vershire, VT | collected 2017 | reverse complement strand
CCTACGGATCGTACGGCTGTCCGAAGCCGGGGCGCGGGGGCCTCACCTCGGGGAAGCTGCCTTTCGCTGACTCGTTGATCCACACCAGCGAGGAGTCATCGAGGTTCCTGTCGAGCTCGAACCTCACCCTCCGGGGTCCCTCGCTTCCCACCTCGAGGATGGTGGCGCGCAGGCCGGGGGTCTCGATCACCTGACCGGTCTCGAACGTCGTCGCCGTGTTGCGGAACAGGTCCCACGAGAACCACGACAGCATGCTCTGACCCTTCGGCACGACGAGCTCCATCGCGCGCGCGTCGCGGCGAAGGCCGAGCGCGTGCCCCGTGGTCGCGAGCACGCGCCACTTGCCGGGCATGCTGCCCGCGAGCGCGAACGGCAGGAAGAACGAGCTGGGCCCGCCGCGGAGCACGACGAGCTCCTGGTTCGGCGGATCGGTCATGCGCTCGCGCACCTCGGCCACGCTGTCCACGAAGTCCACGGAGGTGCGCCGGTAGTGCTCGCCGATCATCCACGCCGTCACCGGACCGTGGACGAACTGCGCGAAGCCGATCCCCAGCGCCACCAGGCCGGTCAGCTCGGCGGCGCCGCGCCTCTCGGGCGGGGCCGCCGGGAACCACGCGTGGTCGAGGATCAGCGCGAAGATGGGCGCCATCCCGAGCATCGCGAGGCCGAGCACGCGCGGCGAGGGATCGACGGCGAGCACGGGCACCAGCGCGAGCTGCGCCCCCAGCAGCAGCACCCACGCGCGATGACGGACCTTCGCGTCGAGCGCGCGAAGGACGTGGCGGATGGGCACGACCGCCAGCACCAGCACGATCCCCGCGAGCGCCGCGTACGCCCACGGCGACGTGGCGTCGTCGCCGTCGATGGTCATCCACTCCTGCGTCACGAGCGCGCAGAGCCGGCGCGGCGCGGTCTGCAGGAAGGCGAGCGGCTCGTGCAGCGGATCGTTGTAGAAGCTCGAGCCGTGCGTGCCGTAGCCGAGCATGGCGCGCGCCGCGAGGTAGCCTGCGGCGGGGACGGCGTACGTCAGAAGGCCGAGAGCGCGCCTTCCCAGGCTCTCGCGCCGTGCGAGCAGCTCGAAGGCGAGCACGTAGCCGCCGAGGCAGAGCGCGTACTCTCCGCCGGCCAGCGCGGCGGCGAACAGGAGCGTCGCTGCCGCGGCGTGCCGCAGCCCGCCGTCCTCGCGGAAGCGCAGGTACGACGTCAGCGCGAGCGCGCCGAACGTGAGCGACACGAGCGCCTCGCGGTTGGCGAGCCACGCGATCGGCAGCGCGTGGCACGGCGAGAGCGCGAGCACCGCCGTCGCGAGCATCGCCGCCCGCGGAGGCATCAGGCGACGGAACAGCCGCCGCGAGGCCAGCACGGCCGCCGCCCACCAGAGCAGCGAGTGCAGGTGAGGAACGAGCGCCCCGCGCCCGAACGCCGTCTGCTCGCTCCAGCGCAGCAGGCTCGAGAGCGGCCGCAGGAAGCGGATGCGCAGCTCGGGGTGCGACCACCACGGGAGCATGCCGCGCTCGACCAGCACGTCGCGCTCGCCCGTGTCGACGAAGTCGTAGAGGTTGAGGGGCCCGCGGTGGACCGGGAAGCTGCCGTCGATCATCGACGCGTGCAGGTAGTCGTCGAGCAGGAACTGCGAGCGGACCGCCGGCGAGAACACCAGCAGCCCGGCGAGCAGCACCGTCGCCAGCGCGAGCCACCGGTACCGCTGGAAGAGGCCGGGCGTGCTCGCCCCCGTCGCGGGGTCCACGGGGGCTGCAGGCGCGACGGTGGATGGCGGGAGCGTCGACGGAGGCGCGGCCACGGGACCCCTCAGTCTTACCTCATTTGCCGCGGCGAACGGTGCCACGAGTAAATTGCAGTGAGCACCGATGAAGCCTTCCGCGCGCAGCGAAAACAGCGCAATTCGTTCGAGACTCTGCCGTCTCATTCGCGCTTCTTTCGAGATTCACCCGGGCCGATTGAGTAGAGTCAGTGCACAACCCAGTGGCTGTTTGGGTGGACCTGGGGGAGGTCATCCGACACGCCGCTCCAGCGACCCAACCCTGTTTCACGCCCAGGACACCCGCCCATGAAACTCGCCTCGCTCTCCGCAATCGCTTTCTCCGTCGCCCTGGTCGCGGCCTGTGGCTCCAGCGACAGCAGCGGAGGTCTCGGCGACTTCGGCGCCGACGCCGGCAGCGACAGCGGGAGCAGCTCGGGAAGCAGCTCCGGGTCGAGCTCGGGCGGACATAGCAGCAGCAGCTCGGGGTCCTCGTGTGGGAGCAGCGGTGGCAGCTCGGGCTCCAGCGGCGGCAGCAGCGGGAGCTCCAGCGGCAGCAGCTCGGGCGGCAGCAGCGGGTCGAGCAGCGGCGGCGGCATGTGCGGCAGCTGCACCACCGACGCGCAGTGCGCCTCCACGTGTCCCCCCGTCCAGGGCGGCGGCACCAACTGCTGCGACACCGGCTCGGGCGTCTGCTACGCGACCACGCAGAACAGCTGCCCCTCGCCCGTCGACGCCGGCATCGACTGAGCGCCGCTATGGCGTGACGGCCTCCGCGGGGTCGCCCACGAGCGCGTCGAGCCGGGCGTCGTAGCCCGAGCTGGCGTCGGACTGGCCCGTGCAGCGCGCCACCAGCACGTGACGGCCCGCGCCCAGCGTCCGGGTCGTGGGCGTGCCGCGCAGCGCCCTGCGACCGCGGGCGTAGCCGTGCAGCGCGGCCAGCGGCTCGCCGTCGAGCTCGAGGGCGTAGTCCCCCTCGTCGGGGCCCGCCCACGCATCGACGCGCAGCGCGTAGCGGCCGGGCGTCGACGTCTCGAAGGCGACGTCGACGCTGGCGCCGACCGTCGCGTGCGAGAGCCAGAGCACGGTGCCACCGCTCGCGCCCTCCTGCGGCTGCTGCTTCGTGCCCAGACCGTGCGGCCGGACGAAGACGGGCCACGACCGCTCCAGCTCCACGCCGACGCCCGGTGAGGGAGCCGTCAGGTACATCCGCCCCACGCCATCGCCGGGCAGCGAGATGAGCACGGGCAGGTCCGGACGCGCGCGCCTGAGCTCCACCAGTCCCGCGCCGTCGTCCAGCGCGACGAGGCGCTGCGTGTCGTGCGCCCAGGGATCGAACGCCGACGCGAACGACGTCAGGTCGTGGGTCTTGAGGATGCCCGCGGCGACGTCGTGCTGGGCGAAGGTGCGACGCAGATCGGAGCGGGTCGACTGGAAGTCCGCCGCGCCCGCGACGCGCGTCTTCCACGGCAGCCACACGCCGGCCACCGCGACCGACAGCGCGCACACCACGCCGACGCCGCGCGCGACGGGGCTCTTCGCGAGCGACGTCGCGCGTGCGACCAGCAGCCACACGAACGCGGCGGCCGGGAACAGATGGCGCGCGTCGAAGAACATCGCGTTGCCGTAGTAGAAGAGCCCGTACGCGAGCGTGAGCGCGAGCACCAGGGCCACCGCCACGGCGTCGACCGCCGACGCGAACACCGCCAGCGGCGCGAACGCGGCCAGCAGCAGCGGTCCCCACCCCAGCAGGTCCTGACCGAGCGCGCCCGCGCGCTCGCGCGTGATGCGGAGCGCGTCGTGCAGCTGGTAGCCGTCGCCGCCGAGGTCCCTGGTCGGCCCCGGATGCTCGACCGTGCATCCCACGTCGGGCCCGAAGCCGAGGCGGTGGCAGGTGGGCGGCCAGTCCGAGCGCGCGAAGTAGAGCGTCTGCGTCGGCGTGAGCCACGCCCCCGTCGCCGCGTGCTGCTCCACGGCCAGCAGCAGGAGGAACGGCGCGGCGCCCGCCGCGAGCCAGCCCGCTCTTGCGAGGCTCGGGCGCCTCCACGCGAGCACGCCCGCCACCGCCGCCCCGAGCACCAGTCCGTCGAGCAGGCGCGACGCGAGCGCCCAGCCGACGCACGCCCCGACCGCGAGGCCCCACGCCCTCGAGGCGCGGGCGGTCCGTCCGGGGATGCCGAGGCTCAGCGCACCGGCGATTGCGAGCGTCGCCAGTACGGCCACGAACGCGTGCGACAGCAGGTCCGCCGTCTCGAGGGCGCGGCCGATGGACGCGAGCGACAGCAGCAGCGACACGCGCATCGCCAGCTCGCCCGCTTCCTCGTCCCCCGCCGCACGACCCACCGCGCGCCCGAGCGCCGCCTGGGCGAGGACGAGCGCGACCGCGACCGCGGGCCCGACGAGCATCGGCGCCCCGACGAGCACGAACGGAACGATGGCGAGCGGCCAGCCCGGCGGGAAGATCCCGTAGAGCTCACCGTCGGGCCCCTCGAGCATGAAGCGGTCGCCGAAGGCCTGGATGGGGTGCTGCTCGAGCAGGCCCAGGTGCCCGTGGGCGAGCGCGCGCGCCTGCATGAGGTAGACGCCCGCGTCGATCGACAGCGGCTGGTCGCGCATCGCCGCGTGCGTGGCCCACCCGGAGATGGCCCCCGCCGCCAGCGCGCAGACCCCCACGAAGACGGGCCTGGGCGCGGCGAGCAACGCGCGCGGCACGAGCGCCGACACGCGCCGCAGCAGCAGCGCGGCCACGAGCGCGCTCCCGAGGGCGACGAAGCCCGCGCGGGGCCACTCGGCGCGATGATTCAGCGCCAGGGCGAGCCAGGTCAGCGCCGCCGCCGAGCCCAGCGCGGCGTACGCGAGACGCGGCCCCCTCACGTCCGCGGGAACGGCTCTCGCGTGGACCCCTTGGGATTGGACGCGTCGGTGCCGCGCGCGAACTCCTGGTTGGCCGTCGTCTCGACGAACGGACCGCCCCGCTCCTCGCTGACGTACTGGTTCTGGGTGTCCTCGCCCTCGTACTCGCCGCTGGTCGCGGTGGCCACGAACTCCTCGCCGAGCCCCTCGACGAGATCGTCCTTGGCGCGCGGGCCGGGGATGAAGCCTGTGGGGTCGGCGGGCGGGCGCTCGGAGCGCATGCGCGAACGCAGCTCGGCCGCGTAGCGGGGATCCATGTGGCCTGCGCGGTCCTCCCGGCGAACGAGCGCCTTGGCGCGCGCCTTCTTCGGCGCGGCGGCCTTCGCGGCCTTCACGGGCTTCGCGGCGCGACGGACCGGCGCGGCCTTGCGCGCGAGCTTCTTCTTCGCGACGGGCTTGCGGGCCGCGACGCGCCTCTTCTTCGCGGGTCGCTTGGCGGCGACCCTGCGCGCCGGAGTCTTCTTCGTTGCCTTCTTGGCCTTCTTGTTCGTCGCCCTGGCCTGGCAGGCTACGCGCCCCGGGCCCGCGGGGGGGGTCCCTGCTCAGGGGGAGCCGCGGCCGCGGCTGGACGAGGTCCCCGGCGGACGCTGGGCCCGGTGACCTCGGCGTCGCCCTCCGCCGTGACCACGACCCCGGTCTCGACCGAAGCGGTGACGAGGGCGTCGGGGGGGTCCACCGGCGCCCCCTTGGCGTCTCGCCAGACGCCGGGCGCGTACCAGAAGCGCCCGTCCTGCCCGCGGACGAAGACCCACGGAGAGAACTGCAGTCCCGGCGGCGGGTCGACCCAGCGCCCCGGCAGCCAGGCCCACTGGCTCCGGCGCCATATCCACTCGCCGTCCACCCACACGTCCCCGGGCGCCGGCTCGGCCGGGACGATCTCGACGCGGGCAGGCGGCGGGGGAGACCACACCTGCATCAGGGCTTCCTGGGGCTGCGCCACGTAGCGGGGCCGCCGGACCAGGGACCCGCAGCCGGAATCCAGGCCAGCGAGCCCGAGCACGACGACGGCGACCGCGAGCCGGGACACCGCGGGCGATTGAAGCACGTACAATCCCGCCGCGACAGATGCCCGAGGCGAGGCTCCTCCCGTCATCGCGGTGCGTCCAGCGGACGCTGCCGGGGTGCGTGCTCGTGCTCGCGTTGCCGCTGGCAGGGTGCGCGGCGCCCATCCCCTCGGGGCGATCCGCGGTCGACTCGGTGAGCATCCACGACGCGAGCGCGCTCGACGCCAGCGACGTGGAAAGCAAGATCTCGACGGTCGCGTCACCGCGGTTCCTCGGCGTCTTCCACCTCTTCTACGACTACGCGATCTTCGACGCGGGCGCGCTGCAGCGCGACCTGGCGCGGGTCGAACGCTACTACCGGTCCCGCGGGTTCTTCGAGGCGCACGCCCGGACCGCCCGCGTCGTGCAGGTGGCGGCCGACCACGTGCGGGTCGAGATCGTGGTCGAGGAGGGCGTGCCGACGCTCAACCGCGCCGTGAGGATCGTCGACATGGCCGCGCTGTCCCCCGACGTGGCCGCGACGATGGTCCTGACGACGACGACCGTGCTGCACCAGGGCGATCGCTTCGACGAGGACCACTTCAAGGACGCCAAGGCCGCCTTCGTCCGCGCGCTGACCGACCGCGGGTACGCGTACGCGACGGTGGACGTCACGGCGCAGGTCGACCTGACGGCGCACGCGGTCGACTACTCGGTGACGGTGAAGCCCGGCATCCAGGCGGTCTTCGGTCCCATCACCATCGAGGGTCTGGATCCGGACGGCCCCGGGCCCAAGCAGGCGGAGATCGACGAGCCGCCCCTGCGCAAGGCCCTGCACATGAAGGAGGGGGAGACGTACTCCACCTCGGCCATCGAGACGGCGACCCAGGCGCTGCTCGATCTCGGGGTGCTCAGCTCCGTGCAGATCATCCCGACGCTGAGCGACCCGCCGACCCGCGTGGTGCCCCTGACCGTGAAGGCGGAGCCGTCGAAGCTTCGCACGCTGCACATCGGCGCGGGCTTCGAGCTCGACGAGATCAAGACCGAGGTCCACGCGCTCGTGGGCTGGGAGGATCGCGACTTCCTCGGGAACCTGCGCGACTTCAGCGTCGACTTCAAGCCGGGCGCCGTCCTGTACCCGACCCGCGTCGACAACCTGGTCTCGCCCACCAACCCGCTGCCGGAGGAGCACCTGCGCCTGCAGCTGCGACAGCCCGGGTTCGTCGAGGACCGGACGACGCTGTTCCTGCGGCCCGAGCTCAACGTCTACCCGCTGCTGGTCGAGCCCAACCCGGACCCGACCCAGCCCGTGGTCGGCTACGTCGAGCCGCGCGGGGCGGTGGGCCTCGACCGGCGCTTCGGTAAGCACTTCGTGGCCAGCATCTCGCAGAACGTCCAGGGCGAGCTCCCGTTCGCATACATCCCGTCGCTGCCCATCGCACAGCCGCTTCCCCAGATCCTCCTAGTGTACCCGCAGCTGACCACGACGCTCGACTACCGCGACGACGCCGTCCACCCGCACTCCGGCTTCTATCTGTCGAACGATCTGCAGGTGGCGGGGCTCGGCGGCAGCGCGGACGATCTGCGCGTCCAGCCCGAGGCGCGCGGGTACATCCCGCTGAGCAAGGGGATCACGCTCGCGGCGCGTGGCTCGGTGGGCCTTCTCTTTGCACGGAACTACGGCGACTACGTGCAGCACCACCTGTCCGAGCCCGCCGCACCGTCGCCCCTGCCCGGCGCCGCGAACCACACCTACGGCGACGTCGACCGCGACATCGAGATCGTCTACTTCCGCGGCTTCTTCTCCGGGGGCCCCAACTCCAACCGGGGCTTTCCGCTCCTGGGCATCGCCCCCCACGGTCTGGTGCCCTTCCTAAACCCGGCGTCGGCGTCCACGCAGGTCGCGCTGGCGTGTGACCCTGGCAGCGCGACCTACAACGCGTCACGCTGCTCGGTGCCCATCGGCGGATTCACCCTCTGGGAGGCGTCGACCGAGGTGCGGTTCGACGTCTCCGGCCCGCTCGGCGCCGCCGTCTTCTGCGACGCGGGGGACGTCTCGGCCCAGCAGACCGACATCCGCCCCACGCACCTGCACCTGTCGTGGGGGGTGGGGGGCCGCGACGGCCCCCCGGTGGGTCCCATCCGGCTCGACGTCGGCTACCGGATCCCGTTCCTGCAGGTGCTCGGCTACGCGAACGAGGCCGACGTGGCCGCCCACGATCCCACCGAGGGGATGCAGCCGGAGATCTTCGGCGTTCCTCTGGCGATCTCCTTCGGCATCGGGGAGGCCTTCTGAATGCGCCTGGCTGGCCACCTCGTACGAGCGTCGGGGGCGGCGCTCGTCTTCGTGCTGGCCGCGGTCGGCGGCCTGCTGGCCCACCGCAACCTGCCAACCGTGCGGCGCGCCATCCTCGTGCGTGTCAACGCGGCGCTCGCGACGGCCTTGCCGGGACGCCTCGTCATCCAGAAGCTCGACTCCCTGGACCTCGACGGGGTGAGCGGCGTGGACGTGACCATCTCGGACCCGAGCGGCGTCGACGTGCTGCGGGTCCACGGTCTGACGGCTCGCATCGACACCCTGGGCCTGCTCCGTTCGCTCGGGTCCACCGGTCCGCTGGCGATCGATCTCAGCGAGGTCGCCGCGCAGAGCGCCGACGTGAGCCTCGAGCCTGCGCCCGAGGGCCCTCTGCGGATGGTGCGGGCGTGGGTGCCCGACAGGCCCACCGCGCCATCCCCTGCGGCTCGTCAGGTGCGGCTCGAGATCCCGCAGGCCCGGCTGGACCACGTGACGGTCCACGGCAGCCCCCTGCCCGTGCTTCCGCTCGACGTCGACGTCAGCGGCCTCGACGCCATGGTCCGCGTGGCTCCCGGCTCGCTGGTGCTCGATCTCGCGCACGCGGACGTGACGGCGCGCGGGCTGCCCCCGGGCACGACGACCCGCGGGTCCCTTCGCGGGCACCTCGAGCAACCCGCCGCGCACGGAGGCGAGCGGTCCGCGCGTGTTTCCTGGCAAGGCACCGTCGGCGCGATCCCGGAGACGGTCCTCTTCATCCTCGACGGCAACGGCGTCTACGCGGTCGTCGACGCGCCGAGCATCCAGCCCGCGGACCTGACGGCCGTCTGGCCCCAGTCTCCCCTCGGCGAGCCCGCCAGGGCTCACGTCGAGGCCGTCGGCATGCTGCCGACGCTGCTCGTGTCCGCACGCGTCTCGGCGGCAAGCGCCGTCGTGGAGGCGTCGGGGCCCGTGGTCCTGGGCGACACGCGGCTGGCATCGCTCGCATTCGACGCCACGTCGTTCGACGCACGCGCCGTCTCGGCGCAGGCTCCGGAGACGAGGCTCGACGCCCACGGCTTCGTCTTGCTCGCGACGACCGCGGCGGGCGCCGTCTGCGCGGTCACGGCGACGAGCGTGGCGGGGAATGTGGGGCCGACGGTCTTGCCCCCGAGCGCGATCGACGCCGACTTCACGCGCGAAGCGCCGCCCTCCGACCAGATGCGCGCCCGGGCCCACCTGGTCGTGCGCGAGCCCGGCGCCCCGTCCACCATCGACGCCACCATCCGGCCCCAGGGCGCCGGGCTCGAGGTGGCCTTCGAGGCGAACGTGGTGGTGCCGGATCTGGAGCGCGTGCTGCGGGTGGGACCCATCGCGCACGGCAGCGCGCGACTGTCGGCCCGTGGTCGCTACGACACGGCGTCGCAGCAGCTCGACGGAAACATCTCGGCCAGCGCGAAGGACGTGGCGACCGGACCGTTCTCGGTGGCGCAGCTGTCGCTCGACGCCCGGGCGACGGGCTCGCTGTCGGCCCCGCGCCTCGACGGCGACCTGCACGGCAAGGACCTCGACGTTGCAGGACTGCAGCTCGCGCACCTGCACGCCGGCGTCCACGGTCCCGCCTCGGGGGCCGAGGTGTCGGTCCGGGTCGGGGGCCCCGACGCCCACCTGGAAGCCAAGGCGACCGTGAGCGCCATCGCGGGGACGACCCGCGTGCGCGACCTGCACGTCCGCGCCGAGCACGGCTCCGAGACCGCGCGGCTGGACGCGACCGGAATCACCGTCACCGCGAAGGAGCAGACCATCGACGACGCGGAGATCCACGGGTTCGGCGCGCCGCTTCACGTCACGGCCAAGGCCACGGCCGGGACGGTGAGCATCCAGAGTCACAGCCACGCGATCGATCTCGCGCGGGTGGCCAGATTCGCGGGGCTGACGACGGTGCCCGCCGGGCGCATGTCGCTGGACCTCGACGCCACGCTCCACCGCACCGGGGGCGAGGGACACCTGGCCGTGGACGTCACGCGGGCCTCGCTCGGGCCGATCAAGGACTCCGAGGCCCACGTGGACGTCACCCTCGCCGATCGCCGCCTCTCGGGCAGCGTCTCCGCGCGGCTGGCGGACGTCGGGACCCTCGCGGTGCAGTCCTCCGCGCTCGATCTGGGCGGTGCGGCACCCCTCGGCGCGCAGTCCTGGCGCGCCCTCGGCGGAACGGTCGACATCCAGGCGCACGTCGACCTGGCGCGGCTCGCGAGCCAGTTGCCCCCGGCGGCGCTGCCGGTCACCAAGCTCGGCGGCGCGCTCGACCTCCAGGGTCACGTCACGCGTGCGGCAACCGACGGCGCCTACCCGGACGTCACGCTGACGGCGGCGACGAGCGGGCTGGTCGCCACCGGCCCCGAGAGCGCCCCGTGGACGACGAAGGGTGTCGAGATCCAGGCCGAACTCACGGTGGACGGACAGACCGAGCGCACGATGCTGGAAGCGAAGGCCACGGACGCGCACGGGGTGGCGGCCTCGGCCAACGTCGGGGTGGACCACCTGCCCTACACCCGCCTCGCCGCGAGACAGGAGCCACCGCTCGACCTGCTGCGGACGATCCCCTTCGCCGCGACCGTGATGGTCCCGCCACGCGAGCTCGCGGAGCTGCCCGCGCTGCTCGGCACGCGAGGCATCCATGGTCAGCTCGGCGGCAGCATCGCGTGGGGCGGGACGCTCGACAGCCCGGCGGTCGACCTGCGCGCGACGCTCGCGAATGGCCACGCCCCCGCGAGCGTCCTCGCGGTGCCGTTCGATCTCACGCTCACGGGGCATTACGACGGGCAGCGCCTGGACGGTGACCTCGTCGCGAGCACGCGCTCGAGGCAGCTGCTCGACGCCTCCGCCCAGATCGACGCACGCGCGAGCGACCTGCTCGCCCGGCTCGGCGCCGCGGGCGCGCCGCTGCCCTGGAAAGCCTCGGGGCACGCGCAGCTGACGAAGTTCCCGCTGTCGTCCATCGCCGCCCTCGATGACCGGCAGGTGCGTGGACTCCTGAGCGGCGAGCTGACGCTGCAGGGATTGCACGACGACGCCAGCGCGACGCTCGACGTGGCCTCCGCGGATCTCGTGGTCGGGGACCTGCCCTGCAAGAGCGTGACGCTGAAGGCGTCCCTCGACGGCAAGGCGCTGGACGTGCAGACGCGCATCGACGAGACCGACGGTACCCTGCAGGCGACGGCCCACGCTGGCGCCCGGTGGGGAGCCGCGATGACTCCCACGCTCGACGCGACCCAGACCGCCGACGTCACGCTCGCGGCGAAGAGCTTCCGGGTGCTGCTGATCCAGCCGTTCGTGGAGAGCGTGTTCTCCGAGCTCGATGGGCGCCTCGACGCGGACGTCCGGCTGCATGCCGATCCCGCCAAGCACCTGCTGCAGCCGCAGGGCCGCCTCCACCTCACGGACGGGGTCGTCGAGGTCGCCGGCATCGGCGGCGAGTTCCACCAGACGACGGCCGAGATCGATCTCACGCCCGACGGCGTCGTGCGCCTGCAGAAGGCGAGCGCCATGGGGCTCAGTGGCAAGGTCGAGGCGGCGGCGTCGGCGCGCTTCGACGGCCTGTCCTTCGCGGGCGCCCGCGCCAGCCTCCAGGTGCCGCACCAGCAGCCGCTGCCCCTGGTCCTGGACGGCGTGCAGGTGGGAGCCTTCGACGGCCAGGTCGGCGTGTCCGTGGATCCTGTCGCGGCGAAGCAGGGCGGGGGCTACGCCGTGAAGGTCGACGTCCCCCAGATGCAGCTGCAGCTGCCGACGACGACGACCAACGCCGTCCAGAAGCTCGGCACGATCGAGGGCGTGACGGTCGGGCTGAAGCGCGGCGCGGCCTTCGTTCCGACGCGCCTCGAGGGTCCCACGCAGGCCGCCACGAAGGTGGACCGCGCGAGCTCCCCGCTGCACCTGACCGTGGCGCTCGGCTCCGACGTCGTGGTCAAGCGAGGCACGCAGCTGCAGGTCTACCTCGGCGGCTCCCCGACCATCACCGTCAGCGACGACGTGCACGCGAGCGGCCAGGTGCGCCTGTTGCGCGGCACCCTGGACGTGCAGGGCAAGACTTTCACCATCGAAAACGGCACCGTCACGTTCGTCGACGATCCCACCAACCCGCAGGTCGTGCTCTCCGCGTCGTGGCCCGCGCCCGACGGCAGCACCATCTACGCCGAGTTCGTCGGTCCGCTGAAGACGGGCAAGGTCACGCTGCGGTCCGATCCGTCGCACACGCAGAACGAGATCCTGTCGCTCATCCTGTTCGGGACGACCGACGAGCAGACGCCGGGAGCCAGCGGGACCACGGCGCAGGCGAATGCGGGGGTCGGAGCCGCGGGCGGCGCCGCCACGGCGCCCATCAACCAGGCTCTCGGCGGCGTGAACCAGGCGCTCGACAACATCGGCCTGGCGGGGGGCATCACGACGCGCGTCGACACGTCGCAGGCCACGCCCCGACCCGAGGTCGAGGTCCAGATCGCCCGCGACCTGTCGATCCAGGTCGCCTGGGTCCTGGGCGTGCCGCCGCCGGGCAGCAACCCGGACTCGACCCTCTTCACCCTCGACTGGCGCTTCCTCCGGAGCTGGTCGCTCGAGACCACGGTGGGCGACGCCGGCACTTCGATCCTCGACCTCATCTGGCAACACAGGTACTGAAGTGTCCTGGCAATGTCGCGCGACGAAGCGCTCTCCGCCGGCCTGGTCGTGGCGTTCGCGTCGCTGGTGACCGCGCACGTGACGCTCGTCGCAGGGCTGGCGGCAAGGCCGCCGCGCTGGCGGGCGATGGCCGGGCTCGTGGTGTTTCCCCTGGCGCTGCTGTGGGCTCGCGACGAGCGCATGCACCTTCGCCTGGTGCTCTGGCTCGCGAGCGGGGCGGCCTACGGGGTGCTGCTCTGGCTGGCCAGCAGGTAGTGTCCCGCGTCGGGTGAGAGCTACGAGACCCTTCCCCCGCCGCGCGCCTGCAAGGCCACATGGGTCACCGGCCGGGGGCGGCCGGCCCGCGGCGCCGGCGGGCCCCGGCGGGGCGCCCGGCTTAGACCCCGCCCCCCCAGTCCCCCCCCGCAACTGGGCGAACCACGCGGG
>VFSW01010628.1_pt1 | contig 13028 bp, 8 predicted proteins | sample 5358111 | NCBI WGS metagenome assembly VFSW01 (sample SAMN11554181, study PRJNA540505) | mine drainage metagenome | isolation source: sediment from site ElyBrook_90M | place: USA: Ely Copper Mine, Vershire, VT | collected 2017 | reverse complement strand
GATCGCGCTCGACGGATGCGATCAGCGACGGCGTCTTCATCGCCGTGATGAGATGATTGAAGAAACGCTGTTTTGCCGATTCGAACGCGGACCGGGCCGCGGATTTCGCCTGCGCATTGAGCGTGCCCGTTGCACCCGTGATGTTCGCCGCCCGCATGGCCGCTTCGAGATTGTTATGGATGATCGAGAAGGCGCCAGCATAGGCATCGTAGATGCGGATCTGCTCGTCGGTCAGACGGTGCTCGACCAATTCGTAAGCGATGCCCTCATAGGAAAGAGAGCGGGCCGTATAGAGGCCAAGCGCTTTCATATCGCGGGCGAGCACTTCCATTGCCGCGACGCCGCCAGCCTCGATCGCCTCGACGAATTCCGCACGCGTGGCGAACGGGAAATCCTTGCCTCCCCACAAACCAAGGCGTTGGGCATAGGCCAGATTATGCACCGTGGTGGCGCCGGTCGCCGAGACATAGACGATGCGCGCGTTGGGCAAGGCATGTTGCAGGCGAAGGCCGGCGCGGCCCTGCTGCGATGCGGCCTGGTCGCCGCGTTCGCCCTTGCCGCCCGCGGCGTTCTGCATCACGTGAGACTCGTCGAAGATGATAACACCGTCGAAATCGGCGCCCAACCATTCCACGATCTGCTTGACCCGCGAGACCTTCTCGTCGCGCGCGTCGGATCGGAGCGTGGCGTAGGTGGTGAACAGGATACCCTGCTCCAGCCGGATCGACGTGCCCTGCCGGAACCGCGACAACGGCGTCACCAAAAGCCGCTCCATGCCGAGCGCCGACCAGTCGCGCTGGGCGTCTTCGATCAGCTTGTCGGACTTGCTGACCCAGACCGCGCGGCGGCGGCCCTTCAGCCAGTTGTCGAGCAGCATGCCGGCGACCTGACGGCCCTTGCCGGCACCGGTGCCGTCTCCCAAAAACCAGCCGCGCCGAAATCGCACGGCATTCTCGGCTTCATCAGACGCGGCCGAGACGAGGTCATAGGTCTCGTCAACAGTCCATGATCCCGCGAGGAACTGAGAGTGGGCCTCGCCGGCATAAATGACGGACTCAAGCTGCGCGTCGGACAGTAGGCCGTTGGTGATGACATCGGTCGGAAGGTGCGGCCGATAGGAAGGGATCGGCGGCGCCACTGACGCCATGGCGGCGGACTGTACCAGCTTGGTGGGATGTGACTGAGAGCCGGGAATACGGATCGATTGAAGCGCGTATTCTTCATACAGCGCTTCGGTGATCCGGCCGCTCTCAGCCGGTGTCCATGCGACGGTCTCATAGGCGAGCTCAACGGCCACGGGATCCGATGTGGGAGCTGCGATGCCGGAGGGGCGCGTGGCATACGCGCGGACCGTTCGCGGAATGGCCGGACGCGTGATCGGCGGAGCCGCGACAGCGACCGCGATCGGCAGCCGTGCTGGAACGTCCTTCATGATCAATCTGAGCAGGGTGGTTACGTCCGGCGCCACGCCAGGAGACGATGGGAATGCCGTCGGGTTCTCCGCGGGCAACCGATCGATCACGGTCAGGCGCGTCTCGATGGTGGTGCCGTTCTTGGCGAAGACCGCGCCAGCGATGGCGGCACTGAAGACGACGCGCCCACATTCCTGCAACCGGACGAAGGCATCGCGCCAGACCGAATTTTCCGGAGAACAACTCGTCCCGGTGATCGCGACCAGCCGGCCGCCCTCGGGGAGCCGCGCCAAGGCCGACCCGATGTGCCGCAAGGCAGCATCGGCCATGCGGCGATCGACGTTAGCAATGGCCGAGAATGGCGGGTTCATTAGCACGACGCTTGGCTTGATGGCGATGTCGAGACGATCGTCGATATGCGCGGCGTCGAAGCGAGTGACGGCGACGCAAGGAAAGAGAAGCGAGAGAAGCTCCGCGCGGGTTTCTGCGAGTTCGTTGAGAACCAGCGACGCGCCTGACAGTTCGGCCAGGATTGCGAGCAGACCGGTGCCGGCTGAAGGTTCCAGCACGATGTCATCAGGCGTGATGGCGGCCGCGGCGCTCGCTGCAAGCCCGAGCATGATTGGCGTGCTAAACTGCTGAAGCGCCTCGCTCTCTTCGGAGCGGCGGGTATGGGTGGGAAGCAGGCTCGCGATCTTCGCCAGCATCGGCAGCATCGCCGCAGGCGAAGCGGCGCGCGCGCGCATGGCCGGACCGAACTTGCGAACGAACAGGACGGTCGCCGCCTCGCAGGCATCGTAAGCGGTCTTCCAGTTCCAGCCGCCATCAGCGTCGGAGGCCCCAAAAGCGTTTTCCATCGCCGTGCGCAAGACAGGTGCATCGATGCGCTGGCCGCGCTCAAGATGCTGAAGAAGATCGTGCGCGGCCCTGGCGATCGCGCCGGCCTTGGTCAGGGAACCGGACGCAGCGGAAAGCGGCGCGGCCGCGACGGCGGCCACGGAGACGGAAGTCGATGTCATGGGAAAAACCTCGAAAGAGCTGGAAAAGGATCGAGCCGCGGGGCGCTCTCTCGACCGCGCCGGCTCGAACCCATCCCGGCCAGACTCTCGCTCTCAAAGCCCGGTGATGCGGACGGTGTTAAGCCCGCACTGATCTCGGGACGTGCGACCCCGCACCACCAGGCCCGATTGTCAATTTGACCGCGCCACCACGCGATCCTGTATTAGCCGGATGCGTTGGCAAGCCTCGCAAGAGATCGCGATGGCATGCGAGCGGCGCAGAGGCACACGACGTCGTGGCCGCGCAGCTCATCGAGTGCGCGCAGCAGGTGATGCTGATCGCGCAGCGAGCGTTCCTATTTTGCGATGACGGTCGCACGGTCGCCGTCGGGGCCTATCCTGAACGGATTAACCCATTTGGTACCGCGTCCGATGTAGACGTCCCCAATCGGACGCCTGACTTGCGATTGTTTAGAATGGGGGACAAATAGTCGGCCATGTGAGACCCCAAAAATGCGAAAGTCCGGCGCAACGGCCGGGCTGATCGAATGTGGGGGTGAGAAAGTGGTCAGGTGGCCGACGCAAACGGATCAACCTGACGGTGGATTGGCTGAGCCCGGCCCATCCAGGGTTCGGGCCGGATGCATCGTACCCAGTTGGCGAAACCAGGGATGAACCCGAGGTCCTCGATCACATGCTGCTCCCCGATCAACCGGACTGGCACGACGCGGCCGGTAGATATCGCAATCGTCGCGCCAAAGAAGCGCTCCAGCATGAAGATTCCTTCGGCGTGATGCCGCAACGCGCGATGACGAAAATCGGCGGTGACCGCCTTCGACTCGTCGAACCATTGATGCAGCGGCAGATAGTCGTCGGCCGCCCCGCCCCATTTACGTACCGAGGACAGCGCATGGTGATAGGGATGTCCCATTGTCGCCTCCTCAAAATTCGTGGGAGTAGTGTTCGCACGACGTGCATCGCTCGTTGTAGTCGAGCTTGATCGTCCGTTCAGCGACGTCGAAGGTGAATTCACCGTAGGCACCGTCGTTGATCTCCCAGCCGGAGTGGGTCTGGCGGAGTAAATCATAGACCAGCGTTTCGACGGCCTCTTGAACGGTCTGGGTCTGGCGTTCGATCTCCGGATTTTCCCAGGTCGTGCAGGCGACTTCGATCCGGTCGAGTGGCAGTGGGGTGTTTCCTTCCCTCGCCTCGATGTCAAAGCGTTCGATCTGGCCGCTGTCGCCGTAGCCGTCGAACAAGACGGTGAGGGTCTCGATTCCCGCGGCGGCGAGCAGGTCGAACAGAACGGTTTTGTGGGCTGCTCGAATCTCCTCGGCGCGGCGAGCGTAATCGCGCTGCTTCTGGTCAAAAGCAGCGCCGTAAACTGCGGGCTCGGGTGTCGATAGTGGGTTGGTCATGGTCGTTCTCCTGACACGGAAAAGCCCGGCGCGGGTTCCGGGCTCGTCGATGAAATTGGGAAATTGCGGGGCGGCCGAGGCCACCCCGCAGGCGTGGATTATTCGGCGGCGATGATATGCGGCTGTTCATCGTCGACGTCGGCGGCAGCTTCATCGTCCTCGGCTAGGAATTCGGGCAATGCCTTAGCTCCGCCTTCGGATTCTTGTTCCACGGCAGCGACGTCGATGAGACGGAGCGGCTCGGGCAGCCAGCCCGTTCCATCGAGCAGCCGCTCGGCCTCCCGGGCCATGTCGCCCTTTTTCAGGTGGTCGATGAGTTGCACCGACGGCTCACCCTTGGCCTCGCGCACGGCTTCGAGAATGCGAGGCTTAGTGACCCGGCCGAGGTAATTGTCGACCGTCGGCTTCCAGCCAGCTCCCACCATGTCGAGTCCGACGGCACGGGCCAGGACACCGGCCTGGTCGAGTCGGCCACGAACGCCATGCGCGGAGATATGACCTCCGTTATAGCGGTTGGCCGGCTCGTGGAGCGCGTTGACCGCGGATGACGCACAATGCGCGAACAGCGCCGCCTGCTCCTTGCCGTCCAACGCCGTGAGGACGTCCCAGAGGTCGCCTTCGTCCTTGGGCAGGCGGGCCTTCCACCCATCGTGCCTGATGTCGATGGCTTCGGCCGAAGCGCTCTCTTTCAGACCCGGCGCTTGTGCCGGGAATGTAGGTGTGCGGATCGCAATCTCCAGGCAGCCGCTCGACGATACGAAGCGATAGAACGTCGCCAGCACGAAATTGTGCAGTACCGCCTGGAAGGCGACGGCCGGATCGTTTGCCAGTGCATTGCGTAGCGCCAGCGTTCGATGCGCGGTCAGCTCGGTGATGAGCCGGTCCGGCAGCGGCTTGACGGTGTCGTCGTCCTCCTCCTCGACAGGTTCGGCCGGCGCGCCGCCGACCGTGATGACCGCACGCTGGACCGAACCATTGGTCTTTGGTGCTTCGCCGGTCTCGCCATCGCCCGATGCCTCGCTCTCAGGATCGGCGAGGTCGGGCGCTTCATCCTCCGGCCGCACGTAGCCGCGATCGACCGAAAGCAATCCCTCGGCATCGATGCTGACAAAGACACCGGCGCGGGCGATCTCGGCCGGATCGTAGATGAGCGACCGGGCTTCGAAGGCGGACCGCGCCTTTTCGATCTCGCCGAGGCGCTGATCGATTGCGTCAGGGAATTCGTCGGCATCCTGATAGTCTTCCTCGATCTTGGCATATTCGGCGTTGAGGGCGTCAAGCGTCGCCTGCTCTTCCTCCGTCAGTTCGGGCGGCTCGCCGTCCAACTCGCGCAGGCCGTTGGTGTGGCCATAGGGGAAATCGATCGCCACCGCGATACATTTCCAGCCCTCGGCGGCGATAGCTTCGACGTCGGCCTTCAGCTTCTCGGTAACCAGACGGTCGAGCAGCGGGACATCCCGAAGCCAACCGCCTTCGTCATGCTCAAACAGGTCGCGCATGACGGCGCCACCGGCCTGCTCGTAGGCATCGAGTCCGATGAACTGGGCGCGACGATCCGAAGCACGGACGGTATTTTCGGTCAGCATCCGCCGGATCTGATACGGCTCGTCAAGTTGAGAGCGGCTCACATTGTCCCAAATCTGCTCCTGGCGCGCCGGGTCGGCGGTCACGGAGAAGGCCATGAGCTGTTCGAGGGTCATGCCATCATCGGCATAAACCTCATGCAACATCGGGGATACCGACGCCAGCCGTAGACGCTGCTTCACGACCGCCGGTGTTACAAAGTGGCGGGCAGCAATCTCTTCCTCACTCATGCCGCCGTCCCGCAAACTCTGAAACGCGCGGAACTGATCCAACGGGTGCAGGCCGACCCGCTCGTCATTCTCGGCGAGGGAATCGTCCTCGGCGATGCCGCCATCCCGGCCGACGCAGGGAACAGGTTGCGTCTTCGCCATACGCTTCTGCTTCACCAGCAGTTCGAGCGCACGGTAGCGTCGGCCGCCGGCCGGTACTTCGAACATTCCGGTCTCCTGGCCGTCTGCATCGACGACCGCACGAACGCTCAGGCTCTGTAGCAGCGTGCGCAGAGCGATGCTCTCCGCCAATTGCTCGATCGAGACGCCGGCCTTCACACGCCGAACGTTTGACTGGCTCAAGACCAGCTTGTTGAAGGGGATGTCGCGCGATGGACTGAGTTGATTTTCTGAACGCTCGCCATGCCGGTTTCTCCAGGACGGGCAGCCGAAAGACTCTCTCTCGACCTCCAACCCGTTACAGACAGACCGGCGCGCCTCTCACTCTCCGACGCGCAGCAACAACTGAGGGCTAAAACGGCGTCCGGACACATCACGCGGCCTCCTCGTTGCCTTCAACGACGGCATCGATCGCGGGCGGCAGAAAGGCGAGCAAGAAATCGGCGGCCTTCGATGCCGCACTCGCGGCGCGCACGACGGCGCGATTATCCTCGCGCAGTATCTTCACCCAGGAACCGATATAGTCCGCGTGACGCACAGTCGGAACAATATCTAGCGAAGCGCAGACGAAGGCACCCGCCATTTCGGCAACAAGCTCTTCGCGCGCGTAAGATTTTGAGCCGAATGAACCGGAGTGATCGCGTTTGAGCCGGCAGGCGGCGCCGGTCCAATGACCGAGTTCATGGAAGGCGGTGCGGTGCCAGTTGATCGGCTCGAAGTAAGCGCCCGGCGGCGGCACCTGCACGAAATCGCCTGTCGTGTTGTAGTAGGCCCGCCCGCCGCCGACGCGGAAATCCGCGCCGGTAGCGGCAATCAGAGCCTCAGCCCGTGGCTCAATATGGTCGGGTGGCGGAGGGACAACTGACGCAGCGACCCCCTCCGGCAAACCATCGCACTGGTCGGCATTGAAGACGGTAAAGCGCTTGAGAAACGGGATGGCGCCCGGCTCCTCGCCGACTTCTGCGGCGCGCCGACGTTCATCGTCCGGCGTGAAACGATCGGCATAGACGACGGTCGTTCCCCGCTCGCCCTTCCTGACATGGCCGCCGAGCCCGAGCGCCTGGCGAAAGGTGAGCCAGCTCTGTCCGGAGAAGCCGCCCTCAATAACCGCCCCCCACAGGATCAACACGTTGATGCCGGAATATCCGCGCTGCGTAGAGGCATTGCGCGGGATCGCGAGCGGCGCCTTGATCGCCGCCGTCCCCCACGGCTGCACCCACGGGATACGGCCGGCCTCCAGTTCGGCGATGATCTTGTCAGTGATTTCGGTGTAAAGGCTCGCGCGGTCGTTGCCGGCGCGAACGCGTGCGGTGTGTCTGGACATCGCGGTTCTCCGCGACGGGCGCCGGAAGCCTCTCCTCCGACCTTCGACCCGTCGCGGAAGAGCCGGTCCGCACTCTCACTCTCAGCGGCGGTGACGCGACAAGCACTTCAGGAAAACGGAAGGCGCGTCCGCACGGAAATCTTTTTGCGTCAGGGATCGTAGCCCGGAGGGGGAAGACCCGCATAGCGGGGCTTCAGCGGAGCCGACAGCCCGGTCCCGCCGGGAGACGCCACCCCGCTGCGCGTCACAGTGTCGCCACCGGGCGACGCGATGCTGCAGCACTGGGTCGGATACTTCAATACTGCCTATCGTCCTTCCGTGCCTCGCGCATGGAGCGTTCGCGCCAGATACTCATGCTTCCGTTCGATGCTTTCGGCACCCGTGATCTACCCGGCTCAAAACCCGAGCGCGCAGGTGTCGAGGCCGGATCCGAGGCCGGGAACAATGAGAATCAGACGACTGTCGCGATGGCATTGAGATTATCGATTGCGGTTTTTATTTCGGCATACAAATCTGCGTCGACAGTTCCCGCGTCGATCTCGACCACTAACGCAAAGCGCACCGACTGTTTCTCGGGATCTTTCATGGTTTTTGTCTTCCACCATCCGGCGACTGGATGAACAGCGAGGATGTTGCGGCGAGCGAGGTCCGAGGCCGGACAGGTCAGTTCGTCGATTTGGATCGAGCCGACGTCGCGTCGGTTCCGTCCGAATATCCAGCCATCATTTTCCTCAACCACTGGCCCATCGGGTTGCTCGGCGATTTTGCTGATCCTCGCGATGAACTCCGGTTTCCCTTCGTTGGGTCGATTCAATTTGAAGCGCAGATTGTGTGAGGCGTAGCGAAATTTCGAGCCCCGTGCCGGTTCAGAAGGGTTGGGCTGGATGAACGTGCTCAGAGCCACCCTCAATGTGACGGGGGTATTGGTGAGCTTGCGCAGCTCTTCCACCGGCCACGGAAGCTCGAATAGCTTCATTTCGTTGTGAACGTGCTCGGCACTAGCTTTGTCGTTTTTCCGATAAGGTGTGATCGTATCCTGCACGATCAGCGTGAGCGCATTAGACGCACTTCTGCGTGCCCGATCCATATCTGGAATGCCATAGCCGTAGCGCTGAAACAGTGGGCCATAGTCACCCTTCGCGGGGTTTGCCGGCAGATGGCTAAGCATCTGCTGAGTCCAACGTACTGAAGAGACAAAGAGCGCACGTATAGTCTCTGGCCAGAGATGGTAATAATCCGACCACAACTCAGTGATCGCCCGCGCCGCCAGGGCCGTTGCGCCGCTGGTCTCACCGCACGTCGTAAACGCTCTCAACGGAAATTGATGGTCCGTCGTAAGCAGCGAGAGCGCTGAGTGACCCATTGGCGGAGGTAGACCATTCACCACCCAGTTTCCGCCTTCGAAAACAACATCCGGCTTGATCGGCCAATAGGACAACCAGCTCGCGGTCCGGGACGATGGGGCAAGATCGCCGGCCGGGGCAAGGGGAACACCTGGCTCTCCAGCAGGCAAAACAATCTTGTCCGTGTAGGCGCCAACACAAATCGCATTCCAGGCGTGCGCAGGCGACTCGATTTCATTGTCAGGATGGTGGGAGGTCGATAGATAGTCATCATTCCCGAAAAGATTCTGATTTGTATTTCCCGCCGAGACAAGGAAGAGACGTGGGATCTTTTTCAGGCCTGAGGCACCGGCGATCAGTTGGTCGATTTCGCTCGACCAAGAGGTCGGCGCTCCATCGTGCGGTGTGTCGTCCTCGGTCGTGCTTGCCATCGCAAATGTGCGCCGTCGATCGGCAACGGTTTCCGCTGCGTTGATACCGGCGCGAGTCATTGCCCCCAACAGGTGCTGGGGATTGTGTCCCGCATCTGGTATGATTTTTGCCGACTCCAGCCGGTGCCGTATTTGGATCGGCATAATCGTCTGCAGTGCAATCGTGAGATCGCCATAGAGCGACAAACCAGCCAACTGCGTGCCGTGGCCGACACTATCTTCCACGCCCCACGCGGGATCGGCCGCGTGGCGATCGGCGACGTTCAGAGCGGGGGCAATGAGAGGATGAGCGCGACTGACGCCTCTATCGAGAAGCGTGATATAGGTCGGGTCATCGATTGCTTCGAACGTCGTCAGCCCCTGTAAGGCACCGAGCCATTCGGCTTGCTCCTCGATTTCCATCGCATCGAAATAGTCCGCAGTGACGGTGGGGGCGGCAAGCGCGCGGATGCCGGCGAGACGGCGGACGGCGAGCGCGAGAGCATCGCGCGTTGCAGTCGCAATCACGACGAGGTCCTCAGGGAATTCGAGGCGATCGGTCCCGATCACCACGCCAAATTCGGCTGCACGAGCAATGAATGCTTCGGCTTGCGACTTATCAAGCCAAATCTCCCATGGCGTTACGCCATCGCCATCGGGAAACTTCGCATCCGGGCTGCGCCACAGGGCACGAAGCCCGGCTTCGACAATGGCACCAATGCTCTGTACAAGATTAGCGTTGTAGGGACGGCCTTCGGAGCCATCCTTTTTCGTACGATTTTTTTCTGCGAAATCTTCGATTTTATGGCGAAGTTTGTCCAAGCCCTGGGCCGAGGCAAAGACCGTCGCTTTCGGAGGCTGGTTGTCCTCTGGATGTCCTGGCTCGACCGCCAGCAGGGTCAGATCACTGGCGTTCAGCCCCTTCGCGATCATGACTTCGCCAGGACGGCCCTGCACTTCGAGATAGACGCCCGGTCTTGCGTCATCCGTTATGTTCGGAAGGGCATCGAGTGCCTGGAGCAGAACCTGAGCATGCTGAGCCCGATTGGGCACATCATTTGGTCTTTTGGTCGACCCGCCGCCCTTGGCCTTGAATTTTTCTGCCTGTCCTAGACCGCTTAGTATGAAGTGTTGGAGATCCCTCGGCATTCACACCCGCCCCTATCCCATGTAATGAGCGTCGACGTTCAAGGGACGCGATGACCGCAGAGGTCTCAATCAGGCTTAATTTGCCTAGCACAGACCTGCGCGCGGCATCTTCGGCCGCGGCAACGACATCAGCCGTCGACAGCCCCTCGGCATTGTTTGCGACTTCGGACCAATTCACCTCACGAACGTCGAATCCACCCAGCCTGCGTCGCATGGCTTTCTCGATCGCCGGGCCGGCCGGCATCTCGTACGGCAGAACCAGATCGAAACGTCGAAGGATGGCGCGATCCAGAATCTGAGGAAGATTCGTAGTGGCGACGACAATCGAAGGGCCAGTATCCTCGTCCAGAAATTGAAGGAAAGAATTGAGAATCCGTCGAGCCTCGCCGACATCGTTCTCCGCGCCACGCGCTGCCGCCAGCGCGTCGATCTCATCAAATAAATACACACCCCGCGTTGTCCTGACGGCATCGAACACCATCCGAAGCTTCTGCGCGGTTTCGCCCATGAATTTCGTGATCAGGCCATGCAGCAACGCCGTAAAAAGCGGATACTTTAGCTCACCGGCAAGAGCCGCGGCGGTGAGTGTTTTGCCTGTCCCCGGAGGCCCAGCTAGCAATAGCCTTCGGCGTGGCCGAAGGCCCTTCGATTCAAGCTGCTCGGTCATGCGGGTTTCAACGACGACGTGAGCAAGCTCGTCTGCCAAGTGAGGTGGAAGGATCACATCACCGAGGCGTGTCGTCGGATAGCTCGCGCCAAGTAAACCCGCAAGGTCTCCTCGCGGTGCCGCAAGCGGCGTTGGCCTGGACAGGCTGGTCCTGTTGGCTGGAGTTTTGCTTGCCTCTGCCCACTGACGAAGTTGTTCGGCCAAGCGCTTGTGACCCTTTTGGGCTTCGGCAGCAGCAAGCTGCATGGCGAGATCGAAGAATCGATCCTCATCGCCTTCAGCATGGCTCTTGATGAGCCCGATAAGCTGTTGTGCCGACGCCATGTTCAGAACCTTTGGAACGGCCGCGGCAGCGCAAAATTTCCGGGCCGTCCTTGCGCACTCTATATAGAAAAACCGTTAACAGACCAGCGGAACTGTACCCGGCGATGCTGTTGTCAACGCCCGAAATAGCCGCTGGTTCAAGAAGGCCGTCGCTGGCTTGGCTGGCGTGTCTCACGCGTACGCAGGGCTACCCAGCAATCGTTCGTTGGCCTCGTTGTTGGTCGATGTGACCGACTACTCGCAATCGTGCGAACGCAGCTTTGCGAGATGCGCGATCAAGCGCATATGATGTCCGGATAAGCATCTTGTCGGTGTGCCGCGGCTTTCATCGTCGCGTACATCCTGATCCTGCCTCAAAAAGCCGGCAGGCCTCCTTAAAGGGTGAGCAAGAAATCTGACGCCGGTCGTGCGGCACTTATCAAGGGGTCGGGCGGGCGTACCAGTCGGTTTCACCAATGATGAAATACCGTGTCATCTGGGTGCCATCCCAGTGATACTGAAGCGTGCGCGCCTGGGTGACCGGCATTCGAATGAGGTTCGGCCAGAACAGTCCGGCCGCCTGCCCGGCCGGCCAACGCACACTCTGATAAGCAATCCCGTCGCTGCCGGTATCCTTCAACGAGAACGCAAGCCGCTGGGCTGGTTTCCAATCATCAGGTTGCAAACAATCATCGAATCCGCCGTCTCGCAAATCGTGCAATGATCCGGCAATATGTGCTCTGAGTTCGCGATACTGCGCGTCAGCTGGCGGTTCGTTCGTGCGTGCCATGAACCGCTCGAAATGATGCGCGGTCTCAGCCAAAGCGACCTCGAACCGATCGCCACAATACCACACGCCATAACTGCCGTCGGAAAAACGTCCCGGACGGTCGCGGGAAATATGAGTGAACGCCGCCATCGCCAAGCTCGCGGTCGGACCCGATACCCGGCGTCCGACGGGAACGAGGCTGAGATCGCCGATCTGGTCGCGCACGCGCGGATTTGTTTTGGCCTCCGCGCTAGCAATCAGATCCCAATCGGCGGCTTCAGCGATGTCCTCAAACAGCCACACAGGAGGATAGATCGTGCGGATGATACGATGGCTGACGGACCAATCGACATCGGCAAGCGGCGGAATGGACGTCACCAGCCACCACGTTCGGCGTCGAGATAATTGCGGACCGCCGTCAGATCGCTTGGCGCTCCCGCCAACATCCGATCAAGCGCGGACTTGCCGCCAAAAGCCGTGTTAGGTCTCGACACCCAGGCGTAGCCACGCTCCGGTTCCGTAAAAAGATGGCGCAAGGCCTTGTGAATACCCATAAGGTCTCCGAGACGCCACACGGTGTCGGACGGCACCGCGCCGATCTCGCCTCGCTTCCACCGATAGAAGGTCGACGGACTTGGTTGCCCGAGAAGTAAGCGCGCCTGGACGTCGTTCAATTTCCAAAGCCGGAGGAGATTGACGACCGCCCGGAGCATAGCCGCCGCTTCCGCCTGGGTTACCTCGCTTGTCGCCGGGTCAGCTGTCTGCGCTATTAACATTTGGCTCATCAGACGCTCCTATGCCAATTGGCACATATATAGCAATTTATGTCTCATGACACAAGCCCGCCCGCAACGCCTGCCGCGCTTCGTTGCTTTCACGCGGTGTCCCGGGGCGAAGGTGGATCCAATTCAAGCGGTCACGCGATCGCCGTCCTCTTGGCTAGGTACCCAGCCATGCACCCGGCGAACAGAGGTCGATCATCGTCACCCTCCGTCGAGTAGCCAGCACCATCATCCAGGCAAGAAATCGGGACATTCGGCATCTTCTCCATCAACTCGACGACAGAGACGGACGCCGAGACGCAAGCTAGCCGTCACGGATGAACGTGCCGGTCTCGACATTGAACGTGGGCGTCACCGCGATCGACGTGCCTGGTCGTCCACCAGCACCTGCTCCTGCCACCGGGATCGGGTCTGGTCGCGCGGTGAGGCGCCGCACCGCGCGGTCTCGATTACATCTGACCCAAACGCGCGTGGACCCGG
>VFSW01010627.1_pt1 | contig 13028 bp, 16 predicted proteins | sample 5358111 | NCBI WGS metagenome assembly VFSW01 (sample SAMN11554181, study PRJNA540505) | mine drainage metagenome | isolation source: sediment from site ElyBrook_90M | place: USA: Ely Copper Mine, Vershire, VT | collected 2017 | reverse complement strand
GGTGATCGTGTTCATGGACACGATCATACTCCCTTTTCAGTTGTTACAGTCCACTCGTTGTGACCCAGAAGTCGCGACACGAGCTGGCAACGGCTGTTGACCCCCACCTTCGAGTAGATCGACCTCAGGTGATTTTCCACGGTACGGCGCGCGATGGAGAGTTCCCGCGCGATGGCAGCGTTTCCCTGCCCTGCGCAGATAAGCCGCGCGACCATGACTTCGCGGCCCGTCAGCGACAAGCGGGCGCATGCTGCATCCACGTTCATCGCCAGTCCAGCCTCGCTGACGATCAGCACGTAATAGACTCGAAGGTCCGTGCCGCAAAACGTCCGGATCTCTATATCGAGAGACACGGACGGATTCGAGCCGATGTTGGGTGCTGAGACGTGGGCGCGACGACTTCGTCCAACGCTGGGTGGGCCATCAAGCAGGTGCTTCCGCAGGGTGGCGAATACCTCCGGTTGAATGGTGTGCCCGAAATGATCGTTGCGTTGCAGGCAAAGTTGCGACAGACCGCGCCCGTTCGCTTGACGGACCCGCAAGTCTTCATCAAGAACCAGTATTCCGAACCCCTTACCAGCGTCCGCCACTTCGTCTAGCACAGTTCCGGTTAGCGAAAGCGCCTCGCGGTACGCGAGGTTGCCCAGCACAGGTCGAAGAACCGGAGCGAGTCTCTTTAGACGGCCAATCTCGGTCTCGGAAAAGCAACCCGCTCGTTCCGGACGGTGAAAGCCTATACACATTATTTGTGGCCCTAGTCCGGTGCGCACCGGTACTGCGGCCGCGAGCACATGACCAATGCCGAATCGTTCGAGAAATTTTCGGTAGCAGACCTGGTCGCGCCAGCCAGGAATCTCGGACAGCGCAGTGACGAACGTACTTTGGGCGTCGGCACCTGAGTGCAACCACTCGAGGGCTGGCTGCACCATTGGGTCGAGTGCGTAGAGGCCCTCCGCATAGATGTCCACCGCGCTGGATTGGCCGCCGAAAAAGAAACGCTGTCCAACGATGTCGCCATCCAGTGGTAGCCCCAGGAATTGAACGAATACGCCGCTAGTAGCGCCGACCGCTCGCGTGAGTGGTTCGAGGACGGTGTTCCTCGTCTGCTCAAAGGACGTGCACGACAGGATGCGCTCGACGGTTCCCGAGGCGCCGGCACTCCAAGACGTGTTTGTCGTGGCCAACATCCAACCCCCAATCGTTGTCGGCCGGCAACGGCCGCCGTTCTGTCCGCTATTCCGTTGCCGTCTATCGCGACATACTGCGCCTTCGGAATATGCGGCTGCGCGATCGTTTTTGCAAACTGGCGTCATCAGAGATCAGCGTCGTGCCGGCGATGACGACCGATGGAATCCCGTTCGTAGCTCGCTATCAGTCGCATAAACTTCGAGAAATCAACGGGCTATTCCGTGTTATTGCGCCGGAATACGCAGTCCCCACACTTCAGCCCGATAACCGTGCCGCCCACCCGCACCTCAGCGCTGCGCGGCCATTCGTCTGGGTTGCCGGAGAGTCATCGCGTCATCACGAGGCTACCGCGACCGACCTTCCAATCGGGCAATGCAACACCCTCGCCGGCATGGGACACCACAGCTCCGAATCGCGATGACGCACTCTCCAGGTGTGGAGATCGGAGTTGGCTGCTGAGGCGCAACAGCCGCACTTGCGAGCCTTCAAGGATCATGACCGCGAGTATTCGGCAGTTGCACAACACCGCCGCCTCCGCGCAAGCCCTCACCCGACACCACCCCGTGCAGGCCTTTCGACCTCGAATGACCATCAATCGGCGCTTCGTGGCGGACTTCATGGCAGCCGATGCCTCGTGTTTCTCATTGGGGTTCGTGGAGGAACAAAGGCGCGTCAGCGGATTCTTGGCGCTCCCCCCGATCCGTCTGTCCCGCGGCAGCTACAGAAGTGGGGCTGCAATTGGGTCAAGGGGTGATCACCCGGGTTGATCGGAACAAAAGAGTTCGCAGTGATTCATTTTACTTTTGAGTTTTACGGATGGACGTCCCAAAATTTTCTGGACACGCAAATCTAACGGAGTCACGGGATTGGAGGGAAGCCGATGCCGACAAGAATCAGTGCTGGGAACGTCCGCCGAATCCGTGCGTTCATCAAAGCAAACGGCCAGCAGTACGACGTCAAACGCTGTGCCGACTCCTCGGGACTGCTCCCAGCGGATAATACGCTTGGCATCATGTTCCGATCTCACCCCGAGCTCAAGAGGATGCAAGACTTCCCCGGCTGATTCGCGCATTGTTCGTTGCCAGTCACGGCATCTATAGCGCGCTGCGCGACCGTTTGCATCGCTATCTGCAGCGCATGACCGCCATTCTGCAAACTGCGCGTGTTCGGTTCCGTCGTGCAGGGAACCGACAGGGAAGGCAGCGATCTGGAGGTTCTGGTCCACGCCCTGCCCGGCACCACGTTGTTTGATCCGGGCGGCTTGCAGGTCGAACTGGAAGATCTACTCGCCGTGTCCGTCGACTTGGTGACGCCTGCGGATCCATCGGCGGACTTTCGCCGGCAGGTGCTTGCCGAGGCGCTGCCCGTATGAGCGAGAGTCGTCTACCCGATTATCTTGAGCATATGCGGCAGGCGGCGACGAATGCACGAAATTTCGTCGACGGCATGAAGAAAGAGGATTTTCTTGCCGACAAGCGCACGCATCAAACCGTCATCATGTCCTTAGTCATGATCGGTGAGTTGGCAACGAAAATCGCGGATCGTTATCCTGATTTTTCCGTTCGACATCCGGCAGTCCCCTAGAGCAATATCCGCGGCATGCGTAATCGCATCACTCACGGATACTTCAATATCAATCTCGAGGTTGTTTGGGATACCGTGCAATCGGCGCGACCGGATCTGCTGTTTTACTTGAGCGCAGGTAATGAGAAATGACTGACAAAGCCGATTTTTCGCCTCGCGCAGCCCCCTTTTGGCAGCCTTTTGGCACATTGAACACTTTTTACACAAATCTTACCGACGGGCCCCATACGCGCGAGATCAGCTTCACAAGCGACGGCCGCGTGTGTACGTCCAACAACCCGTTCCCCGCCGGCGCGCTCGTGGTCGCTGAGTAGTTCTCGTCATGGTGGCGCGGCGAGGCGCGTGCCACCATGACTCTGGGCGATGTTGGACCACCGTCAATTGATTGCGTTCAGCCATCAGATCTTTGAGGGAGGGGATTCGAGTGTCACGTGCCATCACCTTACAGTGCTGCATCGCCGGTCTCCTTGGTGCGACCGCTTCGGGAAGTGCGCTAGCCCAGCTCGCCGCGGCGACCAGCGCATCGCCGCCGACGGAGCTCGCCGAAATCACGGTCACGGCGCAGAAGCGCAAGCAGACGCTTAATGACGTCGGACAGTCCGTCTCGGTGATCTCCGGTGACGAGCTCGCCGCGACCGGCATTACGGACGTCGGCGACCTGCCCAAGGTCACGTCTGGCTTTACCGTCGGCAAGACCTACACCGGCTACCCGGTGTTTTCGATCCGCGGCGTCAATTTCAACGCCTCGCAGTTTTCGGCCGCACCGGCAGTCACGACCTACCTCGACGAGGCGCCGCTGCCCTACGGCCCGATGACTTCTGGGGTGCTCTACGACATCGAGCGGGTCGAAGTGCTGAAGGGTCCGCATGGCACGCTCTTCGGTCAAAACGCGACCGGCGGCGCGATCAACCTGATCGCGGCGAAGCCGACGGCCGAGCTCGCGACCGGTATCTCCGGCGAAGTTAATAACTTCGGCGGTGTCGAGCTTGCGGGCTTCGTCTCCGGACCTGTCTCCGATACGCTGCGCATACGGCTCGCGGCGACCACGACGCAGGGCGGCGCCTGGCAGCACGGCTACTACCTGCAGCCCAACCAAAGGAACGGCGACCAGGAGAAGGGCGCGGCGCGCCTCCTCATCGAGTGGAAGGCCGCCGACACGCTCACCGTCAACCTGAACCTGAACGCCTTCTACGATCACAGCCAGCCGCAGCTGTGGCAGCTCGCCTCAGTCAACATCGCGGTGCCGGCCAACGGCTACCCGGGCCTGCAGAATTACCCGCTGCCGACCAACGCCCGCGAGGCCGAGGCCAATGCGCTCTCGCGCTACAACAATCGCAACGCCCAGGAAGCGCTGCGCATCGACTGGGACATCGCGCCGCACGCCCGCCTGACGTCGATCACGAACTACGTCGACTCGAAGTTCTACCAGCCGTTCGACGCCGACGGCACCGCCGATCCACTGATCTATGTGACCTCGGTCGGCACCGGCACGAGCTTCTCGGAGGAACTCAGACTCTCGGGCGCATTCGTCGACAATCGTCTCAACTACATAGTCGGCGCTAACCTGCAGCACGACCACATGCTGGATGCGCACGAGAACGAAGACCTCATGCACTTTTCGGATCTCCCGCCGAACACGACGTTGAACTCTATCTATACGGAAAACAACCGGGCCAACGCGGCGTTCGCCAATGCCGACTTCAGTCTCGCCAGATGGGTGACACTAACCGGGGGCGTGCGCTATACGAGCACGCGGCAGACGATGCTCGGCTGCACGGCCGACAGCGGCGACGGTTCGGCCACCGGGCTATTCGGCTTCGTCGCGAACGAGCTGCGCGCGGCTACCGGGCAGCCGCCTACCAATTTGTACGTGCCGGGCGGTTGCATCACAATCAACGACGTCGGTGCACCGCCCACGTTCCTGCCACTCCTGACCAACGTCGCCCAGTCTCAGGACAACGTCTCGTGGCGCGGCGGCGTCAACTTCAAGACACCCGACGGTGACCTCTACTACCTACTCGCGAGCCGCGGCTTCAAGGCGGGCGTGTTCCCGTTCCAGGACACGGTCCTCGCCAGCCAGACGCTGCCGGTCCGGCAGGAGGAGCTTACCTCCTACGAGGCCGGGTTCAAGCTCGCGCTCGCCGCGCGCCGCGTTCAGGTGAACGGCGCAGTCTTCTATTACGACTACCTCGACAAGCAGTTCTTCACCTACGCACCCTCGCCGCTCGGGCCGTCGGCGACGATCGTCAACATCCCGAAGTCGAGGGTCGTGGGCGAGGAACTCGAGATCACGGCACTGCCGGTGCGCGGGCTCACGCTCCATGCCGCGGTCACGCACATTGATACGCGGGTCGGTAACTTCCAGGGCTACGACATCCAGCTCGCGGTCGTCGATTTCACGGGCAAGTCGTTCAATTTCGCGCCCGACTGGTCGGCCACTGCGAATGCCGAGTACGCGTGGCCCGTTGGCGCCGGGTTCTCGATGTTCGTCGGCGCGAACGCGGTGCTCGACAGCACGACCTATGCGGACCTGGGCGAGAATCCCTCGACGACCATCCCGGCGCGCACGCTCGTCGATGCGCGGGTCGGGGTCGAGGCGGGCACGCACTGGCGCGTGGCGCTCTGGGGCCGCAACCTCGGCAACAAGTACTACTGGGACACGGTCGCACCGGGTGGCCCCGACACCAACGTCAAGAACGCTGGCATGCCGCGCACGTTCGGCGTGTCGGGGGTGTACAAGTTCTAACCAGCTAGGGACAATCCTCGTGGACCCGGACACCCAGCGGCTGCTCGACAGTATCAAGGCGAGCGGCGGGCTCGCCCTCAGCTCGCTCTCGGTGAGCGAGGCGCGTGCTGTGGTAGCGGCGGTGAGCCGGCAGCTTGCCATTCCGCCGATACTGGTCACCTACGTCGAGGAGCGCACCATTGCTCCACATGGAACGCCCTTCAAGGTGCGCATCTATCGCGCAAACGACGCTCCGCCCGCGCTGCCGGTGCTCGTGTACTACCACGGTGGCGGATTCATGCTCGGCGACCTCGATACCCATGATCAGCTGTGCCGCTACTGTGCCGCTACTGTGCGGCGCACGCAGGCGTGGTCGTGGTCGCGGTCGACTACCGGCTGGCGCCGGAGCAGCCGTTCCCGGCGGGCGTCGAGGACTGCGCCGCGGCACTCAAGTGGGTTGCCCAGCACGCGGACGAGTTCGGTGGCGACGCTGGGCGCCTCGCGCTCATGGGGGACAGTGCGGGCGGCACACTAGCGATCGTGACCGCGCTCGGCGCTAGCCACAGCGGCGATCCCGCTGTCACCCTCATCGTCGCCCTCTACCCGTCCGTTGACCTGCGCCCGTCCGCGGCCCGCTACCCGTCCATACATCGGTATGGCGGCGGCGAGTTCCTATTATCGATCAACGACATCGACTGGATCCGCGAGCACTACGTACCGCGAGGAACCGACTTCGCCGATCCGCGGCTTTCGCCGATCCTCGACCCCGGTCTCGGCGCGATGCCGGCCACGCTGCTGGTGCTCGCCGAACGCGACCCGCTGTGCGATGAGGGACTTGCGTTTGCCGCGCAACTCGAAGCGGCGCGCGTGCCGGTCACCACCCGCTGCTACGCCAGTACCATCCATGGGTTCGTGTCGTTCGGCGGCACGATTGCGCTTGGGCGGCAGGCTCTCAACGAGACGTGCCAGTATCTGCGCTCAGCGCTGCGTAAGAACCTCGCGGGACCTGGCCGGGCGGCGTAGCCGCAGCGGAGAGTCGGAAGAGAACCTCGGCCTCGAAAGCCGTCGCTCAGCGCAGCAGGTGCCGCAGGCCGAGGAGCGTCGGATGCCAACTGTCCATCGTGCATCTCCCGAGGCTCACAATTGGCTCAAATCGTCCATCCCGTCGGAACCTTGCACAGCTCGATAACGATGCCGAGTTTCGACTCGGTGTCGAGATACACCGAATCGCCGTCGCGATTCGGCCCGAAGCCGTAGGCAGAAGCGAGGACTGAGTAGCCGATGCGCTGTGCCTGGGCTGCAGCGACGGCCACGTCCTGCACAGCGAGGCATACGTGATGGATCCCCGGGCCGTTGCTATCGAGGAAGCTCTGCAGCGGGTTCGGGCGCGACACCGGTTCCGCCAGCTCGAGCACGAAACCCTCATGCTTTAGCAACGCGGCACGCGCCTGGAACTGCCGCAGTTTACCCAGGTATGTGAGAGGAGCTTCGAAGTCAAAAATTTCCGCCGGCCCAAAGCCAAATATCTCGCTCCAGTGCCGAACCGCCCTCGCCACATCGCGGACCACGATGGCCAGATGCACGGCTCCTCCGACCTTAATAGCGCCAGCGGCGGGTTTCACGGTCTCATAGGACTCGGCCGCTTCGATTGGTGTGCCGATCTGCGACAGCTCGACCACGGTGCCGAGGTCCTCGCGGGCATCGAAGTAGGATACTTTGTTGCCGGCGGCACCGACTGAATCGGACCAGAGAAGCTCGGTGTAACCGAGCGAGCGCAGCCGCTGTCGTCCGCTCTCGATGTCATCGACTAGGCAGGCGATGTGGTGCCCGCCCGCCGGCCGCCGCGCCAGCACGTTCTCGAACGGGTTGGGCTCCGTGAGAGGCTCGTCATAGCCGAACGTGAGAAACCCCATCTGCGCCACCGCGGCGCGCACCGACAGCACTGTCGGCTTGCCGTGTACCCGGGCCGCACCCTCGGAAAACGTGAACTCCATACGGCCCCACGGGCCGACGCCGAAGTGCTCCTGAAAGCGCCTGACGCTCGTGTCGGCCGCCTTGGTGGCGATGGCAATGTGCCAAATCGATTTCACTGGAATCGCAGCCGGGAGTGTTGTTGGTGTCATGGGCAGCCTTCTTCAGAATGATAGTCGCAATCTCGTCCATGGCGAAGAAAAGCGAAATAGCGAAAATTACTCAAGCCGCCCACCACTCTCCGAGGAAGACCCACACAGAAAGGGTTCCGGTATGTAAGGGACTTCCCCTGCCCGGCACGGCATCGTAGTGCCAAGATCGAGATGTTGGAGTCGTCGATCTAACCAGGAGGGGAAGCGATGAACGAGCATACGACCGTGGGTATCGATCTGGCAAAGCATGTGTTTGCGGTTCACGCAGTCGCAAGGGATATCGTTGAGCAAGACCACCGAGCGATCAAGCGGCGCTGCGCGTGAATGACTGGATTCAAATCATTTGCAAATGTGGCGATCACGATCTCGGGCATCGATTTAGCTCATCGAATCCACAAGCGCCAGTTCTCCTTTGGACCCGGCCGTCGTAGACGCGGCGAGTCCCTCAAGCAGCAATGGGAGAGAGCTCTGGCGTAATGGTTCGCGAAGCCAAGTGGGGAAGCGTTTGATTTGGGGCCCGCAGGTGCACCAGAACCCGCGGGATTCGACCTTCGTCTCATGGTGCCGAGCGACGTTGTAGTGCGGTCGCGCTCGGCCGGATGGGATGGGCCCCGCCAACTAACATTAGGTGGTTTACGCTATTTGAAAGTGTCACTAATCCTTGCATCCTCACCGCTGCGCCAAAAGCAAAATCAGGAGGACGGGGTGGCAGGACGGCTTGATGGCAAGGTTGCGATCATTACCGGAGAAGGCTCTGGTATTGGCCGCGCCGCATGTAAGACCTTTGCGGTAGAAGGGGCACGGGTCGTCTTCGCCGATATTGATCTTGGCCGCGCCAAAACAACAGCCGTTGGCATCGGGGACGCTGCCGTCGCACTCAAACTGGAAGTCGGTTTCCTGCGTGACTGGCAAGGCAACGTGGACCATGCGGCCACGCGTTTTGGGAAACTCAATATAGTCTGCAATATCGGTGAGGTTGGATTTCCCAGCACAATCGGGGACACAACGCCCGTTCAGTGGCAAAGGATGACTGATGTCAATCTGACTGGCGTTTTGTGGGGATGCGAATTCGGCATCAAAGTCATACGAGCGCATGGCCGGCGCGACGCAATTATCAATGTGTCGTCGATAAGGCGGTCTGGCTGGCATTGCAGATGTCACGGGTTATTGCGCCACCTAGGGTGGAGTTAGCATGCTTGCCAAATTGGCCGCCCGGCATTGCGCAAACGAGCGGTTGCCGATCCGCTGCGTTTCTATTCATCCAACGTGTGTCGATAGCGAAATGCTTGACCCGGTGGCGACCCCGTTCTCCAGTCGAGAGACAATGGGTCGGGACATGAGCGCGCTGGTTCCGATAGGGAGCATCGCCAAGCCGCAGGATATCGCTAATGCGATCCTGTTCGTGGCTTCAGATGATGCTGCGATGATCAGCGGTTCAGCGATTGTCGTCGACGGGGTTCAGTTGGCGGGTCCGCGAAGTGCTCATGGTGCTTAATTGGAAGTTAGTACAAAAACATTGGACAGAGTCGCAGGAAGAGCGGCCATCGTGACCGGCGCGGCGTCAGGTGTCGGCGCCACCATTGCCAGGTGGTTTCACGAGGGAAGGGGCGCATGTGGTAGCAACCGACGGGGTTGCAGCCGTTGGCGCGCGCGCAGCTTATATGGACACGACCGACACACTGCCGGGAATGGTGGAACTGATTGAGATGACCCCACAAACCGAGGAGTTTTTCACCAAAATACGCGACGCCTCTGTTGATTGGGATGGCCGAAAACCAATCCGCACCTTTGGCTGGATCTGTCCAATACTTAAAGTGTTTGAGGAAAAGTAATGAGCTCCAAAACCGTCAGCAAGATGATTCTTGATACCTTCAAACGTCATGGCATCCGCAACATCTTCGGTCTGCCTTCCGCGCAGATTGTGCTCATCATGCACGAAGCCAGTACCGACAATTATTTCAATTACATGACCACTCGCCATGAAGAAGCGGCCGCGCACATGGCTCACGCGCTTCATTGTGTCTCGGGCGAAGTCGCAGTCTGTTTTGGCACTGTCGGTCCAGGCGCAACCAATCTGCTGCCCGGTGTGGCGGCGGCGGCGGCCGATAATATTCCGATGATTGTCCTGACTTCCAATAATCAGGTTAACGTGCTCGACCCATACAGCGATCTTCTCCAGAGCGCCGATCATATTTCTCTTTACAAGCCAATCACAAAATGGCGGGCCCAGATTCGCGACGCCGGCCGGGCTCCTGAATTGGTGGAGCGGGCAATACACATGGCTAAATCGGGCCGTCCCGGTATCGTTCATCTTGACATCCCCTGTGATGTCGGGACATTTCAATGCGATGATCGAAGCGAGAAAAGCTCCTCCGTCCCTCCAAAGCCCGTCCCATCTTCCGCAGAAATAGAGAAAATCTGTCAACTGCTCGCATCGGCAAAGCGGCCCCTGCTAATCGCTGGCGGCGGTGTTGCTCGTTCTGGGGGTGCTCAAGAATTTAGACGGCTAGTTGAAGTCACTCAATTTCCGGCAACGGCGACGCCAAAAGGTAAAGGCGTTTTGGCTCCGGATGCGCCAACGCATATCGGCAGCGGTGGCATTATGGCGGGTGATCCCCTTTTCCACGCCTGCCGGGATGCCGATGTCATCCTTTGCATTGGCGGGAAGTTTTCCACATGGATGCCGATCAACAAGTTGCCGCTTTACCCCCTACCCAAGGGCCAGAAAATCATTCAGATCGACATTCATCCAGATGCCTTGGGGACAAACCTGCCGATTGATTTTGGCGCTGTTGGCGATGCCGCACTGACCGCAAAGCTTCTGGCCGACAAACTCGCAACCATGCCGTTATCGGCAGATCCTAAATGGCTTAAAACCCTGATGGGGGAAAAGCGGGACTACCAGGGGAAGCTTGATGCCATAGCCGGCGAGGTTTTTGCGCCCGGTACTAGCTTTCTTAATTCGGCAGCTGTCTGCAAGGCCATAGCCGAAATGCTGCCGGATGACGCCATTGTTTGTATCGATGGCGGGCAGACCATGGAGTGGGCTTTATCCTACATTCATCCGTCAAGCACGGATCGAATTGTTTATAACTCAGGCATGGGCCATCTTGGCAGTGGCCTGCCTTTTTCCCTTGCAGCGAAAGCTCACGACCGCAGCCAAACCGTTGTTCTGCTGACCGGTGACGGCGCTTTTGGTTGTACCGCACAAGAGCTTGAAACCGCAGCTAGATACGGTCTTAACGTTGTTGTCGTCGTGCTCAATGACAGCTTCTGGGGCATGTATACGCCGTTTAGGGAAATGCTTCAAAACGATCATTTGGGAATAAAGCTTACGAATGTGGATTTCGCGGCTGTAGCAAAAGGTTACGGCTGCGAGGGCCACAACATCTCGACCCTGGATGAGTTGAAGTCCGCATTCAAGAATGCCCTGACCGCGAACAAGCCAAGAATTTTGGACGTCAAAGTTAATTTCACTCCCCATCCACAGGATGGCTATTGGGGCCAGATCGTCCTTGCCGGCATGAAGTTTCCGGGACTGTAAAGGTCGGTCTTATGAAATAGGAAACCTGTGGGGTGCGAATTCGCCAATCATAGACATCATGGCCCGCCACGAAGTTGAGGCGGGCTGAAGGATCTGTTGGAGAAGAAGGGTCTGCCTCCTTTATCGTGGGTTGCGCACCGAGGTGCGCCGAGCCACATACAGAACGCGGTGAAGCGATTGCTGTAATCATCACAGGAGGCAGACCATGGATGATTTTATCACTGCATCGGTTGGGTTGGATGTCCACGTCGATTCGATTGCGATTGGGGCGGCCAAGGCCGGGCGGGAGCCGCCGCGGTTTGTCGGTGTCTCGCCAAGCGGATGAGCGAAATCCGCGAGGCAGCGCTCTATGGGCACCGCGCGGCGCGCACGTTTCGGTGTGCGGCGACGAAGTACCTGCAGGAATATGCTCACAAGCGCAGCATCATGGATGATGCGATGCACCTGAAGCAGCTCGACCCGTTTATCGGCGACCTGGAACTGCAACAGGTGCATATGAGTAGCCTGGAGAGGTTCATCGCGCAGCGTCGCGCCGATGGAGTCAAGACTAAGACGATAAACATCGCGCTCGGAGTGGTGCGTCGAATCTTGAATCTATCTGCGACGGAGTGGATGGACCAACGAGGTCTGACCTGGCTGGAGAGGGCAGCAAAGATCAAGTTGTTTCCATTGATCGATGCTCGGCGCCCCTACCCGCTCTCTGATGAAGAACAGGCGCTCTTGTTTCAGCGGCTCCCCGATCACCTCGCACGAATGGCGCTTTTTAAGGTGAACACGGGGTTGCGTGAACAAGAAGTCTGTCGGCTCAAATGGGAATATGAAGTTCCGGTGCCCGAGTTGGATACCTCGGTCTTCATTATCCCGGCAGAGCACGTCAAGAACGGCGAGGAGCGCTTAGTCGTGCTGAACCGCATCGCGCGGTCGGTGATCGAAAGCCAGCGCGGTGTCCATCCGGTCTACGTGTTCGTTCATCGGCGGGCGAAGGCATCCCCACCGACGCCGGTCTTGAAAATGAACAACACCGCATGGAAGGCAGCGCGAGAACGTGCGGCCAATGACTGGCAAGAGGGGCATGGCATGGAGGCGCCGACGGGGTTCCGGCGGGTTCGGGTTCACGATTTGAAGCACTCATTCGGACGGCGCCTGAGGGCCGCCGGAGTGAGCTTCGAAGATCGCCAGGATCTGCTCGGACATCGCAGCGGGCGCATCACCACGCACTACTCGCAGGCAGAACTCACCAACTTGATCGACGCCGCGGAGAAGGTTTGCTCGACAGAGTCCCGCAAAAGTCACGCAAACACCTGGCTTCGGCGTCGGACAGGCTGAGGGAGGACGATCTAACTTCTTGATCCAGTGATTTTAGAGTGCGCCCGGACGGATTCGAACCGCCGACCACCTGGTTCGAAGCTATGTAAAAATCGCCGGGCTTGATTTCGCCGCCGATTTATTTGTTTGGATTCAGTATCTTAGAAAACCACCGCCGCCGGGACATCGTTGCATTTGTCACGACCGAGCATAACGAAGCTGTACCGACTCCCGCAAAAGTCCCGCGAGCCTCAAACACGGCGGCCCAGTCTTTGTCCGCCGCCGCCAATGAGCCGCCGCACCACAACGATTAGCCAAGAAGCGAGCGAGTTTGAGTTTCCGAACAGAACGGGGTCCAATCAGAGGAAACCGGGTTGGTCCATTGCGCGAAATCCTCCACGACCAAACCCGCATACCCCACACTTCCTTATGCTCTCCTACGCCGCGTCTGCCTTGGGCTCGGCATCCGGGTCGTAGCCCAGATTCGGTGCCAGCCAGCGTTCAGCTGCGGCCAGTTCCATGCCCTTGCGCTGCGCATAGCTTGCCACCTGATCGCGGT
>VFSW01010626.1_pt1 | contig 13030 bp, 11 predicted proteins | sample 5358111 | NCBI WGS metagenome assembly VFSW01 (sample SAMN11554181, study PRJNA540505) | mine drainage metagenome | isolation source: sediment from site ElyBrook_90M | place: USA: Ely Copper Mine, Vershire, VT | collected 2017 | reverse complement strand
GCAACCGCCTTGTAAGCGGTAGGTCGTCAGTTCGAATCCGACAAGCGGCACCAATCAAATAAAGGCTTGCATCAATGCAGGCTTTTTTTTCGTCCAGTGACTTTGATTCGTGTGGTGTTTATGCTTGATGCAGGGCTGGTTAAACCGCTAGCATCCACCTATTTGACGGGCATACCGCATACTAATTTTCGTTATTCAAATGGAAGGAGTTCTTATGTTCAGGCTGCCGATGATTATCGTTTACATGATAATCGCCTTCAATCTCACCGTATTCACACTGTTATTGCAATTCGATTTTTTGATTTTCAATTCGATCTTCTTGAAGATCCTCTTTTGGTTGTTGACCGTGGGAGCTTGGGTGCTGTCGTATAAAAAACGCGACAAATTTGTGACGCTGTTCTAACCGTGATTTCGGTTTTGCAGGCTACAGGTGTGCGTACAATCCCCCTCTCGAATGCGAATAATTCGGTAAGATTGAGCCCGTGTGCCTATCTTGGCATTCCTTCCAAATCGAGCGGTCCTTAATATGAAAATTCACGAATATCAGGGTAAAGAGATTCTGCGCCAGTTCGGCGTACCGACTCCGCGCGGTACCGCGTGTTTTAGTGTCGATGAGGCGGTCGCTGCGGCGCAGTCTTTGGGCGGTGCGGTATGGGTGGTCAAGGCGCAGATCCATGCAGGGGGGCGCGGCAAGGGCGGCGGGGTAAAAGTTGCGCGTTCGCTGAATGAGGTGAGACTGGCCGCGCAACAGATATTGGGTATGCATCTGGTCACGCATCAGACCGCAAAAGACGGACAAGTGGTGCGCCGTTTGCTGATTGAGGAAGGCGCGCAAATCGACAAAGAGTTCTATCTGGGCATGGTGATCGATAGAAGCCGCCAGCGTGTGGCACTGCTGGCTTCCAGCGAGGGCGGAATGGAGATAGAAGAGGTTGCAGCGCACCACCCCGAAAAGATACACAAATTGTGGATCGATCCGGTCGCGGGGCTGCAAGCTGGTGATGCCGCGCAGATCGCAAAGCAAATCGGCATCCCGGATACGGCGATTGCCGGGGCTGTGGTCGCGATACAAGGTTTGTACCACGCCTTCGTCGAGAAAGACGCGATGCTTGCCGAGATCAATCCCCTGGTGCTGACCGCCGACAATCGTGTGGTTGCGCTGGATGCCAAATTCAATTTCGACAGCAACGCGCTATACCGTCATCCTGAAGTGATGGCGTATCGCGATCTGGATGAAGAAGATGCGGCTGAGATCGAGGCATCGAAGTTCGATCTGAGTTATATCTCTCTGGATGGCGACATCGGTTGCCTGGTGAACGGTGCGGGCCTGGCGATGGCGACCATGGACATCATCAAGTTGTATGGCGGCAGCCCGGCCAATTTTCTCGACGTGGGCGGCGGTGCGAGCAAGGAAAAAGTGACCGAGGCGTTCAAGCTGATGCTGAAGAACCCCAACCTCAAAGCAATCTTGGTGAACATCTTCGGCGGCATCATGAAATGCGATGTCATCGCCGAGGGAGTGGTCGCTGCCGCGCGTGAGGTGCATCTGAGTGTGCCACTGGTGGTGCGTCTGGAAGGCACGAATGTCGATCTGGGTAAAAAGATACTGGCTGAATCGGGCCTGCCTATCATCTCCGGCAGTGACATGGCGGATGCCGCCGCCAAAGTCGTTGCCGCCGCGAGGAACACATAATGTCCATTCTCATTGATAAAAACACCCGCGTGATGACACAAGGCATGACCGGCAAGGTGGGGCAATTCCACACCCTAAATTGCATCGCTTACGCGAACGGCGCGAACTGTTTCGTGGCGGGGGTCACACCGAACAAAGGCGGACAGAATTTCGAAGGTGTGCCGATCTACAACAGCGTGCTGGAAGCCAAGCAGCAGACCGGTGCGACGGTGTCGGTGATCTATGTGCCGCCACCTTATGCCGCCGCTGCGATAGACGAAGCGGTCGCCGCCGATCTGGATTTGGTGATCTGCATCACCGAAGGGATACCGGTACATGACATGCTCAAGACACGCTACCGGATGGCGGGTAAAAAGACCTTGCTGATCGGACCGAATTGTCCTGGGCTGATCACGCCGGACGAGATCAAGATCGGCATCATGCCCGGCCATATCCACCGCAAGGGGCGCATCGGCGTGGTGTCGCGCTCAGGTACGCTCACTTATGAAGCGGTCGGACAACTCACCGCCTTGGGCTTGGGGCAATCGTCCTGTGTCGGCATAGGTGGTGACCCGATCAATGGCCTGAAACATCTGGATGTGATGCGGTTGTTCAATGATGATCCGGAGACCGACGCGGTGATCATGGTCGGCGAGATAGGCGGCAGCGACGAAGAGGACTGCGCACGCTGGATCAAGGAACATATGAAGAAGCCCGTGGTCGGTTTTATCGCCGGGGTCACCGCCCCGCCCGGCAAACGTATGGGCCATGCGGGCGCGATTATTTCCGGCGGACAAGGCGGTGCGGATACAAAATTATCCGTGATGGAAGAGTGCGGGATACACATCACACGCAATCCGGCTGAGATGGGGCGGGTGATGAAGAAAGTATTAGGGAGATGAGGGTAGCGAGTTCAGTGTTTTGCCAATCACTCCTTCCTAGGCATCATGTTGTTATGAGGGGATAACGCGTGTTGCAAATGTTGGCGAGTGCCCAGTTCTGGGTTGATGTGTGCAAGATCATCGTGATCGATGTGTTGCTCAGTGGCGACAACGCGGTGGTGATCGCGCTGGCCTGCCGTAATCTGCCATTGGAACAGCGCAAAAAAGGCATATTGCTGGGTGTGATGGGCGCGATAGCGTTGCGCGTGGTGCTGACATTCTTCGCGGTGGGTTTGCTCTCTGTACCTTATCTGAAGCTGGTCGGTGCGTTTTTGCTGGTCTGGATAGGCGTTAAATTGTTGTTGCCGGAAGACGAGCATGGCGAGGGCAGCATCAAGGCCGACACGCGCTTGCTGGGTGCCGTGAAGACCATCATCGTCGCGGATTTTGTGATGAGTCTGGATAACGTGCTGGGTGTCGCTGCCGCCGCTAACGGGAGTGTGGTGCTGCTGGTGTTTGGCCTGCTCATCAGCATCCCGCTGATCGCCTGGAGCAGCCAACTGGTGCTCAAGGTGATAGACCGCTTTCCGCTGGTGATCTTCGCCGGTGGGGCATTGCTGGGCTACGTGGCCGGCGAGATGCTGGTCAGCGAGGCCATGTTCGCATCGGCACTGGAGTCGCGACAGTATTTGCATACACTGGTACCTGTTGCTTGTGCGCTTCTGGTGCTGGTGTTGGGTAAATGGTTGGCTGGGCGCAAAGCAGAGGGAAGCGTCGTGGTCGATTTGCTCCATGCCAGGGTCGATGGTCAGAAGACGGAGAAAGAAAGATGAAGTTTTTGATTCCCATCGACGGGTCGGCAAGTGCCAATCGTGTGGTCGATTATCTGGTTGGGAGTGCTGCCTGGTTGAAGCAAGCACCGGAGATATTCCTGCTCAATGTGCAATGGAAAGTGGCGGCTGGCAACGTCAAGCTGTTCATCAATCAGGACACCATCAACGATTATTATCGCGAGCAGGGTTTGGCTGAGCTGGCCGGTGCAAGAGCGATACTGGATACGGCAAAATTGGTCTACGAATATCACATCAGTGTGGGTACCCCCGCCGAGGCGATCGTGCAATATGCGCGCGAGTGCGGCATCGATCAGATCGTGATGAGCAAGCAAGGGCAAAGCGGATTGCAGTCATGGCTGCTGGGGTCCGTGGTGAGCAAGGTCTTGCACCTGGCGGATTGCCCGGTACTTGTGATGAGATAGTCTCTGGCGGTGCTGCCTGAGTGTGGTTGCAGGCTGGAAAATACATTAGTATTTGTCGGCAGAATACGGTCGTGACAAACGTGGCAGCTAATCGGAGAGTCGCAATGAACAACAGGGCGTTTTGGAAACGGGATGGGTTCGTGGGTATCCTGGTCACGCTGTTTTTCCTGTTCGCATCCGGTAGCGATCTGATACAAAGTCTGGAGCGCAAGGCTTACGACCTGGGGGTCAGGGCGACGACCCGTGTTCCCAGTGACAAGATCGCGGTGATCGCGATCGACGACCAGAGTATCGCGAATCTGGGCCGCTGGCCTTGGCCGCGTGAGATACACGCCAAGATGATCGATGCGTTGGCTGCGGGACACGCCAAGGTGATCGGCTATACCGCGTTCTTTTTTGAGCCGCAGGTCGATGCCGGCTTGGACTATATCTACAAGATTGCCGATCTGGTGACCAAATCTTCGTTGCAGCAGAGCCCGGATGCTCCCGCACTGAATCAACTGTTGCTCGATGCGATGCAAAATCTGAATAACGACCAGAAGCTCAGCGACAGCATGGCGAAAGCAAACGATGTGTTGCTGGGGACATTCTTTGAATTGGGCGAGCCGCAAGGCAAGCCCGATCAGCCTTTGCCGGACTATGTGTTGCGCAATAGCCTGCCCAACGTGCAAATGGTCAATGCGGCCGGTGCGATGCCCATGCCGGCAAGAAGTGTGCTTGCTCCGATCCCCATCCTGGGCAGTAAGGCACTGGCTCTGGGTCATTTGAACAGTATTCCCGATGTTGATGGCGCGGTACGCACCGAGCCGCTGGTGGTCGGTTATTACGATCAATACTATCCGTCGCTGTCTTTGATGCTGGCCGCGAAGAGTCTCAATCTCGATACCAAAGATATTGCGGTGAATCTGGGCGAAGGGGTGCGTCTGGGCAACCAGAAAGTCGCCACCGACGGTGCGATGCAGATGCACAGTTTTTTCTACAAGGACCATGACGGACACTCCGCCTTTCCGGTCGATTCTTTTTATGACGTCTATAGCGGCAAGATCCCGGCGGAAAAATATCGTGACAAGATCGTTCTGGTCGGTGCTTCTGCGGCGGGAGTCGGGACGATGCAGGTCACGCCTATCTCCCCGGCAATGGCTCCCGTGCTGATCTTGGCGCATTCGGTTTCCAGCATCTTGAAAGGCGATTATTTCGTCGCACCGGCATGGGGTTCGATGGCGGAGGTCGGCGTGTTCTTGCTGGTGGCCCTGTATCTGATTCTCTTGTTGCCGCGTTTGAGTGCGGGCATTGGTGCGCTTGTGACCGGAAGTTTGTTCGCGGTGTTGCTGGTCACCCACTTTGTCCTGATGACGGTACAGGCGATGTGGTTGCAGCTGATGTTGCCGACGTCATTGCTGTTGGTGGGACATCTGTTGTTGACCACCAAACGCTATTTGCTGACCGAACAGGGTAAACAAAAATCGGATGCGGAATCAGCGGAAAGCAATCGTATGCTGGGTTTGGCCTTCCAGGGGCAAGGTCAGTTGGATATGGCATTCGACAAGCTGCGCAAAGTCCCGCTGGATGAAAGCATGATGGAGGTGCTGTACAACCTGGGGCTGGATTTCGAGCGCAAGCGTCAGTTCAACAAGGCGGAGTCGGTGTTCAAATACATGTCCGGTTTTAACGCCGAGTTCCGCGATCTCCCGCAACGATTAAATCAGGCACGTGAAATGGCCGCAACCGTCATTTTGGGTAACGGTGGCACGCGGGGTAATGCGAGCACGCTGGTGCTGGGGAAATCGGGCGTGTCCAAACCGATGCTGGGACGATATGAGATCGAGAAAGAGTTGGGCAAGGGCGCGATGGGCGTGGTCTATTACGGCAAGGATCCCAAGATAGGCCGTGTTGTGGCAATCAAGACCGTGGCACTGTCGCAGGAGTTTGAGGCCGACGAGCTGGAAGATGTGAAGGAGCGTTTCTTCCGCGAGGCGGAAACCGCCGGCCGCCTCAATCATCCTAACATCGTGGCGATCTACGATGCGGGTGAGGAGCATGATCTGGCCTATATCGCGATGGAGTTCCTTAAAGGTAAGGACATGGTGCCTTACACCAAGCCCGGACATTTGCTGCCGCTGACCAGGGTGATGAGCATCATCGCGCGGGTTGCCGACGCGCTGGATTATGCGCACAAACAGAACGTGGTGCATCGCGACATCAAGCCTGCCAACATCATGTACGACCCCGAAACGGATACGCCCAAAGTGACCGATTTCGGTATTGCGCGTATTACTGATTCCAGCAAAACGAAAACGGGGATGGTGTTGGGTACGCCGTCGTATATGTCCCCGGAACAGTTGGCGGGCAAGAAAATCCAGGGGAGCTCCGATTTGTTCTCCCTGGGGGTGAGCTTGTATCAATTGGCTTGTGGTAAGCTCCCGTTTGAAGGGGATTCAATGGCACAACTGATGTACCGGATCGCCAATGAACCGCCAACGGATGTATTGAGTGTGAATCCTGATTTGCCGCCGTGCTTGGCCGAAATCTTGGCGAAGATGCTGGCCAAGAATATCGAAGATCGTTACGCGAATGGCGCACAGGTGGCTCAGGCGTTGCGCCTTTGCGCAGCCGGTTTACAGGGGTAGAAGATGAAGATTGCAGAGGCGTTGCAAATCGTTAGCAGAACCCATCCCGGAATGGTGCGCGCACACAATGAGGATAGTATCGGTGTCGAGGCTATGTGCGGCTTGGTGGTGTTGGCCGACGGGATGGGTGGGTATAACGCCGGCGAGGTGGCAAGCGGGATCGCCGTGTCGGTGATGGCCACAGAAATAGCCCAGCGTTTGCAGCATGCCAATCCGATTGATTTGGATGCCGCAAGCCATGAGGAGCTAGCGGTTGTGTTGTTGCGCGCCAATATCCAGAAGGCGAACACGTCTATTTTCCATGCGTCGCAAAGCCAGCCGCAATATGCGGGGATGGGAACGACCATCGTCGCGGGTTTGTTCTACGACAATCGGGTTGCGGTGGGGCATGTGGGCGATTCGCGCATGTACCGGTTACGCGACGAGAAGCTTGCGGCGGTGACCAGAGACCACTCTTTATTGCAGGAGCAAATCGATAGCGGAATGATCAGTGTCGAAGATGCGCGTTTCTCGAAAAATAAAAACCTGGTGACGCGCGCGGTGGGAGTTGATGCGCAGGTGATACCGGAGATACATGTGCACGAGGTGCGCGTCGGGGACATATACCTACTGTGTTCAGACGGTTTGAATGACATGGTGACAGATCAGGACATTGAGGCGGTGCTATATTCGATGCAGGGCAATTTGCCGCTGGCGGCAGAGCAATTGATACAGATGGCAAATGACAACGGCGGGCGCGACAATGTGTCGGTGATGCTGGTAAAAGTGCTCGGAGATTTTTCCGAACCGCGTAACTGGCGGACAAAGTTGCTTGATTGGTTTAAAAAATAACTGGGTAAGAGGTAATGCTATGGCCGCAAAATTGATGTTGGGTATGGATGGGGCGCACATAAAAGACTATCCGCTGAATAAAGAGCGCATGACAATAGGCCGCAAAGCCAGTAACGATATCGTGATCGACAATTTGGCCATTAGCGGTGAGCATGCCGCTATCATCACCATCTTGCACGACTCATTCCTTGAGGATCTGGACAGCACCAATGGTCTGAGCGTCAACGGGGTTCCCACGAAAAAGCATTTTCTGCAAAACAACGATGTGATCGAGATTGGCAAGCACACCTTGAAGTATGTGAATGACCAAATGAGTCAAACGAGTGCGGCTGATTTTGAGAAGACCATGGTGTTGCGCGAACCGGTCAAGACTGCGGTATCCCCTGTTGAAATAACCGAGCCCGCAGCCGGGTTCACCCAAACACAAATCATTCCCAACCCGCCGGTCTCCACGGCCGCAGAGCGGACGGGGAAATTAGAACAGGCATCGGCTGCGGTACGATTGGCTGTGGTGCAGATATTGACGGGACCGAATGCGGGCAAAGAGTTGGAGCTGGTGAAAAATCTGACGACACTGGGCAAACCCGGTTTGCAAGTTGCGGTGCTGGCGCGCCGTCCGCATGGTTTTTTTATCACCCACGTGGAAGGGGCGACCTTCCCGCTGGTCAACGGGCAGCCGCTGAGCGAGCAGCCACGCCAGCTTAACGATCATGATCTGATCGATTTGGCCGGGGTCAAAATGGAGTTCTACTTCAAAAGTTAGGATAGACCTTTGAGCCACCACACGCCTGGCAGATGTTTTCAAACGCCCTGTTTTAAGGAGTCCGTTTGAAAAAAAATGCGATATTGATCGGGCTTGGGCTACTGCTGGTTGCGCTGTTTGCGGGCAATGCCGCCCATTTATACCGCTTGAGTTTTGTGGATCGTCTGTCCGCGCTTATTTATGATTACCAGTTGCGCCTCAGTATGCCGCGCACCATCGATGATCGCATCGTGATTCTGGACATCGATGAAAAGAGTCTTAAAGAAGAGGGACGCTGGCCGTGGAGTCGGGATCGGTTAGCAACGCTGATGGATCAGCTGTTCGACCATTACGGTGTGGCAGTCGTGGGCTTTGACGTGGTTTTTGCCGAAAAAGATAACAGCTCTGGGCTGCGGGTGTTGCAGAAGCTGGGGCAAGACCAGCTGAAATCTGATACTGCGTTTCAAGCGGCACTGCATCAAATAGAACCGCAACTTGAATATGATCTGCTGTTCGCCGAAAAAATAAAAAATCGCAAGGTGGTTCTCGGCTATTACCTGACCAACCAAAAAGACCAGAGCGTGTCGGGGATGCTTCCGACTCCGTTGTTCCCCGCGGGATCGTTCAAAAACACTTCGATCGGATTCACGTCCTGGAATGGTTATGGCGCGAACTTGGCAGAACTGCAGGCGGCCGCTCTGGGTGCGGGCCATTTCAATCCTTTGGTCGATGAGGATGGTGTGGTCAGGCGTATACCCATGCTAGTCGAACACAAGGGGGCTTATTACCCGTCGCTGTCGCTGGCCATGGTTCAGGTGATATTGGGACAGCCCAAGATTAAGCTGGGATTTGCCGAAGGCAAAGAACAGGGCTACTCGGGCTTGGAGTGGCTGGAAATTGACACCGGCAGCCGTATGTTGAAAATCCCGGTCGATCAGGATGTCGCGACCCTCATCCCTTATCGTGGCCGTCAGGGGAGTTTTCCTTACCTATCGGTTGCGGATGTGCTGCATGGTCGCGCCGACCCGGACAGTCTCAAAGGCAAGATCGTTTTGCTGGGCACCACCGCACCGGGATTGATGGATATGCGCTCTACCCCGGTCGACGAGGTGTATCCGGGCATCGAGGTGCATGCCAACATGATCGCGGGCATACTCGACCAGAATCTCAAACAACAACCCGCTTACATGCTGGGAGCCGAGGTGGTCTGGTTGTTGCTGATCGGGATTCTGCTGAGCGTGCTGCTGCCGTTGCTGACTCCGACACGGGCGATTCTGGTGTCTTTCACTGTGCTCGCAGTCAGTCAGGCGTTGAGTTTTGGTGTTTGGCAATACGCCGATCTGGTCATGCCCGTGGCCAATAGTTTGGTGATGATCGCGTTGATATTCGCCCTGAATATGTCATACGGATATTTTGTTGAGTCACGCACCAAACGGCAGATAACCGGCTTGTTCGGGCAGTACGTCCCCAGCGAACTGGTGGATGAGATGAGCAAGAACCCCGCCAGCGTATCCATGGAGGGGGAAAGTCGTGAGATGACTATTCTGTTCTCAGACGTGCGCGGCTTCACGACGATTTCGGAAGGTCTGGATCCGAAACAACTGGCTTTGCTGATGAATGAGTTCTTGACCCCGTTGTCGCGCATCGTCTACAAGCATCGCGGCACGATAGACAAATATATGGGGGATTGCATCATGGCTTTTTGGGGCGCACCGCTGCCCGATGGGACACATGCGCGCAATGCCCTCTTGGCGGGTATCGAGATGCAAGCCACCCTGCACGCGTTGCAAGCCGGTTTTGCGGAACGCGGATGGCCGCCAATCAAAATTGGTGTGGGGATCAACACCGGGCGCGTCAGTGTCGGCAATATGGGCTCAGAGGTGCGTGTCGCTTATACCGTGATGGGTGACGAAGTGAATCTGGCATCGCGTTTGGAGGGCATCACCAAACAGTACGGGGTGGGAATCATCGTGGGAGAAAACACCCGTAATGCGGTCGCTGATTTCGTCTATCGCGAACTTGACCATGTGCGTGTAAAAGGTAAAGATAAGCCCGTTGCGATTTTTGAACCGATAGGTCTGGTCTCCGGAGTGGATAAAGCCACCCACGATGAGTTGAAACTGTTTCATGAGATGCGCCGACTCTACCTCAGGCAGAACTGGGATCAGGCCGAATTGCAGCTGATGAATCTGCAACGACTCTCACCCAGCACGGAGTTATACAAGATCTACGCTGAACGCGTTGCGTACTTCCGCAAGAATCCGCCGGCCAGTGATTGGGATGGCGTTTATGTTTTCGATACCAAATAACCGAGACCGACAAAATCATGAGACTCCGAGTACTGGGATGCAGCGGCGGGATAGGCGGAAATTTGCACACCACCTCGTTTTTGCTCGACCATGACATATTGATAGATGCGGGCACGGGTATCAGCGAACTGAGTCTGACCGAACTCAGCATGATTGATCATATCTTCATCACTCATTCACATCTGGACCACATCGCCTGTATCCCTTTGCTGGTCGACAGCGTGGGTTTTATGCGTGATCGCCCGATCACACTTTATGCGACCGAAGAAACTCTGGATATTCTCAGACAGCATATCTTTAACTGGAAGATATGGCCGGATTTCAGCGAGATTCCCAGTCCGCAGCAGCCCTTTATGCGTTACCAGGCGATAGAGCTGGGGGAGGTAGTGGTGTTGCAGGGGAGAAGGATAACCGCGCTTCCCGCGAACCATGTCGTGCCTGCGGTGGGCTACCACTTGGACAGCGGCGCGGCGAGTCTGGTATTCAGCGGCGACACGACATGCAATGATGCTTTGTGGGGTGTGGTCAACAAGATCAAAAATCTGCGCCACCTGATCATCGAAACGGCGTTCTCCAATAGTGAAAAGGAATTGGCCATTTTGTCCAAGCATCTCTGCCCGAGTCTGTTGGTCGAGGAGCTGGCGAAATTCATAGGTGATGCGGAAGTGTTCATTACCCATCTCAAACCGGGTGAAGTCGAATTGATCATGCGCGAAATCGATCTGACGGGGCAGAGACTGCATCCAAAAATGCTGCTCAATAACCAGATATTCGAATTCTAGGCAGGCAGGATGAGCTATCCCCTCGACATCAAGGTCCTGGCAAGTTTGGAGCCGATAGCCGCTTTCGGGTCGGGTCGGCTGCGCGAGTTGCTCGACTATTGCCATACCGAAAATATTGCGAAGGGTACCGATCCGTTCAAAGCGCATGGTTTGGAGGGGCAATCGGTTTATCTGGTGCGCGGCGAGATCGAGCTGATCTATCAGGACGGCAATCGTGTGATAGTCAACGCTCGTTCGGAGTGGGCGAAACATCCGTTGGGCAAGCGTCAGCCGAACATCGTCGGAGCGACCGCACTGACGGATAGTCAGCTTCTGCGTATCGATGATGACTTGCTGGATCGTATGGTGACATGGGACCAGTTTTCCAGCCATGATCTGGCTGCCATGGGCCACGACGCGTCGCGTGCCGAAGCTCCGGATGAAGAAAGCACTAAACGTTTGCTCACCGCAAATCTGTTTAGTGCGGAAAGTTTGAAGAGCGGCCCATTGGCCCATTTACCCACGGCCAACATCGGCGAGTTGTTGCAGCGTATCGAGGCCATCGCGGTATGGGTGGGCGATGTCATCATTCGCGAGGGCGATGACGGTGATTATTATTATCTGATCGACACCGGGCGGGTACAGGTGACTCGCCGGGTCGGCGGTGTCGACCTGGTTCTTGCAGACTTGAAGGCGGGGGACGTATTCGGCGAGGAAGCTTTGATCTCCGAAGCCAAGCGCAATGCCACTGTCACCATGCAATCAAACGGGGTGTTGCTGCGTTTGGGGAGGCAAGATTTCCTCGCGTTGCTGCAAGAGCCGTTATTGCACAAAGTGAGTTACGCGCAAGCGCGGCAGAGTGTGGCGCAAGGGGCGGTTTGGTTGGATGTCAGACATCCAACCGAATACCGTTACGACCGGTTGTCCGGGGCGGTGAGCGTGCCGCTGAACGACATTCGCAATGCGATAGGCGTGCTGGATAAAGACAAGAAATATATCGCTTATTGCCAGAGCGGTCGGCGCAGTGCCGCAGCCGCATTCATCCTGGCGCAGGCGGGTTATGACGTGCAGGTTCTGGAGGGCGGTTTGTGGTCGGTGTCGGCGGCGGAGCAATGATAATTTTGTAAGGAATGGGTAATGGGTAATGACGCGAATGCCGGTGGAATGAGTTCCAAGCTTCAATTCACCAAGAATCTGAACGATGTGATCAACAAGGTTCACGCGGCGAATAACATCGACGAGATCATGCTCGATGTCAGCAAGGATATTTGTACCGCATTCAACGCCGATCGCCTTACGATTTATGTGGTGGGCGAGGACAACGCCTCGCTCATTTCAAAAGTCAAAACCGGACTCAATTCATTCAAGGATCTGAAGCTGCCCATCGCCGAGCAAAGTGTGGCCGGTTATGTCGGTGTGCATAAAAAAACACTGAACATCAAGGATGTCTATGACGAACAAGAATTAGCCAGCCACAGCAACAACCTGCGGTTTTTGCAGGAAGTGGATAAACGCACCGGCTACCGCACCAAACAAATGCTGATTGTGCCGATACTGGATCCGGATGGCGGTCTGGTTGGCGTGATCCAGGTCATCAACAATAAAGCGGGTGTGCCGTTTACGGAGATGTTCGAGGAAGGCCTGCAGGAATTGGCGCAAAGCATGGCTGTCGCCCTGCGCCAACGTCAGAAAACCCATATCGTCAAAACCAAATACGATTTTCTGGTCAGTGACGCGGTATTGTCGGCCGCAGAATTCGAATTGGCGACCCGTACCGCGAGGCGTAAAGGCGTGGATGTCGAAGAGGTGTTGATCGACGAGTTCCAGGTCACGACCGCCGTGCTGGGGAAAGCACTATCGAATTTTTTCGGTGTTGAATATGAGCCCTTCAGGCACGACCGGATTAAGCCCAGTGATTTGTTGCGCAATCTAAAACGCGAATACGTTGAGAG
>VFSW01010625.1_pt1 | contig 13031 bp, 9 predicted proteins | sample 5358111 | NCBI WGS metagenome assembly VFSW01 (sample SAMN11554181, study PRJNA540505) | mine drainage metagenome | isolation source: sediment from site ElyBrook_90M | place: USA: Ely Copper Mine, Vershire, VT | collected 2017 | reverse complement strand
TCCAATCGACCACGCCAGGGCCGTAGCTGGAGTCGCGGACGCCGTTCTGGAGGACGAACGAGCCTGCGGGCGGCGGCGTGAAGATCGGCGCGCCGCTCGAGTTGGTGGGGCTGAACCACTTGGGGCCTCCGCCGGTGGAGCCGGCGAATCCGCCGATGATCGATGGCGAACCGTTCATCGCCCAGTATTGGCCGTTGCCGCTACATCCGATGTTGCCGACTTCGCCGACGCCTGCATAGTCGTTGTTGTACACCACGCTGCAAGGCGTGCCGCTCTGGGCCTGGAAGATGGTGTTGATCTGCCAGCCGCCGAGCAGTTTGCCGGTCAGACCGTTCTGTCCTTTGAAGAACGGCAGGTCGTAGGTGATGGTGAGCAAGGCGACGTTGCGCGTGTCAAACTCCGAGGGCCCCCAGAGGTTGCTGGTGTTGTAGGTATCGGGAACGATGTCCCGGTAATTCGAAGCGTTGTCCATGCTCTTGGACAGGGTGTAGGAGAAGTCGAAGCCGACGCCGCCGCTGAACAGGCGCTTGAGTTCCGCCTGGAGAGCGTTGTAACGCGAAGTGGCGGAACTCTGTTCCTGCTGGATGGCCGCGAAGCCTTTGTACGGACGCAGGTAGTTCGGGCTGACGCCGGGGTTGGCCAGCAGGGCGCCGACGGTGGGCTGATTGATGTCGAAGACTTCCCACTCGTTCACGCCGCGATTGCCGACGTAGGCGGTGGTCAGCACGAGTTTCCAGGGCAACTCCTGCTGGACGGTGAAGTTCCAGCTCCAGACCTCTGGCGGCTTGGTGTTTTGGGCGTAAGTGGTGAGAGTAATGGGAGCGGCGACGTTGCTGTTGAGGGCCGCGCCGGGGTTGTCGACGGAAACGTTGGTTACGGTGACGAACGGCTGGAAGGGCGAGTTGCCGCCGGGAAACACGTTGTCGAGCACGGGATTGTGGGTGACGAAGGCGCCCGCGCCGGCGCGGATGACGGTGGTATTGGAAAGCTGATAGGCGATGCCGACGCGGGGCTGGAAGAAGTTATAGGTATTGACGTAGCCCTGCGGGAGGCTCGGATTAAACAGGCTGTTGTAGGTGGTTGTGCCGGCCTGGGTGACGCCGTGGCCGAGGGCATAGCTGGGGAAGCCGCTCAGGCCGGGGATGACGACGCCGTTGTACTGGTTGCCGGTGCCGACCATGACATTTCCGGTGGCCGGGTTCAACTGGACCGCCTGCGCGGGATTGTAGAGCGAGGGGTCGAAGTAGTCGGCGTTGCCCCAGAGGGCGTGGTAGGGCGGAGTGATGGTGTCGCGGACGCCGAACTCGACGGTGAGTTTCTGGGTGGCCTTCCAGGAATCCTGGATAAACCACTCGTAGAGGTTACTGCGCCAGATGGTGTAGGCGCGGGGTCCGATTTCGGTGTAGCTGTCGGCGAGGCCGAGGGCGAGGTTGGCGATGCCGACGCCGGAGGTGGCGCCAAGACCGGCGCGGGCGTCGGTGAACTGGAACGTTCCGTTCTGGTTGCTGCTGCCGCCGGGGACGGTAGCGACGTTGATCTGGTCGCGATCGTCCTCGCCGCTGCGGTCGAAGTAGAAGCCGGCCTTGATGGTGTGGTTGCTGATGACCTTGGTCAGGCTGTCGGAGGCGGTGTAGTAAACGCCCTGGGAATGGGACGGGTAAGGGCCGCCGGAGAGGCCGTAGAAGCTCGGAATCTGCACGGTTGGGATTTTGCCGGAGAGGTCCTTGCCGACGGGGAAGATGTAGGGATAGTTAATCCCGAACGAGGAGCGGTCGAAGCCGGCCTTGGTTGTGTCGACGGGGATGTAGACGTCGTCGATGCTGAGGGTGACGCGGGCTTCGTTGACCATGGTCGGGCTGAGGGTGTCGGTCCAGGCCAGGGCATTGGTCTGATTCGGGCGTTTGAAGTACTTGCTCGTCAGGCCGGAGCCCTGGTCGAAGGGCTGGTATTCGTTGTAACCGTAGTCCTGACGGCGAATTTCGATGTGATTCTTGTCGTTCGGGATGATGTCGCCGTTGTAGTTGCCCTGGTTCTGGTTGATGGGGTGGGCCGCCTGGGCGATCCAGTTCTGTGATCCCGAGAGGAAGCCGGGCGTGGGTCCGGGATAGGCGTTCAGGATGGCCATGCCGTTGTGGCTGAGTTGGCTCTGGGGGATGATGTTGCCCGGGTACGGGACGCAACCGGCGGTGCCGACCTTGGGGCAGGTGTTCGGTTCGTAGATCGGGGTGACGCCTTTGTACCAGGGATTGGGGCCGAGCAACTCGCTGAAATTGCCCTGGCGCATGAGGGCGGTGGGGACGGCCTGGGTTTGGGTGTCGGTGAAGCGGTACCGAGTCCACTGGTCGGCGATGAAGAAGAAGAACTTATTGCGCCACTTATCGAACACGCCGGGGATGGCTACGGGGCCGCCGACGCTGAATCCGAATTGGTTATAGCGGAAAGGCGGGGCGAAGTCCGTACTCGGGCTGAGGTTGCGGCCCCATTGGTTGGCGTTCATGTCCCAGTTGCTGAAGTATTCAATGGCATCGCCGTGTAAGTCCGAGGTGCCGCCTTTGCTGACGATGCGGACCTGGCCGCCGGCGGCGCCGCCGTACTCAGCGGCGTAGTCGGTATTGAGAACCTGGATTTCCTGGGTGGAGTCGACGATGGGTACGCCGATGCTGGTGCCGTTGCCGCGGGTGCGGGTGGCGGGCGCGCCGTCCTGGTAGATCATCGTGTCCTGCTGGCGGGTGCCGTTGATGTTCAGGCCGGCATTGGTGAGGGTGAAGTTGAAGTCGCCCATAGTGGATCCGCTGCGGACGCCAGGCGTTAGCTGAGCCATGAACAGCGGGTTGCGGCCGTTCAATTCCTGGCCTTGGATCTGGGAGGCGCTGACGTTGCTTTGCACGGCGGCGGACTCTGTTTGCAGCAGCGAAGCGGTGGCGCTTACTTCGACGACCTCGCTCGCGGTGCCGACGACCATGTTGGCGTCGAGAGACAACGTGCTATTGGCGTTCAGTTTGTTATGGGTGCTGGTAAATGTCTTGAAGCCACTCGCCTCGGCGGAGACCGCGTAATTGCCAGGCAGAAGGTTGGTTACCGTGTAGTGGCCGGATGTGTCTGAGTTTACGATTTGCGCCTGGCCGGTATCTTCACTTTTTACGGTGACCTTGGCATTCGGAATCACTGCGCCGGATGGATCCTTCACAAATCCGACGATGGAGCCTACGTCGGACTGTGCAGACACTATGCCTGCGAAGACGAAGGCAAGCAGGATAGGCAGAGCTACAGCGTGGAACTTTTGAAAGAACCTCATGGTTCACCCCTCTTTTACGAATCAATTCACACAAGTCGCACACGTATCCTGTCGCCCTCTTCGTGGCGTGACAGAAGCTACGAGCCGACTTCCCTCAAATTCGCCCGGCGCTGTTCACGTGTGCATCGCGCAGTACAGATCGCCGTAACGTTTGTCAAAACTCCCCAACGCGATCAAGCGAGAATTACTTCACTAGTTCTATCCGAGAATGGAGGAAGTGTCAAGAGAATTATCGATGAAAAACATCTAGAGGAAAGTCATTACGCTGTAACCGTAAGCTTGCGCGCCACGCTGTGCCGTTGTGATGCTGATGTTCCGATCCGGTAGAATCACTGGGGAGCCATGGGTTACATAAGAATACGGGAATCGCCGACGGTCCGCTGCGGCGCGTGCGCCTGGCTTGTCGCGGCCGCGGTTGTCGGAATGCGGCCGGCGTCGGCCGCCGAATGGTACAAGAAATTTGACGGTCCGGTTCCGGCTCTGCTGCGGCTCGAGACGATTACGGGTGACCTTTCCGTGCGCGGCGGCGACATATCCTGGATCGAGGCACGTGTCACCACCTCCGGCTGGAATATTGGTCCGGGCGGCGCGGAAGTGCTGGATCGTCTGACGGCGGCGGTGCTGGATTTGGGCGTGCAAGTTCCGCGTGAGTTTTTCGGCATTGGCGAACGTTCGATCCGTATTGATGTGATCGTGCCGAGGCGGATGAACGTGGTGGTACGTACCGGCGAAGGCGCGATTTCGGCGGATAATTTTGGCGGAGATGTACAGCTAATTACAGAAAGCGGCCGGATCGACGCGATTCACCTGGACGGCGCCCTCGATGCGCGGTCCGGCGATGGGGCGCTGCATTTTACCGGAAGGTTCGACCGGCTGAACCTGCGCACCACGGACGGGACGATCGACGGGACGATCGCTGCCGGATCGACGATTGCGGCCAAGCCGTCATGGCGGGTGTACAACGGGAACGGCCCGATCCATCTCCAGATTCCTCCGGGGCTCAAGTGCAATCTGGATGTCCGGACCGGCGAAGGGGAGGTGACGGTCGACTTGCCGGCAGATGGAGTGCATCAGGCGGGTGCGCCGGCGGTGCGCGCCCGATTGAACTCCGGCGGTCCATCGTTTTCGGTGCGCACCCGCGGCGGCGACATCGGTATCCGGGAGAATCGCTAATCCTAACCGCAGGTGGGTCTTGCCGCCTCTGCCAAGCCTGTGTTCCTCTAAGAACGTATGCCTGCGGAACGAGATCGCATCATCGAGGCGGTCCGGCGCACCAAGCATTGGCGCCGGTGGGGACCGTACCTCAGCGAGCGGAGTTGGGGAAACCCGCGCGAGGACTACAGCCCTGAAGGCAACGCCTGGGAGTATTTTCCGTTCGACCACTCCCACTTGCGGACCTACCGCTGGACCGAGGACGGCATTCTCGGAATTTGCGACAACCACCAGCGGCTGTGTTTCGCACTGACGTTCTGGAACGGCCGCGACCCGATTCTCAAAGAGCGTCTATTCGGCCTGGGCGGCAACGAAGGCAACCACGGCGAGGACGTCAAGGAGATTTACTACTACCTGGATTCGACGCCGACGCACTCCTACATGAAGGGGCTGTACAAGTACCCGCAGGCGGAGTTCCCCTACCAGGCGCTGCGCGATGCGGCCCGCTCGCGCGGGCACATGGACCCGGAATTCGAACTGATGGACACCGGGATCTTCGACGGCGATCACTACTTCGACGTCCTGGTCGAGTACGCCAAGGCGGCGGTGAACAACATCCTGATCCGGCTGACGGTGACCAATCGAGGTCCGGATGCCGCGATGCTGCACTTACTGCCGACGCTGTGGTTCCGCAACGTATGGTCCTGGGGTTATCCGGGGAACCGGCCGGTTCTCGAGCGCGAGGGAGCGTCGACGATTCGCGCGCGGCACGAGACGCTGGGCGTTTACGAGTTGTCGTTCGAGGGCGCCCCCGAGATCCTGTTCACTGAGAACAACAGCAATACGGAGAAGCTGTGGAATTACGAGGGCGTGAATCCGTACTACAAAGACGCGTTTCATGAGTACCTGATACACGGCCGTGAGAACGCGGTGAACTTTGGGGAGACCGGCACGAAGGCCTGCGGCCACTACAAGCTGAAGCTGAATGGGGGCGAGCAGCGGACGCTCTATCTGCGTCTGGCGCCGGAGGGTTCGGTCGCGCCGGATCCGGACCAGCTATTTTCCGTCCGGATCGCCGAGGCTGACGAGTTCTACGGTTTTCATCCGTCGTCGCTGTCGGCCGACGCGTGCAGTGTGCAGCGGCAAGCCTTCGCCGGACTCTTGTGGAACAAGCAGTATTACCACTTCGTCGTCGATGAGTGGCTGAAGGGCGACCCCGGCCAGCCTCCGCCGCCGGCCTCACGCATCGAGGGACGGAACAAGAACTGGTTTCACCTGTTCAATGAAGACGTCATCTCGATGCCGGATAAGTGGGAGTATCCCTGGTATGCGGCCTGGGACCTTGCCTTCCACACGGTGGCCTTTGCCCTGGTGGATCCGGACTTCGCCAAGCAGCAGCTTTCGCTGTTTCTGCGCGAATGGTACATGCACCCGAACGGGCAGTTTCCGGCCTATGAATGGGCTTTTTCCGACGTCAATCCGCCGGTGCATGCCTGGGCCTGCTGGCGCGTGTTCAAGATCGACTGGAAGCTGCAGGGCCGGCCGGATTATGCGTTTCTCGAATCCGCCTTCCATAAGCTGCTCATGAATTTCACCTGGTGGGTGAACCGGAAGGATAAAGAGGGCGCGAATATCTTCGAGGGCGGGTTCCTTGGCCTCGACAACGTCGGCGTGTTCGACCGCAGCAAGCCGCTGCCCACCGGAGGCATGCTCGAGCAGGCCGATGGAACAAGCTGGATGGCGATGTATTCGCTGCAGATGTTGAAGATCTCGATGCAACTTATTCCGCATGACCGGTCGTATGAAGACTGCGCGAGTAAGTTCTTCGAACACTTCCTCTATATCGCAAGTGCGATGAACGGCTTTGGCGGCGAAGGACTGTGGGACGAGGGCGACGGGTTCTTCTATGACTGGTTGAAGATGGGCGACGGGGGGCGGTCGCCGATGAAGGTGCGCTCGATGGTGGTGCTGATTCCGTTGGTGGCCGCGGTGACGCTGGAGGAGGCGGAGATCGACGGCGCGCCGGGCTTCAAGCGGCGCATGGATTGGTTCCTGGCCAACCGGCCCGACCTTTGCAACAACATCGCTTCCATGACGCGGCATGGCATCGCCGAGCGGCGGCTGCTGTCGCTGGTGCAGAAGGACCGGCTCGTGCGCGTGCTGCGGCGAATGCTGGATGAGGAAGAATTCCTGTCGCCCTATGGCGTCCGGTCCCTGTCGCGGTATCACAAAGAGAATCCGTACGTGCTTCACTTCGACGGGCAGCAATACTCGGTCGATTATGAGCCGTGCGAGTCGAGGACGGGAGTGTTCGGAGGGAACTCGAACTGGCGTGGGCCGGTCTGGTTCCCGGTGAACTTCCTGCTGATTGAAGCTCTGCAGCGGCTGCATCATTACTTCGGCGACGAGTTACAGGTGGAGTTTCCCACCGGTTCGGGTCGTTACACGCACTTATCCGATATCGCGGCGTGTCTGTCGCGCCGTCTGTCTTCGTTGTTCCTGCGCGCCGAATCGGGCCGGCGCCCCGTGTTCGGTGGCGCGGAGAAGTTTCAAACCGACCCGCATTTCCGCGATCACATTTTGTTCTACGAATATTTCCACGGCGACAACGGCGCGGGCCTCGGTGCGAGCCACCAGACGGGTTGGACGGCGCTGGTGGCGAAGTTGCTGCAGCAGAGCGGGGAGTAACGGAGCCGGATGCGACTCCATGCCGGGTGATAATAGGACTTGACCGAACCGAGCCGAAGACGCCCGGCGCTACGATTGGCGGCGCTGGTGCTGGTAGCCCTGATCACGGGCACCGTCCTGATTGCTCATTACGCCAAGCGCGACATTGACTTTGCCCAGAAGTGCGGTGGCGGGCAGTGCTGGGGCTACGAACTCTCCGAGCAGGTGGTTTCCGGGCAGGTGACGCTGCGGTTTTGGGGAAGCTGGGGTCTCGATTGGGACTACGTGTTTCCGCCTGGCGTGGTGGAGCGCGCCTCGGACAACCGCTGGCTCGCCACAGATCGCGCGATTGTGATCGATCTCCGCTGGCGGACTTCCAAGCAGGGCGACGCCGAGGCCGCTCCAGTCCGCGTGCTGTACGATTTCCAGCGTGGGACGGCGAATGTGTGGTCGCCGCTGCCGCTGTGGCGCATGGGCGATTACCGCGGCGACCGTGCCGATAGTAACTGGATGGACGAGACTCAGTTCCGCGCCGCAACCGGCAACATCCAGCCGTAGGGGCGCGGGCCGGGGCGGACCTTAGCCGCCGATCGAATACATCGGCCGCGGCGGCGCGACAAACTGCGTGGCGTTGTTGATCTCGTGGCCCCGCCATTTAGCCCAGACGTTGGCGCGGATCACTTCCTGGATTGCCTCGTCGGTCGCCCCGGAGCGCAACAGAGCCTTCACGTCCGTCTCCTCGATGGCGAACAGGCAGTAACGGAGCTTGCCGTCGCTGGTGAGGCGGACGCGGTTGCAGTTCAGGCAGAACGGGCGGCTGACGCTGGCGATGAATCCGACCCGCCCGGCGCCGTTGGCGAACCGGTACTCGGTGGCCGGGGCGCGGGGATCGGTGTCGCGAATTTCTTCAAGCGGCCCGAACTCGCGTTCGAGGATTTCGACGATGTCGGACGCGAACAGCACGCGGTCGCGCTGCCAGAGGCCTTGCGCATCGAGCGGCATGAATTCGATGAAGCGGATTTCAATGTCCCGATCGAGGCCGTAGCGCGCCAGCGGCACGATGTCGCCCTCGACGAGGCCCTTCACCGCCACGGCGTTGATCTTGATCGAGCGGAAACCGGCGCGCTGGGCGGCCTCGATTCCTTCGAGCACGCGAGGCAGATCGTCGCGGCGCGTGATAGTGCGGAAGCGCCCGCGGTCGAGTGTATCGAGATGGACGTTGAGCCGGCGTAGTCCCGCGGCGTAGAGCGTTTCGGCCTGTTGGGCGAGCAGCACGCCGTTGGTGGTGAGCGCGAGGTCTTCCACGCCGGGGACCGCGGCTAATTTCGCGATGAGCCGTTCGAGATCGCGGCGAACCAGCGGTTCTCCGCCGGTGATACGGAGCTTGCGGATCCCGAGCGGCACGGCGGCTTCGACAAAGCGGATGATTTCTTCGAAGGTCAGGATCTCGGGCTTCGGCAGGAAGCGGACGCCCTCTTCGGGCATGCAGTAAAAGCAACGGATGTTACAGCGGTCCGTGACGCTGATTCGCAGGTTGTCGTGCGTGCGGCCGAAGGTGTCGATCAGCGGGCGCGCCATGGAGGTGAGGGAAGTCTATTTCACTTCCAGCATGCGGCGGATCGGCCGCTCGGCGCGTACCCTGAGGTCCTCGCTGATCTCGACGCACGGCGAGAGGTTCTCGATCGCGGCCCGCAGCTTTTCGAGCGTGTTGCGGCGCATGTACGGGCACTCGCTGCAGTTGCACTGCTCGTTGGCGACGAAGTGGAACCGCTTTTCGGGGGCCAGGCGGTGGAGCGAGTGGGACACGCCGCTTTCGGTCATGACAATGAACTCGCGGGCCGGCGTGGAGACGCACCAATCGATGATGGCGCTGGTTGAGCCGATGAAGTCGGCCATTCGCAGTATCTCGGGCGGGCACTCCGGATGCGCGGCCACCAGCGCTTCGGGATGCTCTCGCCGCGCCGCGACGAGCCGCCGGGCCGGAAAGGTCGCATGCACGATGCAGGCGCCCTGCCAGATGCGCATGTTCTCGCGGCCGGTTTGGCGCTGGACGTAATTGCCGAGGTTGATGTCGGGCAGGAACAGCACCGGGCGGTCGGCCGGGATGGAGTTCACCACGGCGACGGCGTTGCGCGACGTGCAGAGAATATCGCTTTCGGCCTTTACCTCAACGGAGGTGTTGATGTAGGACACGATGACGTCATCGGGATGCGCGGCGCGCCAGGCGCGCACCTGTTCGGCGGTGCAACTGTCGACGAGGCTGCAGCCGGCCTCGCGGTCCGGCACCACCACGGTGCGTTTCGGATTCAGCACCTTGGCCGTCTCGGCCATGAACCACACGCCGCAGAACGCGATCACGTCACCGGAGAACTCACGCGCTTTTCGCGCCAGTTCCAGGCTGTCACCGACCGCGTCGGCCAACTCCTGAATTTCGGCGGACTGGTAGTGATGCGCCAGAATGACGGCGTGGCGGCGATGTTTCAGTTCGAGGATTTCCTCGGCTAGGGTGATCGTGGCGGGCACTTGGAACCTCGCCCTCCGGGCTGGCTACTTTCAGTCTACCCCGAAGCTGGACGGATCGCGGCGGGCGGCCAAAGTAGACTGGAGGTATGGCTTGCCAAAGGCTGCTGGCCCTTGCCTGTGCGGTGGTTTCCGGCGTGGTTTGCCTGGCGCAGGATAGCCCCGACAATTTCCAGGTCCGCCATGAGATCGGGCTGGGGATCCGCGCTTTCCGCACAGGGCGCTACGACGAGGCGGCGCGGCATTTTGAAATAGCCATCCAGATGGACCCGCAGTCGATCAACCCGCGCTTATACCTGGCAACGTCGTATGCCTCGATGTACCGGCCGGGCTCGACCGACCCCGCCAATCTTGACCTGATTCACAAGGCCGAAGCCGAGTATCTGAAGGTTTTGGAGTTGAACCCGGAAGAGGAGAACGCGCTCCGCTCGCTCGCAGGGCTGGCCTATGAGCGCGCCGAAGGGATCCAGGATCCGGCGCAGAAACGCGAGCAGCTTCGGCGCGCCGCGGGCTGGTACCAGCAGGCCGGGCAGGCGCTGCCGAAGGACAAGGGCGCCTTCTACATGGTGGGGGTGATCGCCTGGGAGCAGTGCGAGCCGTCGATCGCGCACGCGCGCACCGCCGCCGGGATGAAACCGGAAACGCAGGGCTGGATTCCGAATGCTTCGGCGCGCGCCACGCTCCGCACCGACTGCGGCGAGGTGCTCGACGACGGCGTTACTCAACTCAAACACGCGGTCGAACTCGACCCCAACAACGACGGCGCCATGAACTACCTCAGCCTCATCGAACGCCAGCGCGCGAGCTTCGCGGCGACCGAGGCGGAGGCCGCGGAAGACAACCGCCAGTCAGGCGAGTGGGCTCGGAAGGCGGCGGAGGCGCGGAAACATCCGGCGCCGCCTTCGATCGATCAATAGCTCCGGCTTAGTTCTTAGGCAGCGGGCGCGGGGTCACATCGGCCTGGATGACGCCCATCGACCACAGAATCGCCTGCATGTACATCTGTTGGACGTCGTGGCGGTCCCAGGTTTCATAGCGGTGGCCGAAGGTGCTGTAGAACACCCGCCCCTTGCCGTAGTCCTTTGCCCAGGCCAGCGCGAAGTCGCCGTCGGTGCGGTGCACGCGCGCGTTTTTCAGGTCAAGTTTCGTTGGGTCGAGCCGGGCCAGGACGCGGACTTTGTCGCGCGAGTAATCCTTCACCTGATACATCTCGTCGGTCATGACGAATTCGTGCGGGAACAGTTGCATGCCCGGGAAGTTCGGATCTTCAATAATCACCGGCGCATCGAAGGTCATCCACGGATGCTGATCGAAGTAGCCGCCGATCATCTCGCCGTACTCGGGCCATTTATAGAAGGTGTCGATGGCGCTGTGCACGCCGATGAACCCTTTGCCGTCGTCATGGACAAAAGAGAGCAGGTCTTTCTTCTGCTGGTCGTCCATATCGAGTTCCCCGGTGGTGTAAAACAGCACGGCGTCGAAGTAGTTGAGGTTTTTCGCATTGCGGCCGAGGTCCTTTTTTGTAATCAGCTCGCAATCGGTGCGAACGTAGGTGTCCCATTGGCCCGACTCGTAGCCGAGTCTTTCGATCGTGGCCAGGGCGTGGGATACAGAGTCGTGCTCGAAGCCCTTCACTTCACCGATGGCGAGCAGATGCCGCTTTTTCGATTGTTGGGCGGGAGTGAGGCAGGCGAGTGCGAGCAGGGCACTCGCAGCGAGAAAGATCCGCAGCATGCGCATAACAGCCAAGAATATATCAGAGCGGCGCCCGCGTACCACAATTCGGGCGGGGCAGGGAATCGGGAACGCTTCAGGCGGACACGCCGCGGGCGCTCAGATACTCCTGCACAGCCTCTTCGAGCCGCGGCATCGGCTCAACCCCGGCCGCTTCCATCTTCGCGTTCGACAACGCGGAGTACTTTGGCCTCCGCGCCGCGGTGCGGAATTCGCGCTCGTTGGTCGGTTTCAGTTCCGGGTTCAAACCGGCGGCGCGAAAGATGATCCGGGCGTAGTCGAACCAGGAAATCGGCCTGCCTCCGCCGACGTGGAATACGCCGCGCTCGCCGCGCTCGAACAGGTCGATGGTGCGCGCCGCCAGCAGCGGAGCAAACGTCGGGGAAGCGACGTGGTCCTCGACGACTCGCACCGTCTGGCCGTTCCGCGCGAGCCTTAGCATGAGTTCGACAAAATTGCCGCGGGCTGTCTTGAGTCCGCCGGGGCCAAACACACCCGAGGTGCGGACGATCAGCGGATCGTCGAGATAGGCTTGCGCGAACATCTCGCCGGCGAGCTTGGAAACCGCGTAGGCGCCGAGGGGATGCGGCGCGTCGGTCTCGACGTACGGCCGGACGCCGGCGCCGTCGAAGACGTAGTCGGTGGAGAAATGAATGAGCGCCGCGTCGATCTGGCGGCAGGCCATGGCGAGGTTACGGACGGCGAGCGCGTTGGCTTGAAAGGCGGCCAGTGGTTCGGTTTCCGCCACGTCCACCTGGTTGTAAGCGGCGGCGTTGAACACGGCCGCCGGATCTTCGCGCGCCAGCGTGCGCTCAACCTCGGCTGCGGCGGTGATGTCCACCGCGGCGCGATCGAATCCACTCACCGAATACCCGCGCGTGGCAAGTTCGCGGACGAGTTCTACACCGAGTTGGCCCCGGCACCCAAAGACGACCGTCTTCTTCTCACGTTGCGGCATCTAAGGGCAGAATAACATCGTCGCTTCGCTTTTCCTCGACGCGTGGACATGCCCCTTGTTCGTTGAGCAGACTCCGATGCAGGCGCATCAGTTCCGACAGGCCGGACAGAACCTGATCGACCCTCACGCCGGCCTGAATCGTGCCGCCATCCTCCTGGATGTAGGCGACTTCGGCCAAGATGAGCGCATCGCCGATTTCCAACTTGAGCGGCGTTCCTGGTGCAATCGGCGCCGGGAGAGCAAGCCTCAGTCCACGGCCGGATATATTCAGCAGGCGCCCTTCGATCACGGGTTTCCCGTCCCGCAGGATCGTGATCCGCGCCGGCTGATTTGTATGAAAGCGGGGTTCGCGACGACGTTCCACGCTAGCCTTATCGGCGTGTGTTTCGCAGGTATGAGCGTTGCGCGGGTGCGCGGTGTCGCGCTAGAGAAACTTGAATGCCGCCCAGACCACGAGGCCCAGCACCGGCGGCAGCAGCAACTCGGGCCAGGAGTCCTCGAAGAAATGCACGGTTCGCTCCCAAGCCGTTTCGCTCGACAGCGGCTCGCGCACGGTGTGGCCCTTGGAAAGCGGGGAGCGCACGGCGGCGGGCAGGCCCCGAATCGCCCGGGCGATCTCCTGCCGTCCGCGCCGGTCCGCGATGAGGATCGTCGCCGAGTTTGCCCCGTTCGTGCTTTGCTCGCGCCGCTTGCGCAGCGGCGCCG
>VFSW01010624.1_pt1 | contig 13031 bp, 8 predicted proteins | sample 5358111 | NCBI WGS metagenome assembly VFSW01 (sample SAMN11554181, study PRJNA540505) | mine drainage metagenome | isolation source: sediment from site ElyBrook_90M | place: USA: Ely Copper Mine, Vershire, VT | collected 2017 | reverse complement strand
TAGTCGAAGCGCCGGGGGCACGCTGAGGATGGCCGCTAGCAGAAATCCGGCGCCCAGGCCCAGCCCACAAGAGGCGACCATCCAGGGACGCGCCCGCGCAAACGGCTCCTGCGCGGCGGGGCGTTGACGCTTTGCATTCGGAGGTGGTGGCGTTGAATGAAACGCCGCCACAGGGGGCAACGTCGGTGTCGGTTCCTTATCCATGCCCTGTCCCATGCGCTCCTATGCGCTCCTATGCGCTAATACGACTGAAGCGAGGCCGCCAGGAGAATCACCACCACCCCCAGCGCGAGATTGAGCTGGGCGACCAGGATGGCCCAGCGACGCAGGCGTTGGAGGCGCTGAAGCGTGCGCGCGTCGAGAGTCTGCTCTGGCGATGACTCCGAAACCAACGACTGGCTTTTGCGAAGCTGCGCATTGAGGTCACGCTGGCGTGGCCCCAGAAAGAAGTCGTGTGTGACGCTCAAGCCGATCATGACGGCGACCAGCGCGATTTTCACCAGCAAGATATGCCCGAAAGTCGTGTTCAGCAGTGTGTCCCATGTCCCCACGAATCGGACGGCGTTGTAGGCGCCCGTAACGACCAGTGTGAGGATGGCGCTCCAGCTCAAAACGCCAAACCGTTTGCCGATGGCCGCCATCAGCGGGGCGCGTTCCTCAGGTGGAAAGGTTATGCGCACGTAGGGGCCAACGATGGCCGCCACAAAGATCATACCGCCAACCCAAGTGATCGCCGCCAGAATGTGAATCCACAGGACGATGGTGTCTAACCAGGGGATGATCATGGAAGCCTCCAACAATCCAAAGCATGCTCATGAATGCTCCTGAACAGGACGACCTGTTTTCCCTCAATATGGTAGCCACCCCACTGTGAGGAAACTGTGACTTTTATCGCCATTGCCTTTCAGCAATGCCGCGCCAGGACTTTCCGCCGGAGCAACATGCTTTCCCTTGTGACTTCTTGTGACAAAAGTCGCTGTTTCCTAGCGCAGAACAAGCCATCCTTGACAATAGAAAGCCAGGGCGCGGAGAAATGACGCGCGCTGTACCTCGATTGCACGTACCTGCGGATCACACATGTGCGCTTTGTTTTTCTCGTTTTCACTGCGGCCCCGTTGACAGTGAACGTTGCTATCATCTTCGTCAACAGGTGGCCACGACGCTTTGAAGGAGGTGTCACCTGTGAGTAAAGAAGTCCTGGAACCCCCAAACGTGAAGACTCCTACCACTGCACAACCAATAGAACCGCCAGCCACAACGCCAGCGCGTGCAGCGGAGCAGGGCAGCGCTCCGCCAGCCATCGCGCATAAACCTATCTGGAGTCGGATAAGCGCAAATCAATATCTGGCTGGCGCAGTTGGTGTGCTCGTGCTGGCGCTGATCGTCACGATGATCTTCTCAGCGTTAGGCTCCGTCGGTACGGGCGGCGCCAAGGCGACCGCCACGCACGTCCCGCAGATTCAGGCGCCCACCCACCAGACCTATAACGCCCAGCCACCGACGGCGCAACAGGGTAGCGTGGTCAACCTCAATCTGGTCGCCAAAGAGGCGCTCATCTCGATCTCCCCAGGTGTCGCCTATCACGCCTGGACGTTTAACGGCGCAGTTCCCGGCCCAATCCTGCGCGTCATCCAGGGGCAAACCGTCCACTTCACACTGACCAACGACGATACCATGCCCCACTCAATAGATTTCCACGCCGCCCAGACGCCGTGGAATGTGAACTACCAGCCCGTCGCGCCAGGCAAGAGCTTCTCGTTCGACTGGACGGCTGATTATCCAGGCGTCTTCCTGTACCACTGCGGAGCGCCGCCCGTGATGGCCCACCTGGCGAACGGCATGTATGGCGCCATCATTGTGGATCCAGCCAACGGTTGGGCGCCCGCGCAAGAGTACGTGTTGGTGCAGAGCGAATACTACACCAGTCAGGCGCCCGATGGCAGCTACTACCTGGACATGACCAAGGCGATGAGCAGCACGCCGGACTATGTGGTCTTCAACGGCTACGCCAATCAGTATAAGATTGCGCCGTTGCAGGCCAAGGTTGGGCAGCGCATTCGCCTCTTCCTGGTCAACGCCGGGCCATCGCTCTTCGAGGCGTTCCATGTGATCGGCGCGAGCTTCAGCGATGTCGACGTGGCGGGAACCCGCGCGAACCACACGGTCGGGGAGCAAACGGTGGTTGTCCCACCCGGCGGTGGGACAGTGGGCGAGCTGACCATCCCAAACGCTGGCCTCTATCCCTTCGTGACGCATTCCTTCTCGGCGGCCAGCATGGGCGCGTTGGGTCTGTTGAAGGTCACACAATAGCGAGTGATTCGCTGCCCGAGGAGCAGTCAGAAAATAGGAGGGTGTTACAATGAAACGCATAGTTCTTCTGCTGGGGTCACTTACCAGGTGTTGTTAGGAGCGAAGACTCACGTCCCAGAGCAAGAACACTAAAATGCCCGTCTCCAGCGCATTCAAGAACGCTTGCAACGAACGCGGCGCGCGTTTGAGGCGCGCGAACGGCAGGCCAAGATAAATGGTCAAGCCTGCGATGGCGCCCAACAGCACCGTCAAGCCAGAAGACCAAGCTACACTGCGCAGCAACCAGGTGGATGCTTTGGCTTGCTGGTGAGGATAGGCGGCGAGAGTTGAGCGATGGCCGCTCACATGGTCTGCCGCTTAGCTTGGTTATCCCTTGCGCTTGCTTGAGGCGTGGGATATACTGCGCTGTCGTCTGCATGAGGCAGCGAGTGTTTTTTTGGTATGAGAGGGCATTGATCGCGCAATGAACGCGCCAGTTACGGTGACACAGCGGCAGCTTGCGGAGTTCCTACTGAACGTCGCCATCACGCGCCCGGTCTTTATCTGGGGCGCGCCGGGCATCGGCAAATCCTCGCTCGTCCAGGAGTTCGCGGCGCGCGTCGGGCTGCCGTGCGTCTCGCTGCTGGGCAGCCAATTGGCGCCCGAAGACCTGCTCGGCGTGCCGCAGATCATCGGCGACACCAGCCGCTTCTGCCCGCCGCGTACGATTGCCCGCGCCGATCCGTACTGCTTGTTTCTCGACGAACTCAACGCCTCGTCGCATGAGGTGCAGAAGGCGTTCTACAGCCTGATCCACGAGCGGCGCATCGGCGAGTACACCTTGCCCGCAGGCTCGATCGTGGTCGGCGCGGGCAACCGCAGCCAGGATAACGCGATCGTCAAGCCGATGTCCTCGGCGCTGATCAATCGCATGGTACACGTCCACCTGCGCGCCTCGCATCGTGACTGGCTGGCCTGGGCGGGCGAGCACGGCATCCACCCGCTGGTTCTCGACTACATCGCGCTGCGGCCCGATCATCTTTGGAGTGAGCCACCCAAGCACGAGGAGCCGTTCTCCACTCCGCGCGCCTGGCACATGGTGAGCGATGGACTGCACAGCTACGGCGACGACGTGACCGACGAATGGCTGGCCGTGTTGGCCTTCGGCTGCCTCTCGCCGCATCACGCCACCCAGTTCAAGGCGTTTGTGCGGCAGGTACGCAGCCGCTATCAGCTTGACGCGATCCTCAAGGGCGACGTGGCTTGGCCGTCGGCAGTGGACGAGCGTGACGTGCTCTACTTCCTGGCGCAGTCGTTCCGCGCGCGGCTGCTGAAAGAGCTACCCGCCGACGCCAACCAGCGCAGCGACCATGTGCGCGACCTCGCCTATCGCGCCAAGGCGCGGCTGAAAGACCTCGCCGCGCTCAGTCTAGAGATCGCCCAGATCGTCGTTGCCTCCGATGAGGATCAGCAAGAGCTACCGAGCTGGTTCATGGTCGAGGTCGTGCGCGATCTGCCCCGCCTGATTGACAAGGCGGCGAAGCGGGAGAAGGTGAAGTGACGCTATGAGCCGTAAGCGCGGTCAGCCGACCGGTGGCGGCGCTGCCGATCCCGCCCGCGAGAATTTCGAGGCGGGCTGCCACATCATCAGGCAACATCCGCTCTTTGGCCGACTGTGGCAGTACTGCTACGTCGTGCATGACGCGGACGGCATTCCCAAAGTATCGAACCGTTGCCCCGCCGATGGTTGGGCGATCGTCGCCAGTGACGGCTATATTTATACCCACCCCACGCGGCGCGGGGAGCCGACGGAGTGGGCATATGTGTTGGCGCACTGCCTGCTGCATCTGGGCTTCGAGCATCTGCGCCCAATGGCCAACCCGCAGGCGTGGAACGAGGCCTGCTGCTGGTTTCTCAGCGGGTTTCAGCGTGAACTCAAGATCGGGCGCCCGCCGCAGGAGATGCGCGTACCCAACCCGCCCGCCGCAACCGAGGAACGCATCTACTCCGACCTCTGCGCGCGCCAACCCGACGCAGACTGGCGCGGCTATGGCGCTGGGGGCGCCAACGGACGTGACATGATCATCCTGCCCCCGGTTGTATCTACGCTTCAGCCAGGCCAAGTGGGCTACCACACACCGACCGACTGGGGCGCGATCTTCGCCAAGGGGTTGACCGATGCGGTGACGCGCGCCGTCGCAGTCGCCGCCGGGGAGTTGGCCTCGATGAACAGCCCAGTGCGCAGCCGCACGCCGGGGCAGCGCGCCCGCGAATGGTTCATCAATAGCTACCCGCTGCTGGGCGCGTTGGCAAGCGCCTTCACGGTCGTCGAGGACGGACTCGTCTGCCAGCGGATGGACATCTCCGTCGCGGCAGTGGACGTGGAGAGCCGCGAAATCTTCATCAACCCCGCCTCTGGCCTGACCCACCCGGATCAGGCGGAGCAACTGCGCTTCGTGATGGCGCACGAACTGCTGCATGTCGGCCTGCGCCACGACGCCCGCCAGCAGGGCCGCGATCCCTATCTCTGGAACGTCGCGTGCGACTTTATCATTAACGCCTGGTTGGTTGAGATGGGCGTTGGCGTCATGCCAGAGGTCGGCGCCCTCTACGATCCGATGCTGAAAAGTGATTCGGCGGAGTCGGTCTATGACCGCATCATCAGCGACCTGCGCCGCTACCGTAAGCTGCGGACGATGCGCGGGTACGGCGTCTCCGACATCCTGCGACGCGGTGAGTCTGAGTGGGGGCCGAGGGGCGTGACCGACCTGGATGCGTTCTATCGCAACGCGCTGAGCCAGGGTCTTAGCTACCATCAGGCGGGTGAGCGCGGCCTATTGCCCGCCGGGCTGATCGAGGAGATCCGGGCGTTGAGCCAGCCGCCGATCCCGTGGGATGTGGAGCTAGCGCGCTGGTTAGATAATTTCTTTCAGCCGGTCGAGTTTGTGCGCTCATACGCGCGGGCCAGCCGTCGCCAATCATCAACGCCAGACATCCCACGTCCGCGCTGGGTTCCGCCGCCGGACTGGGAGAATGGCCGCACCTTTGGCGTCGTGCTGGATACCAGCGGCTCGATGGATCGCCGCTTGCTGGCGAAGGCGCTGGGGGCCATCGCCAGCTATAGCCTCTCGCGCGACGTGCCAGCCGTGCGGGTAATCTTCTGCGACGCCGCGACCTATGATCAGGGCTATATGCGCGCCGAGGACATCGCCTCAACGGTGCGGGTGCGCGGGCGCGGCGGCACCATCTTGCAGCCCGCGCTCGATCTGCTGGGCGCCGCGAAAGACTTTCCGCCGGATGGGCCAGTGCTAATCATCACCGACGGGCTATGTGACAAGCTGAGCGTACCACGCGGACGCGAACACGCTTTTCTCTTGCCACAGGGGCGCAGCCTGCCGTTTCCGCCGCACGGCCCCGTCTTCCGCTTGCGCCTGTGAGGGCGTGGCCTCGCCGGGGAGTCCCATCAACGAGCAAAGGTGGTAAAGGATGCTGTATACCCAGAATGCGCTGGATGAGTTGGCGCGCAAACGCGACCAATTCGCCGCCTACCAGAGTCGGCATGGCGAGGGGTTAGCGACCTATCGCGCGGCGCTGGCGGCGCTAGCCACGCGCTACCCCACCGCCGCCGCGCTCGACGCCGCGCTGGCAAGGCTGGCTGCGGACGACGGCGCGGTTCCGCTGGGCGCGCGGCCCACGGCGGAGTATGACACCTGGCTGCATCCGGCGACGGGCGCCGCGCCATACCATCTGCCGACGATTCCGTTTGGCCACAGCTTCGCCCATCACGAGGAGGCCCGCGCCTGGGCAGAGGTCTTGCGCGGTGTGACGACCTTCGCTGTGGATGGCAGCCAACTGCCACCCTGGCGCGACGCCTCGGTACCGTTGGCGCTGATCCAGGTGGGCCTCTTCGAGAATCCACACCAACCGCCTGCGCCCTATGTCAAGGACGCGACTGTGACGCTGCTCTCGCCCGATGAGTTGGAGAACAACGACGCGGATGCGGCGGATGGTCGCTCCGATGAGGAGTTCGGCTACTCAGACCGCATCACCCACCTCACACGCTACGAGCTAGAGATCGAACTGATCATCGCCCGCATGGAGAAACACGCCGCGCTTCCTCCTTCCCAAACCAATGGAAATAGGGCCAGGGGGGGGGATCCACTGGTGGTCGCGTTCTACGATGGCAGCCTGATCCCGTCGTTCGCGTTCAAGTCGCAGCCGCCGTATCGGGATCGCTATGTGCGAGCGTCGCAGCGACTGCTGGCGGCCTCGGCGGCGACGCGCATCCCGCTGCTGGGCTACATTGATACCAGTTATGCGCGCGACGCGCTGACGATGATCGGCGCGCTGGCGCCGCAACCTAACGTCGCTAACGCCAACGAGCCGCCGCCGAATACACACGGGTTGAGCGATGCGCTGCTCTGGCTGGCGCAGCTTGGCTGGGGCGACCGCACCCCCGCGTTTCGCTCGGCGCGCTACGATCTGGCGCGGCTGGGCCTAGACGACGATCCGGCCAGCGAGGTTGCCTTCGTCTACCTCCAGACCGCGCTCGACCGCCCCCCGGCGCGCATTGAGTTCCCGCGCTGGCTGCTGGACGAAGGGCTATTGGATCGTGTAATGGATGTGTTGCGCGCCGAGGTGATCGTCGGCGGCGGCTATCCATACCCCATCGAGGCGGCGGACGCAGTGGCGGTGATCTCGGCGGTGGATCGCGCGCAGTTCTACGCGCTGTTCCAGGAGTTCGCCGCGCGCGAGGGACTGGACTTCACCTTCTCGCGCAAGACGATCAGCAAGAGCCGCCGCCGACTGTAGCGAGCGCATCGTTATCTCCTCACCGGGCGCGCAACTTGACCGATCCCGCGTTGACGCGAATGCGCAATACGCCGCTGGCGTTAGGGGCGAGGGGGCCGCTGGCGCGCTGCTCTGCGAAACGTCGCGTCACCTGGATCGGCCAGCCGTCCAGATGAATTGCGCCCGCATTCGCTTTCGCGTCGAGGTTGACGGCGGTCGCGCGCGGGAGCGCCATATCCACCGTCCCCGCATTGACTTCGACGTCCATCGTGGCGCCCTGCGCGAGCGCGCCATTTACGCTGATATTGCCCGCATTGACTCGCAATTCCGATCCCTCACCACAGGTGATCTCACGCGCGTCAAAATTCCCTGCGTCCACCCGCGCCACGATCTGCCCGCTGACGCCACTCGCCCGCGCTTGCCCGGCGGCGATCCTTAAGTCGAGATTCGTCTGCGCCGGAACCTGCGCCGTCACTTCGATCTTGACGTGATGGATTGGCCGCCCATCACGGCGATGTGGCCCATCAATCACAATACGCTCGCCTTGCTGCGTCACGCTGACCTCGATCTCGGCAAGCTCCGCCTCGCTCGGCTCGTCACCGCCGAAGAATCCGGGCCGCGCCGACTTCGTCACCCCGACGTGCGCCTGCCCAGGCTCCCCCGCCGGTATGGTAAGCGTCCCCACCGCGCGCCGCGCCTCCAGGGTCGGCGCCCCAGTGAAACTAAACTCAAAGGTTTCGCTGTTAGTGTTCGCCATCTTCGCTCTCCCTTTCCCATTCGGCTACCTGCGCCAGATCGCCAATCTCCACAGGTAGCCTACCGCGTCATGACGCGCTAGACCTTCTGCCCAATGACGATGCGCGACTGGCTCCAATCATTAACGTACTATCCAGTCGGTATATAAATGATACGCCACCAAAGATCGGTTGTCAAGGGCGCAGGGCGCTACAAACCTTCCCGGATCGCTGCGGCTCTGCCATCCGGCGGCGCGCCGCCGAGCAGCCGTAGCGCCGCCGCCGCGTCGTTGGCATAGCGAGCGATGGCGGCGCCGTCTAGCGCGCCACGCTCGGTGACGATGGCGCGGCAATACGTGGCTGGCGTGTGATCGAAGAGGGTGACGGCAGTGGTCACTCCGGGGATCGTCTCCGGCGCCAGGTCGGCGGAATCGCCAGCTTCGAGGATCAGCGGCCAGTCGGGCGCCGCGATCTTGAGCGTCTCGCAAAGCGCGTAGAACAACTTGCCTTCGGCGCGCGCCATCAGCGCCAGCGGATAGGTTCCCACCTTGTTGACCACTGCGCCATCGGCGCGCACGGAGTCGGCCCCAACGATCACGGCGTCGGCCTCGCGCATCAGCAGACCACTGGCGGTGTCGGCGGCGAGCGTCACGAGTAGGCCGCCGTCGCGCGCCGCCTCGCTGGCGGCCAACGCGCGGGCCAGCGCGATCCCCTCGCCACCCGGACGCGACTCCGCGACGATCACGCGGCGCACCCGCCCCGCCTGCGCCAGCCACCGGAGCGATTGCTCGACCGTACTCGACCGACTATGCGTGTAGATCGTCGCGTCGGGCGGCAGCAAATCGGCGATGGCCTGCGTGATGGCGGCGCCCGCCGTGGCCCAGGCGCCGAGCGCCAGCATCGCGCCATCATGGAGGGCGCGTAGCCGAAGGAGCGGATCGTCGCCGATCGCGGCGCCCTGGGCGTCGAAGACGCTGGCCCGCCAGGTCTGTGCAACGCTGTTGGCGATGGCTGCCATGCTGGGTCGAGCGTCGGCGAAGCGTTGGGCGGCCAGTCGAAGCTGCGCTAGCCGTGCTTCCACATCGGCGCCAGTGAATGTCGGAGAGGGTGGCAGTACGCTGGCGTCGGCAAGCGCCTGTGTGGCCTGAAGCGCCAGCCAACTCGCGCCGTGTTCGCGATCGCTCGCCACAAGCGCGAGCGACGCAACCAGCGCCTCCAACTGCTCCTTGGGGGCCGGATCGCGCATCAACTGTCCCATCGCCTTGCGCTCCTTCACTCACGTCGTTGTTGGGCGTGTGGCGAGCGTCGCCAGCTCATCTTGACGCGAACTCACCGATTTGACACACATCATAGTAACTGCTATATGTGAACTACAGGTATGGAGATTTCGACCAGTAGGTCGGCAAACGTATTAAAATGGTACGTCACGGAGGGCGCAACGATGACAGACCAGGCTGAACCGAACGAGCAACGCGACGAGACGGTGGGCATCGAGGGATTGAACGAACCCACTACCCATAAGAACCCGTACCCGTTCTATGAGCGCCTACGTGCGCGCGGCCCGGTCTTCTGGGATACCCATGCTGGCCCTAGCGGTGGCTGGGTGATCACACGGCACAGTCTGGTGACGGCGGCGCTGCGTGATCCACGGGTCACCGCCGAGCGCATCACCCCGCCGACCGACTTCGCCTGGGCGCCGGAGCCGTTCAACTCCGCCGCGCGCCAGGTCTTCCGCGCCATGCCGCATCAGTTGCTCTTCCTCGATCCGCCTGATCATACACGTTTACGTGGCCTGATGAATAAAGCCTTCACTCCACGGTATGTTGAGGGTCTGCGCAACCACATCGCCGCGCTGACCGACTCGCTGCTGGACGATCTGGAGCCGCAGGGCCGGATGGAGGTTATAAACGATCTCGCGCATCCGCTGCCCGCCATTGTGATTGCGGAGATGCTAGGCGTGCCGACGGCGGATCGCGAGCAATTCATCCAGTGGGCTAGCGATTTTGCGGGCTTCCTCGATAACTCCAACCTCACGATGGAGCAGGCGTTGCAGGCGATCCAGGGCGTCGCCGACTTCATGGACTACTTCCGCGACATCATTGCCCGGCGACGCGACGAGCCGCGCGACGATCTGTTGCAGGCGCTGATCACTGCCCACGCCAACGACGACCGCATGACCGAGGACGAACTGCTGGCTAACCTGGTCTTGCTACTGGCGGCGGGGCATGGCACGACCACACACCTGATCGGCAACGGCCTGCTGGCGCTGCTGCGCAACCCCGGCGAATACCAGCGGCTGGTCGCTGACCCCGCGCTCATCCCCAACGCTATTGCAGAACTTCTGCGCTTCGACGCGCCGGTGCAACTCACGGGCCGTGGAACCCGCGCAGAGTTGACGCTGGGCGAGATCACGATCCCCGCGCACCAGCATATTACTGTGCTGCTGGGCGCGGCGAACCACGATCCGCTGCAATACGCCGACCCCGAACGGCTCGATGTGGGGCGCCCGGAGAATCGCATCCTCTCGTTCGGCCAGGGCATCCACTTCTGCCTGGGCGCGCCGCTGGCGCGGCTGGAGGCCGAGATCGTCTTCCGGGCGATCACCCAGCGTTTCCCCAACCTCCAACTCGCCACGTCAGAGGAGACACTGGAATGGGAACCAAGCATCGTGTTTCGCGGGCTACGCGCGCTGCCCGTCACATTTGCCTAAACCGGCGCTTGCCACTCATCCGCTGCATGTGATAGGCTACCACCACGCATACGACCAACGGGCGTTAGGCGCGCGATGTGCGCGCGGCGACGGCGGGCGGCGCCAGCAGCGGGAGGATCAATGGAGACCGAGATCACTCCGTCGATCTTCCTCTGCTATCGGCGCGATGACAGCATGGAGAGCGCGACGCGCCTCTACGAGTGGCTGGCGCAACGCCTGCCGCACGGAGCCGTCTTCCTCGATCTCGTCTCTTCGCCCGGTGGCGTGGATTGGCGCGCCAACGTCCAGCGACTCTTGCCGCAGGCAAAAGTGATGATCGTCGTAGTCGGCCCACACTGGGCAGGCGATCATCTCCTTGAGGATGAGAACCCGGTCTGCTTCGAGCTAGTCACCGCCCATGACGCCAACGTCCCAATCCTGCCACTGCTCGTCAATAACGCTGTAATGCCTGCGAAGTCCGATCTGCCGAAGAGTATCCAGTGGTTGGCGCCTGATACGGCGCTCCGCCTGCGAGCGGATCCGCGTGATCGACAGACCGACCTCGCCATCATCGAAGAGAGGTTGCGCACGCTCGCCGATGTTCGGCTGGCCCACATTGCAAGCGGCCATGTCAAGCAACAGTTGAGACTTTACCGGGAGGCGCTGCACTGGACGGGCTTGCAGATCGGCGCAGCCCAAAGCGAACTGACGCGCGACGGGCCGATCCTTGATCTTGGCCTGCGCCTGCAACCGGACGCCGTGACGCCACCCTATCCGCGCGTGGGGCCAGCGGACGAGCTACGACAGGAACCGCTACCACCCAGCGCGACGCTCACGTCACTCCTCACGGAGTATCGCGCACTGCTGCTGCTGGGATCCAGTGGGGCCGGCAAGACCACCGTCCTCCAACAGCTTGGCCTGACGCTGCTTGAGCAGGCCAAGACGCAGGCGGCGGCGCAGCCTGACGCGACCGACGCGCCGCTGGCCCGCTGTCCACTGTACCTGAACCTCGCCAGTTGGGCGTTCGACTCACCACCGCTCTCGCTCGACGCCTGGCTGCTCAAACGACTGCAAATCGAGTACCCTTTCTCCCATCGCGACGCCGAGGCCGTCATCGTGGAGGTACCGCTGCTGCTGCTGCTGGACGGCCTGGACGAACTGGCGCCAGCGGCGCTGCCAGCCTGCATCGCGGCCATCACCAGCTATCTGGCGGCGCGCTCGTATACCGTCCCGCTGGTGGTGGCGTGCCGAGACGATATCTACTTTGCGCAGTCGGCGCGGCTGCGGGCGGTGATGGCGCTCCACACCCAGCCACTCACACAGGCGCAGATCGCGGCCTACCTGGATCGCCCCGACGACCCCTACATCGAACTACGGGCCACGCTCGACGAGGACGAGGCGTTCGCCGAGCTATCACACACGCCGCTCTGGCTCAGCCTGATGGCGCAGGTCTACGCGCACGGCGCCCAACCGCCCGTCATCCCAGCGCCGCGCAAAGGAACAGAGGTGGGACTCAGCCCAACAGTTGTTGTCGAGAGCGATCCGCGCCGCCGACTCTTCGCACGCTACGTCGAGATGCAGCTGAACCCCACGCGGCGGCCACGGCGCAAGCCCACACGACGCGCCAAGGCCACCACCGACGAGGCGCCGCCCGCGACCCGCGATGAACTCGAACCGATCACGGTGGTCTACCCGCCAGCCGAGGCGCGCCACTGGCTGGTGGAGATGGCGACGATCCTCGTGAAGCAGAAACGCTACCGTCTGTACCTCGAAACGTTGCAGCCCAGCCTCGCCAAACACCCACGAGTCATCGAATGGTGGGCATACGTCACCTATGCGTTGGCGCTAGGCCTGGGCATCGGAGGGATTGTTGGCGTCGCCGAAGGCCCGCTGATTGGCCTCATTTTTGGCGTCATCGTCGGTGTTGTAGGAGGCCTCCTAGGTACAGGCGCCATCACTATCTTTGATCGCTTCAACTTCGAATGGCCTTCGTTCCGTCGCGGCTTTGGCGACTATTTCACTTGGCGCAATCGGCTCTTTACCATTACCGTTCTCGCCGCGCCTATCGGCGGCCTGGTTCTTGGACTTGCGCTAGCGCGACTCAGCACGCCAAGTGGCGACTGGCTAGCCACGGTACCGCTCTGGCTGGCTATCGGATTCATCGGCGGGCTTGGTGGTGGCGTCTTTTGGATGGCTGCCATGAGCATCGGCGCGGGAATAGTGGCCGGTGGTGGCGAGGCGACTTCCTACGAACCAGGCTTTGCGCCCACCTATCGCGCCCCCAACGCTGGCATTGCGCGCACAGGTCGTCGCGGGCTGATGGTCGGTCTGGTAGCGGGTGCAGTTGTCGGCATCTTCGCTGGGCTAGACTATGGTATCCAACACGGCGCGCTGGGCGGGGTGTCGGTGTTTCTCCTGATCGGTTTGCTCTTTGGGTTGGGCGGCTGGCTCAAGCACTGGCTGCTACGCCTCGAATTGGCGCGCGAATGGGTGACGCCGTATCGCTATGTGCGCTTCCTGCGCTACGC
>VFSW01010623.1_pt1 | contig 13031 bp, 6 predicted proteins | sample 5358111 | NCBI WGS metagenome assembly VFSW01 (sample SAMN11554181, study PRJNA540505) | mine drainage metagenome | isolation source: sediment from site ElyBrook_90M | place: USA: Ely Copper Mine, Vershire, VT | collected 2017 | reverse complement strand
CCCCCGCGGCCCCAAACGCGAGCCGTCGGGGCTGGAACTGGTCAGCGGCGGCGAACGGGGGCGTGGGGGGCTGCTCAAGGGGGACCGCGCCGCCAAGGGGCCGCAGGTGATCGTCTCCCGGGCTGCTCCGGAACTGGTGCAGAATCTGTTCCAGTCCGAGGTGCCGGAGATTTATGACAACACGGTCGTGATCCGCGCCATTGCGCGCGAGGCCGGCGAGCGCACCAAGATTGCTGTCATGAGCCGCGACAAAGACGTAGACCCGGTAGGTGCCTGCGTGGGCATGAAGGGCATGCGCGTGCAGTCCATCATTCGCGAGCTGCGCGGCGAAAAAATCGACATCATCGAATTCAGTGAGGAGATCACCACCTTTGCCGAGAAGGCGTTGCAGCCGGCCAAGGTCAGCCGCGTGTCCATCTCTGACCTCACCGACAAGCAACTGGAAGTGATCGTCGACGACACGCAGCTTTCGCTGGCCATCGGCAAGAAGGGCCAGAATGTGCGGCTGGCGGCCAAGTTGCTGGGCTGGAAGATCGACATCAAGAGTGAGGAAGAAAAGCGGCAGGAAGTCGAACAGCAGATGCAGGCGATGTCGGGCGGGCCTTCGACGCCTATCGAACAAGTCAGCGAATTGGGCGACTCGATTATCCAGAAACTGGTGGTGGCGGGAATTACTACCGTCGAGGCGCTCGCGGATATGACCCCCGAACAGCTCGAAGAGATTCCGGGTATCGGCGAAAAGACGCTGGAGCGGATCAGCGTGGCTGTCCGGCACTACTTCGGGCATTTTGAAGAGGGTGAGGGCGGCGAAGCGTCAGAAGGTGCGGCATCCGCATCTTCGGCGGCTGATACTGAAAGCCCTGCGACCGGCGAGAACGAGATTGAAACGCCGGAAGCGGTGGCTGATACTGCCGAAGCCGAGATGGAAAACGCCTCCGAAGTCCTGGAAGAGGCTGAGTCTGAACGGGCGGCACAGGCTGAAAATGATGACCTGTCGTCGGCACCGGAAGGCGGCGAGGCGTTGGCCGAAACCGACGCCGAAGAGCAGAGCCTTACGGCGGCCGAGCTGGCCGTGGAAAATGTGCCTGACGCGGATGAATTGGAAGCGGACGAGAACGAATCAGGCAGCAAGGAATGAGGCGGCAGAAAAAGGCTGCGCGGAAAGTCCGGCGCGCCTTATTTTGCCATTCGGGCAATAATGGAAGTGGAAGCAGCAGCCAACGCCATGAGGTAGCTATGAGCACTTAAGGCTTTGGGTAGCACAATCTGAAAAGAGGCGGATGAGCAAGGTACGAATCAACGATCTCGCACGCGAGATGGAAGTCAAGAGCCGTCAGATTCTTGACGTATTGGGTGAACTCGGCCTGGGCGAGGGCAAGACTCACTCAAGTTCCATTGAAGACTATGAGGCTGACAAGGTGCGCGCGCATTTCGAGCGCGGCAGTCGAGGGTCCAGCTACGGTAGTGCGTCTTCCCGCGCCCCGCAAGGAATTCAGCCCAAGATTGACCTCTCGCATGTCTCCAAGCCCGGCGATGTGATGAAGGCCATTCTGGCCAAGAAGCAGGAAGCCGAAGACGCGGCCCGCAAGAGCCATGCTCCCAACCGGCCGCCGATGGCCACTCCGCCGCAGGCCCCGGTCAGGATTGCGCAGCCTGTTGTGGCTGTCGCGGCCCCGTCGGCCACACCCGTGCGCCCGGAGCCCCGCAAGATCATGCCGCCCGTTCGGCAGGCCCCCAACATCGTACCCCCCGCTCCACCTCAGCCCGCTATCGCCTCGCGGCCGCCGGCTAATCCTGTTGTGGCCAAGGCCCCGGCGGGATCTCCGGCATCGACGCGTCCGGCTGTATCGGTTGTACCTCCGTCGGGCGTTGCGGTTGTGGTTAAGCCACCTGCCGCATCAACTTCTGCTCCGCCGCGCGCGGCGGAAGTTCAGGCACCCCCCAAACCGCCTGTTGCGGCTCCGCCCCAGTCTCATACCCCGATTCAGGCGCCCGTGCCCGTACCTCCTCCCTCGCCGGCGGTTGCGGCGCAGGCCGCCCCTGCGCCAGTAGCAGCGGAACCCCCTGCTGCATCCGTGCCCTCTGCACCACCAGTTCAGTCCGCAGTGGAAGCTCCAGCGCCCCCAGTGGTTGCGGCTCCGCCGCAGCCGGTTGTAGAACAAGCTCCAAAAGCACCCGTTGTGGAGGCTCCATTGTCAATTGCAGCACCGCCTGCAGCGCAGGTTATCGCGCCCGAGGCCGCTGCACACCGGCCCCAGGAACGCGTTCATTCCGAACCTTCGGCCGCTCCCGCCCCCCCGGTACGCCGCGTCGTCATGCCGCAGACCGGCCCTCGCCCCGTTTACAAGGCTCCCATCATCGTGGCGCCGCCGCCGCCGCCCCCTGGGGCTGCGACGGCAGCCGGCCCGAGCATCCAGCGAGGACGCCCTATCTTTGATCGCAGGCCTTCCAGCGGCCCGAGCGGCCCCGGTGGCTATAGCCAACGTCCGCAAGGCACTGGCGCCCCCGGGCAGGGTCAGTTCCCGGGCGGACCGCGCCCAAAACACCCCACACGCACGACTCCCGGCGGTTACGCAGGACCGGGCGGCCCCGCAGGCCCGGGCGGACGTCCCGGATTCGGTGCTCGCCCCGGCTTCGGCGCGCCACGGCCCGGAGGCTTTGGTGCACCTCGTCCCGGCGGCTTTGCCCCCGGCGGCGCACCGCCCACAGGCGAAGCACCACGCCCGCAACGTAACAACGCCCCCAAGGGCCGCGGCGGACGCCAGCAGTATCCCAAGACGAAGGAAGGCCCGATGAAGGGCTTCGTGCCGCCGCCGCGTTTTGGCGGGGCAGCCAACTTCACCACTGAGCCCATTCCGATCTCCCGCGAGATCACGGTAACTGAAGGAATCAGTGTGAAAGACCTGGCGGAGAAGCTCGAAATTCGCGCCAAGGATCTGATCGCCACGCTGCTCATGCGCGGCGTATTCGTCACCGTCAACCAGTCTCTCGACGCGGAGATGGTGAAGGACGGGGCCGCCAAGTTTGGCGCGGGCGCGACCGTCATCAGCTACGAAGAAGAGCTGGCCAACGAGGCGATCGAAGAAGTGCTCGTCGCTGAAAACACTGGCGAACTCGAGGTTCCCCGTGCTCCAGTGGTCACCGTCATGGGCCACGTCGATCACGGCAAGACCTCGCTGCTAGACGCCATCCGCGAGACTGACGTGGCGGCCGGCGAAGCAGGCGGCATCACCCAGCACATCGGCGCCTACAAAGTTCGTTTTGCCAAGGAAGGCTCCCCGGCCTCTGGCCGCGAGATCGTCTTCCTCGACACTCCCGGCCACGAAGCGTTTACCCGCATGCGTGCGCGCGGCGCCAAGGTGACAGATATTGTCGTCATCGTGGTGGCGGCGGACGACGGCGTTATGCCTCAGACTCTTGAGGCCATCGACCACGCCCGTGCCGCGGAAGTGCCGATCATCGTGGCAGTCAACAAGATCGACAAACCGGGAGCCAATCCCGAACGCGTCAAGAAGCAGCTTGCTGACCGCGGGCTGATTCCTGAAGAGTGGGCAGCTGGGAGCGAAGGCACCGTCTTCGTCGAGGTTTCGGCGAAGAAGAAGCAGAATCTTGATCTGCTGCTCGAAATGATCTGCCTCGTGTCCGACATCAAGGCGCCCAAGGCGACGCCGGGACGCAAGGCTGTCGGCTCGGTGCTCGAAGCCAAGCTCGATCGCGGCCGCGGCGCTGTGGCCACCGTGCTGGTACAGGACGGAACACTGAAGTTGAACGACAGCTACATTGTCGGCAATACCTTCGGCAAGGTGCGCGCCATGTTTGACGATCGCGGACGCGCTCTGACAGAGGCGGGTCCTTCGACTCCGGTCGAAGTGCTTGGTCTCGAAGCTATGCCGGATTCAGGTGACACGTTCCTGGTGGTTGCCGATCGCGACAAGGCCAAGGGCATCGCGCAGTACCGCAAGATGAAGGAGCGCGAGGCGCAGTTGGCCAAGAGCTCCCGTGTTTCGCTGGAAGGACTTGCGGAGCAGATTCGCCAGGCCGGCGTGAAGGATTTGGCCCTCATCATCAAGGGCGACGTGACCGGTTCGGTTGAAGTGCTGGCAGATTCACTGGTCCGCATGTCGACGGAAAAGGTGCGCATCAAGGTCATTCACTCGGGTGTCGGATCAATCACAGAGAGCGATGTGCTGCTGGCGACCGCGTCCAATGCGATCATCATCGGATTCAACGTTCGACCGGAGCGCAAGGCCGCAGAACTGGCGCAGCAGGAAGGTGTCGAAATCCGTCTTCACTCCATCATTTACGAGTTGCAAGACGAAATTCACCTGGCCATGATGGGCCTGCTCGAACCCACCTTCAAGGAGAACTACGTGGGCCGCGCGGAAGTTATCAATGTGTTCCGCATCCCCAAGGTGGGTACGATCGCGGGATGCCGCGTGCTGGACGGTGTGATCCGCCGCGATGCCGAGATCAAGGTGATGCGTGGCAACGAACAGGTGTTCAAGGGTAAGATCGGCTCGCTCAAGCGGTTTAAAGACGATGCGCGCGAAGTGACCAATGGCATGGAGTGCGGCATCGGCATTAACGGCTTCAGTGACCTGAAGGAAGGCGACCTGCTCGAAGCCTTCTCGACGGAAAAGTTGGCTGCCGACCTGGGCGCGCTGACGTCTGCCAAAGCATAAGCCTCATTACTTGAGTAACAAACGGCCCGCTCCTCTGCAAGAGGGGCGGGCCGTCGTCTCGAGGCCAATGGAGCATAGTCCGTGAGTGAAGACAGCGGTGCTGCAAGGCTTGGAAGCCGCTTTGTTATCCGGCTTACTACGCTGCGGCCGATGCGGCAGGAATCCGGCCAGATAATCCAGCTATCCGGGGCATAGGAATTGAAGAACATTCAGCTCGGACGATAACAACCAGGAACAGACGTTACACAGAATCCAGAACACTACCGATCGTCAGGTCAAGATGATCTTGCGAGCTTCCGCTTCAGGATCATTGACCATGCGACACTCGTTGTCCCAGATCATCGTCCGGTTGGTTTCAGGATCGGTCGGCGCCCAGTTTAATCCCGGTGTACTTGGATTTCCGGTTGAAGCAAATGCTGCCCACGAGGACGCCATCTTCTTCGCCAGTGCCTGCGCCTCCGATGTATTACCCGTTCCCTGTTCACAGCGCTTCGTGTTATCGAAGCAGAATTGAAGATCCGCCGTATGCCATGCACCAGGCACACCATCTAGGATCGACGTCTGCCACCTGAAGTAATACGCGTACACCGGCGCGGCCTGAAGCTTATGCTTTAATCCCGCCATCTTCACCACGTTGTTCCGCATCCCGAGCCCATTCAGTCCCGGACTTCCGCTGCAGATGTACGAGAGCGTCTGAATTTTTTTCTGCGGGTACGCCCTCTTCAGCGCCGCAACGATCGCCGTCGCTTTCTCCTCGCCATAAGTCTTCGCAAGGTTTGCATGCCACTCTTCTTCCGTCGGGTGCGAAGACATCTGGTTGCCCTCTTCGCTCACCGAACCTACAAGCATTGGGACATTCTTAGACACCTCTGGCGCAGTGTCGAAGAACGAACGCACGTTGATCAACTTCCCGTCGACGCAAGGCGACCACCCAACGCGCGGTGTCCCCGGCGCCCCTGGCCCCATCATGGGCCGTCCTGGCGGATTGATTTTCGCAGCCGCCGCGTTCCCTGCCGCAAAGAGCTTGGCCCACTCCATCTTCTGCAGAGAGCCAATATCGTTCGGCGCAAGCCCCAGTTCCTTCATCGTCTGGCGCGCCAGTTCCTTTTGCTGATCTCTACTCGGAATGTTTCCTCCACCGCCGGACTGCGCCGCAGCCCGATGTATCAGGCCCGCCGCGGAGGGCATACCCATCAGCGTCGTCACCTTCGAGCCGCCGCCCGACTGACCGTAGATCATCACGCGATTCGGATCGCCACCGAAGTTCTCGATGTTCTCCTGAACCCATTTCAGCGCGGCAACCAGATCCATCATCCCTACGTTCGCCGAGTCTTCATATGCCGAACCGCCAATCTCGGCCGCATCGAAGAACCCCAGGATATTCAGGCGGTGATTCACCGAGACCTGCACCACCTCGTGGTGCCGCGCCATCTGCGCGCCGTCGTGCGAGGGTAATTCGTAGGATGATCCGAAGCTGAACCCGCCGCCGTGCATGTAAAGCATCACTGGCCGTCTTCCTGTCAGGCTCGACGTCCAGATGTTCAGCTTCAACATGTCTTCGCTCTGCCAGCCGTCGTCCCCGTCGAACAAACACGTCTGCGCGATGCTTGTCCACGGGTGCAGGGTCTGGGGGCAGTTCGCGCCGTACGCCAACGCCGGATACTCGTCCTTCCATGGCGCAGGCGCTCTGGCAGGCAGCCACCGACTCTCGCCAGCCGTCGTCGCACCATACGGCACGCCCTTGAACGTCAGCACGCCGCCATCCATAAACCCTCGCACCTTGCCGTACTGCGTCTTCGCCACCGCCGTTCGCGGCGTCGACACATTACCCGGCTCCTGGTGCGCACCGGTCTTCACGCTGTCAGAGCCGAAGGCCGGCCTGTTCAGCGCCGCCCCCAAGCCTGCCGCCGAGGACAGTAGCAGCGCCTCACGCCGCGTGAAAACGCCAGATTCCTTCGACTTCGTCATGAATAACGTCTCCTCTCGTATTTATGCAATCGGTCACTTCAAAAGTGCGCCACCCAATGTCAGCACCGCCATCTTCGTTATTCCGGCAGCGCATACTGCCCATCGACCCGGAACTTGCCCGTAGCAACAGGTGCCCCCGCGTCCGGCTGGCCGCCGCCAACGCTGATCGTGTACTCACCTTGCGCAATGATCGGATTTCCATCCTCCGTCACCATCCCCATGTCGCGCGGCTTCAAGTCAAAGTGCACCTTCTGACTGGCGCAGGCAGGCTCGCCATTGATGGCGTTGTAAGCGCACATCACGGATCCCGCCTTGCCGTCCACCACGGCGGCGCGGAAGGCCGGCTCGTATGTGTCTACTTCGTCGTGCTTGCTCATGTCGACATCTGCGAAGTGCCGGGTTGGCTCCGGGCCGCTGTGCACGGCGAAGTGCTTCGGCGTAGCGATTGCAAGGTAGTGCCTGGGATTGTCTCCCTGAAGGCCGGTGACATATGCAACGCCCATGCGGCCGGTGAGGAACGGGTCTTCACCGTACGTCTCCTGCCCGCGGCCCCATCGCGGGTCGCGGAAGATGTTGAGATTGGGCGACCAGAAGTCGAGGCCGCCCATGATCCCGGTGTGTCCTTCGCGCTGGTTCTGCACGTGCTTGATGCGGCCTTCAATGCCGATCTGGCCGGCCATCGTGTGGACGCCCGGTGCGTCGAAGGTCGCCGCCAGGCCGACCGGCTCGGGATACTCCGTCACACCTTGGTTGATTACGCCATGCAGAGCCTCGCTCCACCACTGATACGCGGGAATGTTAAGCCGGGGAACGGCGGCCGAGTTGTTCTGCATCTGCGTCGCCTTTTCTGCGAGCGTCATGCGATGCACCAAGTCAGTGGCCCGCTGTTCTGGGGATAGCTGCGGATTCAAGTAGGGCGGATTAGTGGGTTCCTGAGCAACTGAATTGTGAAGCGCTACCGCAAACAGGAGTGCTCCGCTATAAGCAGCAAAGGATTCAATGATTCTCATCACGCGAGTTTTCATACTTCTTCTCCAAATTGTTTGTCAGCACGCGGTCGTGGCCGCTGTTGAGAAGTCGACTTTACGTCGCTACCGTGGCAAGGCTGTGACCAGGAGGACGCACGCTAGTGCGCCTCAGACGGCCTGAACACCAGCGTCGCGAACTGACGCAGATAGTCTCTCCAGTTGGGCCATGCGTGGAAGCCACCGCTCTCGTGCTCCTCGACATTGATTCCGGCATCTTTCAGGACGGCAACGGTGGCGCGGCTGTTCTGAAGCGCGATGTCGTATTTGCCTGCATCTACCCAGAACAGGCGAAACGGCTTGCCCGATGCGCGGTACTGCGCCACGTCCGTGTCCTGCTCTTCCTTAATCGAATTGGGGAACCATCCCGAGCTGAACACGCCCACGTAGGCGAAATCCGATGAGTCATCGAGCGCGATGTTCAGGGTCTGCAGGCCGCCCATCGAGAGCCCCGCAATGGCACGGTGGTCGCGGTCGGCGACCGTTCGATAGTGCGCGTCGATGTAGGGCAGCACCACCTTCACCAAATCATCATTGAAGGCGTCGTGTCCCATGCGCACGCCTGGCGTCAAACGGAACTCCGTGGAGACATGGCCTGCCGGCATCACGATCAGCATCGGAACGGCGTTCTTGCTGGCGATCAGGTTGTCGAGAATCGCGCCCGCGCGGCCGACCGTAGACCATGAGTCGTCAGAATCTCCGCCGCCGTGAAGCAGGTAAAGTACAGGCAATCTCGCGCTTCCATTCTCGTAGCCCGGCGGCGTGTAGACGTGCATGCGGCGTTCCCCGCCTGTTGCAGGTGAGTCGTAGTAGACCGTCGCGATTGCGCCGTGCGGCACGGCCGCTTTGTACTCCATGAAGTCCGCGCCCGGAACTTCATACATGCTGGATGCGTGAGTCAGAGATTGCGAGGTGAGCGGGTTTCGCGGGTCAGTCGTGCTCACGCCATCCACCGTGAAGGTGTAGCGATAGACTCCGGGCTGGATCGGGCCGATCGTCGCTTCCCACACGCCCTGATCGCCCTTTGTCAACGGTACGCCAGCCATGTATCTGCTGGTCTCCTGCGGTGTGATTTCCGGTGTCGCCTCCGGCCCCTCGGCATGCAACTTCACCTCCGTGGCATTCGGCGCCCAGATGCGAAAGCGGACGTGACGATCGGGCTCCACCTCGACCGATTTCAACGTGTCGTTGGGCGTGGGAGCAGCCATCTGCATCGCGGGCCGCGGCGGCTGTGCTGCGGGTTGCTGAGGTGCTTGCTGCGCATGAAGGCATAGACCCACGCATAGCGCGCCAAATGCTAAAGCCGGGCGAGAGACTTCTCTATTTAACCGAATCATCCGACTCTCCTGTGAACTTCAATCCTGCTTTGGAATAAATTTGTTGGGCGCCGTCAATAGGGCCGGGCATTGTCGGTCTTGCCGGGCCATGTATCGGTCCGGAACGGCGTCGCCGGCAGACCCGCACCGTTAAACAAGGTCGCGTTGGGGTTGGACTGCCACGCGTAGCGGACCTGCGTCGGATGCGGCACTTCGGGAGACGAGACCGCCACCGTATCGCCGTCGATGTGCGCGTCGGCCCAGACCCACTTGCGATCGTCGCCTGCGATCGAAAACTCTTCCAGCTTTCCGCCTTTGGCAACAAGGCCGCCGTCAGCGTGCGCAAAGTGCAATCGGATGGTGCCCGGCAAGCGCTCGACCGATTCCAGCCTGGGGCCCGAATAGGCGATCTTTTCGTTGTAGTATTTTGCGAGCGCGCACCGCGCCAGGCGATCCCCAACGGGCTCCTTTTCTTTGGCGTGAATATTATCCGGATCGCCGGTGTCAATGGTGACTGCAAGACACGAGTTTGGAACCGTGGCAGCAACAATGGCCTGCGACTCGCGCGTCTCCGTCCAGTCATCTCCATCAACAGGCACGGGGCTGTGCTTTGTGAATGCGGGCAGGCTCACGATATAAAACGGGAAATCGCCTTCCCCGAAGAGTGAGCGCCAGTCGGCAATCATCGCCGGCAACAACCGCCGGTATTGATAGCCTCGCGGCGAGTTCTGTTCGCCCTGATACCATATCGCTCCCGTGATGGACAGCGGCGAAATCGGCGCCAGCATGCCTTCATACAACACGGCCGGCATGATCGGCCAGTTCTCGTATGCGATGGGAAGCTGCTGCGGAGGCCGTGCGTCGACACTGACCTTTGCCTTCCACTCGCCCGCCAGAGGAATGCTGGTATGGTCACCGAGTTCGAGGCGCAACACCTCCGGCTTCGATAGAAATCCACCTTCTGGCTTCGTCTTCAGAATGCGAATGGCAATGATGTTGCGGCCCGGCTTTAGACCCAGGGCTGGATAAACGCGCGGATTTTCTACCCATGCGCTTCCGCCAACCGATGTTCCGTTGACGTAGACGGTATCCATACGTTCGATTTCGCCGAGATAGAGCATTGCACGTCCGGAGGGGAGCGGATTCGGGAGCGTGATCTCCCTGCGGAACCACACGACAACTGGAGTGTCCGGTACGCCGAGTTCTTTGAATCCACCAGGTACGGGAACAAGCTTCCATGATGAGTCGTCGAAATCGGATGCCGCCCAGTTATCCTTCTGGCCGACGTCATATTGGTCATACCAGTGCATCACATAGTTGCCATAGGCGGGCGCATTCTCAGCCTTCAGTTTGTCTAGTTCGGCGAGTGGAAGATCGAAGTCGTGCAGCGGCCGAAGCGCGGCCTCGCTCGTCCATGCCTCGGCAGGGCTTCCGCCGACGGCATCCACCACCAGCCCAATCGGAACATGAATGTCCTGCTGTAGCCTCCTCGCAAAGTAGTAGCCCACCGCCGACATCCATCCGGCCGTGTCTGGGGAAACCGAGCGCCAGTTGCCTCCAACCACGTCCACGCGGTGATAAGCTGGTCCGCCCTGCACAGTGAAAAAGCGAACGTTGGGGTAATTCGCTTTCTTGATCTCATCGTCGGCATCCTTCGTGAAGCGAAGGGGGAGCCCCATGTTCGATTGCCCACCGCAAAGCCACACGTCTCCAACCAGCACGTTATGCAATTCAACCGTCTGGCGTCCCGTGATCTTGACCATGTACGGCCCCCCGGCCGCGGGCGGATCGATCTTCACCTGCCAGCGATTATCTTCACCCGCAGTTGCCGTAGCCGTATGGTCTCCGATCTCCACGCGAACGGTGTCACCCGGATCTGACCAGCCCCAGATGGTGTCAAGCTTGCCCCGCTGCAGCACCATGTTGTCGCTGAAGATAGGACTGACGAACGGCAGGGGCCTTACACCGCTCCCCACCACTGCCTGTCCGGGCGTGGGTTGTGAAAGGGCGCTCACGTGCGCGACGATCACAAGAGCCGAGGCAACCACTGACCGTCGAATGGAACAATGAACCATTTACGTAAACCTCTCGCGGGAACTATAGGTCTTCATCTGCACTGAAAGTTTTGAGCGTCCTCTGTGTTCCCGCTTCCGGTGTACTGCGCGTGTTTGGGATAGGCGCATAGCGGGCGGCTGCGTCCAGGAAACGAAGCGCCGGTGGCAACGACTCTGTCGGGCGCCGCGCCTTTCTCCACCCAGCTTACGAGTGCGCTGAGCATGTCGAAGTGATCCAGTGATGGGCCGCCTCCGCAGTGAGCCATTCCCGGCACGAGAAACATCCGGCTCCACCCGGCCACCTTGTCCGCTCCGCCGTTTGTTGCAGCCAGCGAATTGTAGTATCCGAGCGTGTCGAGCGGCGAGAACCACGGATCACTGTCGCCATGGAAGAAGATCAGCTTCCCTCCGTTCTGCGAGAACGTAGACAGATTCGTCGAGGCCGGTTCAACTAGCGGATCAGATGCGTGCAGCGCCGCGGCATCGACGTCGAGTTCGGTAGCGGTGGTGTACGGACCGAAGAGCCCATTCTTACTCAGCGCAAGCAGACCGGGTATGCCGGTTGTAGAAGCGATTCCCGCGTCGTAAAGAAAGCCAGCGTAGACCTGCGTTCCGTAAGCATTCCTCGGCCCCGCAAATGCTTTTTTGATGGCCGCTATTTTTTCAGGTGCGATGCACATGTCCGACTGCCCAGATTTGCATGCGAGCGCCGCAGGATCAAAGTCGCACCCGATTGGATCGAAAATCATGCCGTCCGCCACGCCATCGCGTGCGTCGCACTGCTTCATCAGGCCGTCCATGAACACCTTGCGATCCATATCCGTCAAAAACTTATCGATCTCCGGCTTACCTGACGTGTCCCTTGGCGACGCTTGGTTATAGGCCACGGGGATCCACTGTGCAATCGCGAGGTTCGACAGGCCTGTACGCATCGCCGGATCGCCCGAGACAATCCCGTTGAATACTGTCGGAAAGCGCTGCGACAGAATCATGCCCTCCCGGCCGCCCGTGGAGCACCCGACGAAATAGGAGTACGCCGCAGGCTTCTCGTAATAGCGGTCGATGATTTGCTTGGCGACCCCCGCGACCTCCGCGTTTGCCTGGTAGGCGAAATCCAGATAAGCCTGCTGGTCGCGCATAAATGTGAAATCGAAGGCGCCCGTTTTCGATTTATGTCCGGAGTCCGTGCTAGCCACGGCGAAGCCACGAGAGAGCGCCGTCTTGTCTCCTGTGTAGCTTGCGCCGGCGGGGTAAGCCACAACACCGTTGCCGCCTCCGCCGCCCTGCATCATCAAGTCGCCGTTCCAGGCGCCCGGCTCGGGAAGGGCCACTGAAAACCCGATGCCGTACTCCAGACCATCAGTTCCCTTGCGGCGGTTAATCATGCCGTCAATGCGGCAGTGCGCGGGGAGGGGTCCGACAGTCGGTGCCCCCGGATATGCCGGCGCGATGGTTTTCCCCGCCGGAACCGGCTCCGAATTGGTAATTTCGACTCCGGCGGGCATTGCGCTCTTCAGATCGGTGCAGCGGTTCGAAGAGTCAGTTTGTGCGTGTACTGCAACCGAGCATGTTACGAGAACGAGGATCCCGATCTCTGAGTACTTCATTGGAATGCCCTTTCAGGAGATCTGCACGCCGCAAAATCGTCCAAAAGTCCGCGGAACTCCCGACTATACCGACTTACCAGTGGCTCCGGCAATATAAATAAATCGCTTTATTGGGAGAGTTGCGCGAGCGCGGAGCTGTCTAAGAAAAATGACGCCCCTCACGACCTGTGAGTTGGTACTCCGGCATCTGGACCCAAGGTGCCCAGCATTTCGAGCAGCACTCGCGATACCCCAGAGCATTAGAGATGACGTATGTTACACCCGCGGAGTCAGATATTTCTGACTCCGCGGGTTGATATTAACGGACTAGATTTAACTCCACCTCGGTCCTTAAGCTTACAGTTTGGTAGGTGGACGAACTCCACGGCGCACGCAGATT
>VFSW01010622.1_pt1 | contig 13032 bp, 13 predicted proteins | sample 5358111 | NCBI WGS metagenome assembly VFSW01 (sample SAMN11554181, study PRJNA540505) | mine drainage metagenome | isolation source: sediment from site ElyBrook_90M | place: USA: Ely Copper Mine, Vershire, VT | collected 2017 | reverse complement strand
TGTGCACGATGACTATTCAGCCAGTCACCCACACGAAAGTCCGAAGAGCCTTTTTTGTAAATCATCACTTGCGGCCGGAGATTAAGCCAGCAGTTCATCTAATGAATCCAGCAGTTGGTTGACCCCGACTGGTTTGTGTAGCACCTGCAAGCCGCTTTGCTGTGCCATTTGCACGCGCTCTGGGGCGATGTCACCGGTTACCAATAAAGTGGGAAGGTTGCGCCCAAGTCGCATATTAAGTTCGGCCACCAAATGAATACCATTTCCACCATCTCTCAAGCGCAGGTCAGTAATCAACGCATCCAGACGTTGCGCAGGTTGTAGTGCTATTTCCAGTGCCTGCTTTATGTCTTCGGCGGTTTCCACATGCATGCCATGCAGACGCAAAACGGCAGCCGTGCTGCTGCGCACGTTTTCCTCATCATCAACGATTAACACGCGTTTTCCGGAAAGATTGTTCACTACTGGATAGGTGTTGACGTGTACCATCGATAATTCCTGTTCGTTCTGCGGATCAGCAAGCGGCACCAGCAGTTTGAAAACGGTACCGCGCCCGACTTTCGAGTAAACAGTCAGGGGCATATCCATCAAGTTTGCCAGCCTTAACACAATGGACAACCCCATGCCCAAACCCTTGGAGCGGTCGCGTTCCGGATTGCCCAGCTGATAAAATTCATCAAAGATGCGAGGTAGCTCATTGGCATCAATTCCAGTTCCGCTATCCCACACCTCGATGCTCACGCGGTCCTTACGCTTCCGCGCCACGAGCACGACACCGCCACGTTGTGTGAATTTCAATGCGTTATGCACCAGGTTACCCAGAAGGCGCTCCATCAGTATCGGGTCGCCATATACACATTTTCCGCCTGGTTTGAAACGCAAGGCTAGCCCCTGGGCATCGGCTTGCCCACCAAAGCTTATTTGGAGTCGCTGGAAAAGATGCGCCAGTGTTACCGGTTGTGACTGGAACTCAATCACGCCGGCATCCAGTCTGGAAACATCCAGCATGGCAGTAAAAGATGCTTCCAGCGCGTCAACACATAGCATCAGATTACGCACCAAAGGTTCATCAGGCGTTGACATGCGTTTTGCCAAAAGCGCCGCGCCAAAGAGGCCAATGGAGTGCAGAGGCTGGCGTAAATCATGGCTGGCCGATGCAAGAAAGCGCGTTTTTTCGAGATTAGCATTCTCGGCTATCCGTACCTGTTCGGCCAGACGTTGCGCGAGATCCTCTTTCTCATAACGGGTACGCAAGGCTTCGGTCAGCAGTTTGTTTTGTTGCGAGCCGAAGCTGAGGTTGACGTATAAATATGCTAACGCGCACACGACAAGAAACAAATTCACGCTACCACCTTGCCAAAGCAGGGCGCTGGCCAGTCCGATCAATATGGGAACAGTAAAGCTGAAAATTCCGCGCCGATAGGGGGCCAATGACGCAATCCCTCCGGAACTGACCCCCATCAAAACCACCATCGTGAGCGAAGTTAAGGGCAGATTTCCTGCAGGGAGAAATGCCCATGGCGCGAGCCCCCAGGAAACGCCATTGAGTACAAGGAGATTGCAATATCGATTGGCCGAGAGTACGGCATTTCGCTGTCCATAAGGAGTTTTGATGTAATGCAAGTCGACAAGAAAGCTCACTCCCTGAAAGAAATGCATCATGACTGCCCAAGCCACTACGGCCGGTTCGTGCGTCTGGAAGTAAAAGACGATCCAAAAGCCGGCTGCTGCCAAGAATGCGCCGAACCCGGCCGACAATCCCGTATTCATCAGCGAATCGGCCTGCGCTATCAGAATACGCTCATCAACCGTCATTGTTTCTTGCGACAACGATAGTGTCGATTGAGCCGGAATTGCCTGCGTACTCATCGAAACAGACTCATCAGGTGCGAGCGTGAAGTCACATTCATGACCAACATGATTGTTGAAACTGCATTTTTCACCGTACCTAGAGCTAGCTTGCACTCTGAGGCAATTTCCCGATTGCTCAATCCCGCGAGAAGAAGCTCGAGTACTTTGAGTTGTGTCGGTGTCAGTCGGACGTCTCGGGCGTGCAGACTTCTCCCAACTGCACCGTTTTGCATTTCCTCGCGTGGCGACAGGGTACCACTTAGGCCCTCATTGGTTGTGTCACGCTCAATTGTGAGTAACGACTCCAGCAGTACCAGCATTGAATCAGCAGAGATTGATTTTGGAATGTAGGCAATTGCACCCAAAGCAAGTGCTTGGCGTACCACAAATTCATCTGCCGTCGCGGAATACACCACAATCCGTGCCTTCGGAAATTCGTTGAGAAAGCGCTGCACACTCTGCAGACCATGACTGTCCGGCAGATGCAGATCCAGCAGCACCAGATCAATTCGAGAATGTTCGCGAAACTTCTCAAAGGCATCTGCAAGATTTGCAGCTTCAAGCAATTGCACAGTAAATGCACTCTGAATTTGTGAAAAAGTTTTCAGGCCAAGCCGCATCATGTGATGATCATCTACCACCAATACGCAGTAGTTGTTGCGTTGATTCATTCCGGCCTCTTTGAAAAAAAGTTTGGCGTCCGCTGCCCGGTGATTGGCGTATTTTTCGGTTACTTGGCATATTGCCAAGCGCCAGGAATCACTCTTGCCAGACTCGTTTTATTTCTGTGTTTTACCAATCATAAAGCAGGTTTCGGCCATCACCAAAAGTGACTTTAGTCACTTGTCAGGTCTTCGCGGATAAAGCTAGATTGCAAATCACTACAGAGGAATTGATTGCAGCCTCTGCATAAGCACCGAAGACAGGTTTTTTCGAGGGCGGATTTTCCGGAAAAAATGTAGCAAATGCGGTATGGCATTTTCCAGCCGACATGTAGGTGACCGCGCCATCGGAACGGTTCACCGCATTCACAGGCTGAGACCGGAAAAGCCTTAAAACCTGTTTGCGGCGGTGAGCAATCGACCAATCCTTGTTAACGAAAACTACTACGAGACGGATAATTCATGAATACCCTGACCTTGAGAAAGCTCCCGATGCTGCGACGTTTTTCCGGGATGATAACGGTCGCTTTGGCAGCGTTGCTGGTAGCGGCCTGCGGTGGAGGCGGAGGCGGAGGCGGGAGCGGGGCGGGTGCCGGATCGGGAAGTGGCCAATCAGTCTCCAGCGAATCCGGAGTTGTGACTACCATAGCAGGTCAGCCGCTCGCAAACGGCTCTGCCGATGGCACCGGCACCGCGGCAACGTTTTATCTTCCGATTGGCGTTGCCACCGATGGCACTAACCTCTACGTAGCCGATACCGACAACGATACTATCCGTCAGATCGTCATCGCCACCGGGGCCGTGACGACGATCGCGGGCAAGGTAGGCATCATTGGCCACGCCGACGGTACTGGCACCGCGGCGACTTTCTCCTACCCGGAGGGTATTGCCACCGATGGCACCGACCTCTATGTGGCCGATTCCGGCAACAATACCATCCGCCAGATTGTCATCGCCACTGGGGCTGTGACTACCCTCGCAGGCCAGCCGCTTGTCACCGGCTCTGCCGACGGTACCGGCTCTGCGGCGACGTTTAATGGTCCGCATGGGTTAAGCGTCGATGGTCTCAATCTCTATGTGGCGGATACCAACAACTCCACCATCCGCAGGATCGTCATTGCCTCCGGACAAGTGACCACGATCGCAGGCCAGCCGCTCGTCACCGGTTCTGCCGACGGCACCGGTACGGCGGCGACGTTCTCTTACCCGGAGGGAATATTGAGTATTGGCAATACTACTCTCTTCGTGGCAGATACCGTCAACTCCACCATCCGCAAGATCGTCATGGCCGTTGGTGGTGCGCATGTGACTACGTTCGCTGGCACGGCAGGCACCTTTGGCACCACCGATGGCGCTGGCACCACAGCGACGTTTAATAATCCGTCCGCGATTGCCAGCGACGGCACCAATCTCTACGTTACGGATGCCGGCAACGAGACTATCCGTAAGATCATTCTCACTACTGATGTGGTGAGCACGATCGCGGGTCAGGTGGGTGTCTTCGGCTCTGCAGATGGCACTGGCTCCGCTGCGACGTTCAATAATCCGTCCGGCATCGCCACTGATGGCACCAACCTTTACGTGGCGGACTCCAGTAACGATATCATCCGTCAGATTCACTAATGTGGAGTATTTCTCGGCAGATCCACCGACCCCTTTGTTCGCGTCGGTCGCCGTGGACCACCCTGAGCAGCCCTGGTTTCGTGTACATCAGATTTCTGATGGACGGAGGAACGAAAGGGCAGGAACGAAAATGGGCCGAACCGGCAGTACACGCTGGAATTCAGGGTTGAGGCTGGGCGGTTAGCCGAACTGATCGGGAATAACCATGCGGCCGAACACCCAGTAATTAGGGTTCCGCTGCTTGGAGAGCGAAACAAACCGGATGCTGGCACCACAGCATCGGAATGGTTCTCTCTCCAAGCACTGTTCCGTGAAATAGCTTTCGCAAGAAATCCATCTCGTGACATGGCTTCGTTTGAAGCGCGGAATCTGATCACGGACCCGTGCGCGACACTGGCATGAGCGATCCAGCCGCAGCCGCTCACGCCACGGCCTTGAACAGGATGCAATACCCCATTGGACTTACTGGCCCGGCAACCACCTGGCAAGTGCCACTGCGACACATGCCGCCCATGCCCTGCGTATGGTCCGGGATGAAATAGTGGCACATCATGCAGTGCTTTCCGTGATTGGGACCCGCCGGAATCCGGTATTGAACAGAGGCCGGGGTCACTTTGCTTGCAGCCGGCGCTGCGTGGGCGACCCGCCGCAGCAGCGCAGACAATGTGGATGTCGATACGGCGAGCGCGAAGCCCTTGAGCCACTGCCGACGGGAAACGGATTTGAACATGGAAGTTCTCCTTTGATGGAAAGAAGCGAAAGATGGACGCTTCATTTGATGTTGAAGCGATAGGGTTTACGTCAGCTTGGGTGCGGCTATGGAGTGGGCCACATCAATCTGAACGATACGTGGAGCTCCCGCGAGGCGGGACAAAGCATGAATGACAGACATGAATCTCTCCTGACAGTCGTGAACAAAGACGACATGACGCGCATTCGCGCGCAACGGAGAGTTATTAAATGATCAGTGTGAGGTGCAGAATGTGGAGCGGGGCGGTGGGAACATCTGGCGTCAAGAAATCTTGCCGCGAATGCTGACCGCTGTTCGACAGCACCATCGACACCGGCAGCATCGTGAGCAGGACCGGAGTCGCGACGGAATAATCGAGTAAAGCGCTGATTGGTGAGTTGAGGTTAAGTGGCTTGTAATTTGCTGCCGTGACGAAAGGGCAGTCCTTCGCATTCATGTGCGCCATGCCGGCGCTGAAAGGACACGCGATGGCTGTGTGATCCATTTCGTGGGATGGCGCCGCCATGGCGCATGGGGCCGCCACAATCACTACCCATAGCGATACAACCATGGCAAGCAGGCCACGGGCAACCGGTTTTAGTTTTCTGCGAAACCAGTGCAACATGAAATTAGTTTAACAATAAAGACGCATCGGCGCTATGGCGTAGTTATGGCACAAATTAACACTTTACCTGGCGGAATCATTCCGACCCGCAGCGATACCGGCCACATCGGTGCCGTGCTCGCATCCACACCGCTGTCCAGTATCGCACCATTATCGAAATGGTGTAGCCTGATCCATTAAATCCGTTTGCCCAATCTTGCAAGGCACTGATCAAAGGAACGCTTTGATTGAGATTCAGATGCATGGAGACGTTTTCTGTGATGCTTTCCACCTCGGGGTCGACCATCAGCGCCTTGACAGTATTCACATCGGCTATCATGCTAATAAGGATGCGTACTCGAATAACATTTATCGCTTACGACGGGCATCGCTGGCGCGGCAGGCTGGGCATTTTGCGCCAGACTCCGGTGGCGGGAGCCACGGAGGGCCATGGAATCGACTGGGGGAAACGGGGGCAAGAACACATTACCGGAAGGTAGCGGTGCCCCCGCGGCAAACGCAGTCGACAGGGTGACAAGAAATACCCAAGCGACAAACACACCGCGTCTTCCCCAGTGCGAATCATACCGTCCTGCTTGCCACGGCGAGTTCCACGCAAGCGCTGATTGGGATGTGTTTCTTACGAGGGAACGTTTTTGCCCCCGCTCATTCGATCTGACGCAGACTGCTTTCTTCCCGTTGCTGGCTGAACAGAACCAGCGTTTCCTAGACCGAACAATGGCATGTTGACATAGACATTTTCGTAAGTGCCAGACGAGGCAGCATATGATTCGTGCCAAGTGTCCACGGAACCATCGCTTCCTACCGCCTTATTGAAGTCTCGCCAGGCTGGCAAGTGCTGTGTTTCCTTGATTTTTGGCGTAGGTCAAGAGTTGCTCCATGGAACGCCAGTACTGCACTAGGATGATGGTTCGAGAGAACCACATTTCAGCGTGAATGAGGCCCAACTCCGGTTGCCGGTAAAGCTCCTTGAGCATGCGCGGCATCGCAGTTGCGACAGGCAACCACTTGATTTGCCTGAAACGGAGTGTTGGCCCCCTACGTTCTGATGGCGGCCAGATAGCCCCACTTTAGGTCTATGTACTGTGAGTTATTGCGCCATTGCACGGCTGATGACCGGTACTGCCCGACAAATCTCGTGTCTTTGTATTATAATTATTGATTATCGGCGTTTTATTTATTATTCTGCAACAATAGATCTATTAAATAGGTAAATTTCCATGCAAACCATGAACATCGATCAGCTACGCGCGACGGCCGAGGCCGGGGGCGTCACTGGTGCGACCTTGAAGGCCGACGGCTCGGTCTTCTTTTTGTCCATCGAGACGCGTAACGGCGGTAGCGCGGTGGTGGTCACGTCCAGGGGCCGTGCCGGCCTTCCTCCGCAGCCGCGCAAATTTATTGATCCGCGCAAGGCTATGCTGCTGCTGTGCGAGCTCGGTATTCAGCAGTTACAGATCGATGGATCAGAATGGCGACCGGATGAAGGCCGCCTGGATCGCAGCCGACCGGATCGCGCCGCCGCCATGAAAGCCGCGCACCATGCGCGGGCCCATGACCAGTGGTTCCGTTCGCAGGTCGAGGCCGGCCTCCTCGAAGCCGATGACCCGCATACCCAGTGGGTGGCGCACGACGACGCCAAAGCGCGCTGGGTAGCCAAGCGGGAAAAGTTAAATCAGAACGCCAATGGAAAGGATAAGGCTACTTGAAAGTTGTTTGGCTTCCGACGGCGATCGTGAATCGCGATGCCCAACTCGATTACATTGCCCAGGACAACCCACAAGCGGCCATCGAGCGGGGCGATAGAGTCATGGCGCAGGTGGATAATTTATATGATCACCCAGAAATAGGGCGTGTAGGGCGCGTACCCGAGACGCGTGAACTGGTAATTAACGGTACACCGTTCATCCTGGTCTACCGATACATGCCTCAGACAAAGCGGGTCGAATTGATTCGGCTGTTGCACGGGTCGCAGCAGTGGCCGCCGCTTGGAAGGCAAGTCAATAACCCGTTACCGCTGGCCGTTACCACTGGTGCCGCTGGGTAGTACAAGCACTTTCAATAAATAATAAAATAAAGTATTACCATATCTGATGGCTTGATCCAAGTTAATTGACGCATTGTCAACCTGACACGTAGACTCTTGTATGTATTGTCTAGCGAATTTGTGTTCACCATTGATCTAGAGAAACGATTGATCTGATCTCAGATCGGGTACTTTTGCCTTGTTTTGATGCGGGATTTAAGAGCGCTTAGTGAGAATTGAGCGTACCGCCGAGTATACGCATAATGTATATTATGTTAAATTCCATTTACTGATCCGGGCCAAGCCTGCCGGCCGCACTCGGTCTCCCCTCCTTTTTTGCACAATCGCCTGCGGCCGGATTCACCAGCGTTCTCAGCACCCGCCGACGGTATTCTGCGGCAACACGAAGGGTTCTGTTCACCATTGAAATAATGCATGACTTCTATATCTTCCGGGGGATTGACGGGAGGACTCCATGTTCAATAGCGTAGAGTAACTAAAAAAGGGGCTATGGAAGGCGCTAAACGGGGGTCATGCATTCAGATCCGGAATGATCCCGCCCGGGACTCGCCCACCTATCGCTGCATTATGAAAAACTATACAAAGCTGCAACAGGAGAGCAATATGAAAACGAGGGTTGGGGTCAAAACTGTATCAACTGGTTCACTGTACGCAATGATGCTCGCGTTGGCTGCATCATTTGCCTGCGCAGGCGCACAGGCCTCCGTGGTCCTGCCTGGTGGCAGCATTGCGCTTTCCGGCACCACCGTATTTGCCGACCCGCAGCTCACCGGTGTCGTGCTGCAGGATGTGACGACTCCATTTACGATCAATCTCGGCGATGGCAACTCGATCAGTGGCCAGGTGCAGGATCGAGTGGTTCGAGAGAGCAGCAGCGGCACGCTTGACTTCTACTATCGCATCTTCAACAACAGCAGTTCGACGGGCTCCATCGGGCTTGTCGGACGTGACAACTATTCCGGGTTCACGACCAATGTCGATTGGCGCATCGATGGCCTCGGCACGGTGGCGCCGACAAGAGCCTCGCGCTCGACCTCGGGGAGCAATGTGACGTTCGACTTTCTGACCCAGCAGATTGCGCCATCGGATCAATCGCGGTTCTTTTTCATCAGCACGAACGCAACGAATTACGATAACAAGGGACAGGGATCCCTGATCGGACTGGATACGAATGGCGGCTTTGGAACAGCTGACTTTTCCACCTTCGAGCCCGTTGCACCGGTGCCGGTACCCGCAGCCATCTGGCTGCTCGGCAGCGGGCTGATCGGGTTTGTGTCCGTGGCGCGGAAGAAAAAGCACCCTATCCAGGAAGGTGTTTGAGCGCACGCCAATCGTTGCAGGCGCCAAAGCGCACAGGCGATGCCTTATAGACCGCGTGAGCAGTTCCCTTGTCGAGATTGACAAGCGCGGGCGTCTCGCCCTAACGCGTAACGACCAGATCAAAGCCGGGTAGCTTAGTGGGCAAGAGCACTCCGACGAACCATCCCCACTGCGCAGATAATGTGGGCTGGAAGAGAGAGAAGTCGTTGGGAGGACGCGGGTTCGAACCCCGCCCCGGCGCCCGCCAAGGATGTGCGATTCCGGGGCTGCGAGCTTCGGTGCGAAGCACCGAAGCGAATAGTACGTAGACACGGCCTGGCGGGCGAAGCAGCTAGGCCATCGTGCTCAGAACTGTTACGGTGAAAAAGGTGCTGACACTATTTCTCTCCGCTGATCTCTTTTTTCGATTTCTGATGCATTGCTGCAGAGATTCGATCGACTTGCGCTCGACGCAAGACCTGGAAGTCACGACGACCATCTCGGACCCGGCTGATTGTCGCTGCCTCAGCGTTCCTTGTGGAACCTGATCTAAACGGAGGCTCTGGGTCATATTCGATTAAAAGCTGGATCTGCTTTGCAGCATCCTTGTCAGCAATCAGCGCGACAATTGTCAGAGCAAGATCTATTCCTGCAGAAACCCCGGCCGCGGTAATTCGATTGCCGTCTGTCACCACGCGTTCCGGTACAGGTTGGGCTCCAAACGCGCTCAGGAGTTCCAAGGAGAGCCAATGGCTTGTCGCTTTTCTTCCGTCCAGCAATCCGGCGGCGGCAAGCAGCAGAGAGCCAGTGCACACGGAGGTGACAAGCCTCGCCTTGTTACCTCGGTCCCGGATGAAAGAGATAAATTCCGGATTCTCCATAACCGCAACCTGCCCTGGTCCACCGGGTACGAACAGGACATCGATATCAGGTGCTGCGGTAAAGGTGGTATCGGGATGAATAACCATTCCGAGCTCTGTTGCGACAGGTCCTTGCGTCTGTGCTACCAAGTAAATACGGACATTTGGCAACCGCGCAAGAACTTCATAAGGGCCAGCGAGATCTAACAATGTCATCCGTGGGTAGACGAGCATTCCAATCGACAGGTCCTTCTCGGACATTCCATTGTTTTTTATGGTCATGGCCAGTCTCCCTCGCGAACTACCAATGTGTTCATCGCCTCTTCCTGTTCAGCAGGTTATCGACCAGCCCGCGTGCAAAATCCAGCCAGCCTTCATACTTCTGAGCAGACTCGCTGGCGTACAAAAAATAGAACAGCAACGCCTGTGCATTCGGGCGAGGCCTGGTTATTCCGCTAATCCAGGTCGCTAGCCTAATCTTGATTAACAGCCGCCCTCTCAATGGGACGTAACGAACGTCCGCCTGTCCAGTGTCTGCAGCTTCTTCGCCACAACCAAAGCCTCCTGTTATGCCAAAAACCTTCAGGCATGGCAATCTGTCACTCAATGCTTGATGGGCGCGAACTGGTATCCGGAATATAGCAATATGTTTTCGTCGCCCTTGTTAATCAACCGTACTGATCCGCCTTCTGCGTTCCCCACACCCACCACGATCGCTTCCGTATCAGAAATCGGCTGCAGTGCGATATGCGCTTCGGCATCTTGCACGTGGAAGACGCGGCTGGATATTCTGGCGTGCGCGACCAATACACCGTTTTTTGCTTCCAAAGTGAGGTGATTAAAGTCCAACTGCCCATCTGGATTGATATTCGTATAATCACCCAGTCGCGCCATCCAGGCCTGCGGGATTGAATAGCGCGGAATCTTTTCGAATGCCATCGGCGCCGGAAAACCGTGCAGCAGCGCCAGATCCCTGCCTTCGACCGACATAAAATCCACCGACAATGGCCACAGGGGAATGTGAATCAGACCGAGAAAGGTCTTTTCCGGCATAAAGGTCGCATCACCCGTGGGTATCAGTTGTAGCTTGATGCCGAGCGCATCGACGTCCAATATCTGACCGTCACGGGTGATAGACGATTCCTGACCCAAAATGACATAGAGGCCCGCGAGGCGATCGAGCGTTTGGCCAGAGATGGTCACAGGCTTTGGCATGGCCGGTGCTTTCAGCGGCGGTGGCGAAACTGCAAATTTTGCTTCATAGGCAAGCTGCAGCGCCTTGACCGCAACCTGACCAACAAAACCTTTCGATTCCTGGCTATTCGCCAGAACCACCACACCGAGTTTCTCCTTCGGCAGCACAAGCATGCTCCCGAAAAATGGCGGGTATTCCCCGTCATGCCACGCAACCTGCCGGACACCTGGGACCTCTACGCCGTTCAACATCCAGGCGAGGCCGATTTCATGCCCGAAGTCGAGCGGCAGCCCCGGATACTGCACCTGGAACGATTCCGCCAGTGTCGCGCGGCGTACTAGCTGCACCGTCTGTATTCGGCCCTCGGCAAAAATAAATTTCATGAATTTTCCCAAATCCACGACATTCGACAACAGACCGCCTGCGGGTGTATCCCGCAATCCGGGTATGAGCGTTTCCTGACCCTGGCGATAACCCTTTGAGCAGGCTGTGATCATCGACGGATTCTGCACATACAATGAATGCGTCATCCCCAGGGGGGCCAAGAGATTGCGGTGCATGGCAGTGGCGAAGTTCTGTCCGGTAGATACTTCGATCACCCTGCCGAGCAGACTGAAGTCGAGGTTGGAATATTTGTACATGGTCTGAGGCGGGTTAACCAGGCTATCTGTTCTCAAGTCCATAACCAGCTGCGCAAGTGATGATGGATGCTCGACCCACATGCCGCGCAAATGGTCGGATGGTAATCCGGAATGATGCGCCAGCATGGATCGAAGGGTTATGGGCAAAGACCGGCCGAACCTATTAAGAATGGAAAAATCGTGGAGGTAAGTTGTCAGAGGGCGGTCGATGTTGATACTTCCGGAATCCGCAAGTTTCAGTACTTCCATAGCCGTGACAACTTTGGAAATGGAACCGACGGGGTACATCGTTTCGGCGGTCGCCGGCAACCGATCTGCTGCATCCATGTAGCCGAACCCTTGAGACCAAACCGTATCCCGGCCGTCAATAATCGCGATACTCAATCCCTGAGTGTCGTATTTTTTCATATCCTTCCTGATCATCCACGAAAGATATTGTCTGACATACCGATAATTGCCAGGCGGTAACGGGTCTGGACGCTGCGGCGCGGTCGAGCAGCCGGAGGCTGTCGTAAGCCCAAGAGCAATAAATACCATGGCCCAGGTGCGCGTCCGCATGACGTTTGCCTGGTTTGTTCGCCTCACTGGCCTTGTTCTCCGTCGTACTTTTATGATGTAAATCCAAAGCCTCCGGACAATTATCGGCCGGAGAATGGCAGAGACGACGACATCTTCTTCACCGACATGGAGTATCGTGTCCGGAATATCATCACTCAAATCCGCCGTCGCAGTTTTGTAGAGATTCCGGTTTTTGCCGCCTATTTCCAACACACTCCTTTCAGGTGAAACTTTGCATTTTGATTGAATCATCAATTCAGGCTGTGGTCGAACCGTTATTGTCCGCCATTGAGCGGACAGACGGGTACAGATACACTTTGGGCTGAATTCGTGAATTCAGCCGGACATCAATCCAGTCAACAGTCAGAACAAGGACGATGATTATGCCAGCAAAAAATGTAGCAATTCTGGTTGGGAGCCTACGCAAAGAATCCTTCAATCGCAAGGTGGCGAAAGCCTTGATCGAGTTGGCGCCCTCTTCTTTGAAGCTAGAGATCGTGGAGATCGGTCAATTGCCCCACTACAATCAGGATGAGGACGAAGCCGGCAAGCCTCCGGCTGCCTGGCCTGCGTTCAGACAACGCATGAAGACAGCAGATGCTGTGATCTTTGTGACCCCCGAATTCAATCGTTCAGTGCCGGGCGTTCTCAAAAACGCTATTGATGTCGGTTCCAGGCCGTACGGACAAAGTGTGTGGGACCGAAAGCCGGCGGGCGTGATCAGCGTTTCTCCCGGGGCACTTGGAGCATTTGGTGCCAACCACCACTTGCGACAGTCACTTGTCTTTCTCAATATGCCGGCCATGCAGCAACCGGAGGCATATATCGGCAACGCCGGGACACTCTTCGATGCTGCTGGAAAGCTGACCAATGAGAGCACGCGCGGGTTCCTTCAGAAATTTCTCGAAGCCTTCGCCTCCTGGGTCGACAACAACACCTAG
>VFSW01010621.1_pt1 | contig 13032 bp, 15 predicted proteins | sample 5358111 | NCBI WGS metagenome assembly VFSW01 (sample SAMN11554181, study PRJNA540505) | mine drainage metagenome | isolation source: sediment from site ElyBrook_90M | place: USA: Ely Copper Mine, Vershire, VT | collected 2017 | reverse complement strand
ATACATGAATGATTATAGAATGATAAAAACTAATAATGGGATATCTCTGTTAACAACTGATATCCTTTTAAATTATCATAAAAAATCTATTGATAATTTGTTAAAATTCTTAAAAAATAACAAAGATAAAAAGGTTATTATAATGACTCACATGGGTCCAACATCTAAGAGTTGTGCGCCCAAATATGGCATTAGTAAAACAAATTATTCATTTTATTCAAATTTAGAAAATATTATATTGGATAATAGCAATATAAAATATTGGGTACATGGTCATACCCATGATAGTCATGATTATATGGTTGGCAATGCTCGTGTCATATGCAATCCTAGAGGGTATGCTAGAGAAGAAACAAATCCAGAAAATCATATGTTTAATAAATCATTAACGTTTGAGGTTTAATATATGAAAGAAAATACACATATTGTAGTAGTATTAGATAAATCGGGTTCTATGTCACCAATTAAAGATGACACCATTGGAGCATTCAATTCATTTATCAAAGGACAACAAGAATCTTCTAAACAGGAGATACATTTTCATTGATTGTATTTTCCAGTTCTTATGGAATGGAAAATAAGCCATATTCTTACTTATATAAGAATCATGATATTAACAAAGTTGATCAATTGGATGCCATGAACTACATGCCTAATGGTGGCACAGCACTTCTAGATACTTTGGGAGACGCGATCAATGATTTGGGTTCCTACTTTAAAGGAATGCCAGAAGAGAATCTTCCTGGTAAAGTATTGTTTGTAATTTTAACAGACGGACAAGAAAATGCATCTAAATTCTTTACTAAATCAAAAATTAAGGATATGATCAGTCATCAAACCCTTAAGTATAGTTGGGAATTCATCTATTTGGGTGCAAATCAGGACGCTATTTCAGAAGGTAGTTCTTATGGAATTCTAGGAACCAATTCTATGAATTTCAATACAAGCAAGGATACATTGTATAATACAATGGACATTATGACTCGATCAATTAATAGCTATAAATGTTCTGCTATTGGAACCACATATGCTGCTGCTGGTGGTATTACAGAGGCAGATCGAGTCGCATCAGTCACTCCTGGTGCTGTGCCAGTCTCTAATGTTAATATTTCAGGAACTGTAAATCTAACAAAATAATGAATAAATTATGTACAGTGATTACTGCTACGACCGGTAATCCAATTTTGAAAAAATGTATAGAGTCTGTCGAAAGACAGTCTCATACTGTGGTCCAACATTTAATTTTTATAGATGGTAAGGAAAGGCATAATAAAGTCTACGATATTATCGATAGCAAAACTCCATTAGAACGTAGACCTTATACTTACTATAACATAGATGTTGTTCCACTTCCTTATTCTATAGGAAAAGATCGATGGAATGGTCATAGAATATACGGAAGTGGAGCATATATTGCAGAGGGTGAATTTGTTATGTTTCTAGATGATGATAATTATCTAGAACCAAATCACATTGAAGAATGTCTCAAAGTTATTGAGTCTGGTAAAGACTGGTCTTATTCTCTAAGATCATTAGTATCACCAGATGGTGTATCTTTGGGAAAAGATGATTGTGAAAGTTTAGGTAAATGGTCAAGTATTCTTCATCCACAAGACTATTTTATAGATGTAAATTGTTACTTTCTTCCTAGAAAATTAGCAGTAGGAGTTTCACCACTTTGGTTTAGAAAATTTAGAGAGCCTGGACAACCGGAAGTAGATAGAGTGTTATGTTCTGCTTTGAGAGCAAATGTTCCTAATTTTGATTGTAGCTATAAATATAGCGTAAATTATACTGTAGGAAATACAGGACTTTCTGTTACACCTGAATTCTTTCAGAAAGGAAATGAAGAAATGTTACGTCGTTATAAGGGGAATTTACCTTGGAAAAAGTAAGAAATTTACTATATGGATTACATGATCCGTATGCTAATCTAGATGTATTACCATTCAACAACCATGGATGGGCAAGTGAAAATCCTTGCTATAATAATTACATTTCTACCATTAGACCAAAACTAATTGTAGAAGTTGGTACATGGATGGGTGGCTCTGCTAGAGCATTTACACGTCATTGTTTAGAAAACAGTATAGAAGATTTCGAAATTGTGTGTATTGATACTTTCTTGGGATCTGTAGAACATTGGAACAAATCATCTTATTTGATGAACTTTAAGAATGGTAGACCAACGATATACGAACATTTTCTATCGAATGTTGTTCATTCAGGATATCAGAAATACATTACACCATTTCCTGTTGATTCTCAAAATGGGTTTTTGACATTAAAACATTATGGTGTTGTACCAGATTTAGTTTACATTGATGCTGGACATGATTATCAGTCTGTACGTGTTGATTTGGAAAATTGGTCATCTATATTACGTTCTGGTGGTGTAATTATTGGTGATGATTGGCATCATCCACCAATTAAAAAAGCTGCCGCTGATGTGTTAGGAAATGTTATTGATCATGGAGCAAAATTTGCATGGATAAAGGAATAAACGCCTGTATCGTATCGTTCTTTATGAAAAATCTAGATAAAAGAACGGTTGATATACAGAGAAAAGTGGTAGAAAAATACAATAAATCCAAATACCCACATTACAGTATTTTTACGGAACTGCGTCATGGTGCTTCTATGGACATGGCATGGGCATTAAATGGTATTGATCATCCCACATTTAAGGGTCATAATGTTGCAAAAAGATTTGATCATGATGTAATATTTTTTCTTGATATTGATGCAATACCATTAAATGATTATGCAATAGATCATACAATTGAACAAGCTTCTAAGGGGAGATTGATAGGAAATGTTCAAAGATCCAATCATATTCAAAATGATGAACATTTGTTTGTTGCTCCCTCTTGTCTTGCCGTATCAGTAGATACTTTCTGTACTATTAAGAAACCAAGTGGTCTAGAAACTAAGAGAGCCGATGTAGCAGAAGAGTATACTTTTGCTGCCGAGAAATCTGGTATTGTCCCCATTGACTTTTATATGCCTATATGTTATGATAGTAAGCCAGCAGAGTGTGATTCATGGGCATTGAAAACTGGTATGCCCGTTTATGGTAGAGGAACAACTTTTGGATTACTAGAAGATCCAAATGAGGGTGGCGCACCGGAACAAAAAATGTTCTGGCATAGTTTCCAGATTTTTCACCCTGGACAACAAGAGAACTTTTGGAAAAAGTGTGAAAGTATTTTAAATGATAAAACAGAAGAGACAAAATAATGGCAAATAGAAGTACATTCAACAGCGTTCTACCACGTGGTATGAAGAGATTAGTTGATCTTAGTAATAGATTACCTAACTATAATAAAGTGGAGATTGTTGAAATTCTAAAAGATGGTGATAAGGTGAAAAGAAGAGTAATCAATAAGGATTATGATAATATGCTTAGAGATTTATTTATCGAGGCACATTCTACTCACCGTAGATTCAAGCAGACTATGCTAACAAAGAAAACTAATGAAGCAGAAGAATCTGAAGGAATTGTAGAAATTTGAATCAATTAACTGATCTAAAGGTTTTGTTCGAAACGAATAAAATCAAGATAGAAAAATTTGATGGTTGGTCTTTAAAAACCAAAGAGGGAGACGTTTGGACTCTCTCTTTAGGTATTTTCTATAAAAATGGTTCTCCAATAAATGAAAATGAATTGATAAATTCTTTCAAACCAAAAAAGAATAAACCACCTAAAGAACCAAAACCTAAAAGATTTCACAAAAAAGTAAAAAAGTGACACAATATACTAATGTAGCCAATCTTGGTAATTATATTCTTCTGAGAGCAATAGAAGATGGTAAACGAGTCTGCCGAAGAGAACAGTATAAACCAACTCTATTCATAGAACAGAAAAAGGACAAACCTACAAAATGGAAGAGTTTAGAATCTAAATCATTAGAACCTTTGAAATTTCCTTCTATAAAAGAATCAAGAGAATTTGTAAAGAAGTATGGTGAATTAGATCAATTTAAAATCTATGGACAGACTTCATATCAATATGCATATATTGCTCAATATTTTGGTAAGAAACATGATTGGAAATATGAGAACATTGTAGTTGGAACTATTGATATTGAGGTAGGATCAGATGATGGCTTTCCTAAGCCAGAACATGCTTTTGCTCCTATAACAGCAATTACACTTCATATCAAAAACATCTTTGATGAAGATTGTAAGAATGGTAAATATTTCGTATTTGGTTGTGGTGATTATAATAATACAAGACATGATGTAGAATATAAAGAGTGTTTAACTGAAAAAGATTTAATTGAAGAATTCCTTCTTGTATGGGAATATCATTATCCAGATATTATTACTGGATGGAATATTCAGAAATTTGATTTTCCTTATATTGTGAATAGAATGAAGAGAATCTTCTTAGAAGAAGATATTCCTCGTTTATCTCCATGGGGAAAAGTACAGGAAAGAGAAGTTTACGGTAATAAATTCGACAAAGAAAAGATTCCCGTATATGAACTTTATGGTATATCAATTATTGATTATATCGATCTATACAAGAAACATTCATCCAAAGCAAGTCAGGAATCATATTCACTTGACCATATTGCACATGTAGAGTTAAAGGAATCTAAGATAGATTATTCTGAACACACAAATCTGTACACATTATATAAAAATGACTATCAAAAATTCATAGACTACAACATCAATGACGTAACTCTTGTTAACAAAATTGACAATAAAACTGGGTTATTAGATCTAGCTATTACTCTAGCATATGATAACAAAGTAAATTTTAATGATATATTCTTTCAGGTAAGAATGTGGGATTCTATTATTTACAATGAACTATATCAAAATGGTATCATAGTCCCACCAAAGAAGCATAATAGAAAAACAGATTATCCTGGTGGTCATGTAAAAGAGCCTAAACCAGGAAGAGTTAATTATCCTGTTGGATATGATTTGGATGGTCTGTATCCACATTTGATTATGATGTATAATCTTGGACCAGAAACCTTGATAGATCCCGCAGCACTTGGTGATGAATTTTACAATTGGTATGTTTCAAATAATTTTTCAGTAGAATCTTTATTGAATAAGAGAATCGATACTTCTATATTGAAGAAGTATAATGTAACATTGACACCAAATGGACAAATATTCAGTAGAGATAAACAGGGATTTCTGGCTCGATTAATGCAGAGTATGTATGCTGATAGAAAGAAATTTAAGGATCAGATGATAAAAGAGAAGAAGAATCTTGTAAATGCTATATCATCTGAAATACCAAAGCTAGAAAAACAGATTTCTATGTTAAATAACTTTCAGGCAGCTAAGAAAGTTACTCTAAATTCTGCATATGGTGCAATCGGTAATGAATACTTTAGATTTTTTGATATCCGTATTGCGGCAGCAGTTACTACATCTGGACAATTAGCTGTTCAATGGGTTCAGAGAGATATGAATAATTTTCTTAATAAACTGGCAGGAACTGTCGGTGTTGATTACATTGTAGCATCAGATACAGATTCTATGTATATGAATCTTGAATTTATTGTAAAAAATATTCCTAATCATAAAGAAATGAAGAAGATCGATATTATTAGATATATCGATAATTTCTGTAAGAATTCTTTGGACAAGGAAATCAAGAAATCATTCAAAGAACTTGATGATTATGTAAATTCATTTGATAGTAAAATGAATATGAAGCGCGAAGCAATTTCTGATACGGCAATTTGGACTGGTAAAAAACATTACATCATGAATGTTTGGAATATGGAAGGTGTTGAGTATACAGAACCACAGTTAAAGGTTGTTGGATTAGAAGCTATTAAGGCTGCAACATTATCTGTTGATATCAGAGAAAAGATAATGACGGCTTATAAAATTATCATCAATAATGATATTGAAGAGTTAAGATCATTTATAGAAACGTTTAAATCTGAATATTTAAAATTTTCAGTCGAAAAGATTTCGAATCCTAGAGGATGTAATGGTCTTACCAAATATTATGATTCTGAGAAAGTGTGGGGTCTAAAAACACCCTTTCATGTAAAAGGTGCGTTGATCTATAATAACCTTCTAAAGATAAAAGGACTGGATAAGAAGTATCCAGAAATAAAAGAGGGTGAGAAAATCAGATATGTTTACCTGAAAGAACCGAATCCGACTGGTTCGAACGTGCTTTCGTTTCCACATACTTTACCAAAAGAATTTGACTTACACAGATATATTGATTATAATACTCAATTTGAAAAATCGTTTATAAAACCAGTAGAATCTGTAATGGAAACTATTAATTGGAAACTTGAAGAAGAATACACTTTAGATGCATTCTTTAAATAGGAGCAGAAATGGCATCATTATTTAATAAAATTTTAAAATCAACAGAAAACAAATACGCATCAGCCGTAGAAGATGGTAACGATGCGGATGTTGTCACATATGTAGACACAGGCTCTATGACAATGAATGCTATCCTATCAGGAAGTCTCTATAAGGGACTTCCTGGAAATAAGGTAACAGCACTGGCTGGTGAACCATCTACGGGAAAGACGTTTTTTGCTCTTTCTATCATAAAGTTATTTCTGGATAATAATCCAGAAGGTGCTGCATTTTACTTTGAATCAGAATCCGCTATTACAACAGAAATGTTGGAAAGTCGCGGTATTGATACTAAGAGATTTTTCATTTTTCCAGTTTCTACAATTGAAGAATTCCGTACTCAGGCAACTAGAGTTGTAGATACATATCTAGAGGAAGATGAAAAGAAACGTCCACCAATCATGATGGTTCTTGATTCTTTAGGTATGCTTTCTACAAATAAAGAAATATCCGATATTTCAACTGGATCAGATAAACGTGATATGACAAAGGCACCATTGGTCAAGGGTGCATTTAGAGTATTGACCTTGAAGTTAGGTCGTGCTAAGGTGCCTCTATTGGTCACTAATCACGTCTATAACGTCATAGGAGCGTACATTCCGACTAAGGCAATGGGTGGAGGGGACGGACTTCCCTACGCCGCTAGCACGATCCTATTCCTTTCTAAGAGCAAGAAAAGGGATAAGACAACCAAGGCAGTTACCGGAGCCATAATTACAATTAAAAATACCAAGGCAAGACTAACTGTAGAGAATCGCGAAGTAGACACATTGTTAGATTTTCAAACTGGTTTGAACCGATATTATGGTCTATTGGATATTGCAGAGCGTCATGGCTTAGTAACTAAAGACGGTGGAAAATATTGCATCAACGGAGTTGCAACTCCATTCTCAGAAGCAGAAAAATTTGAGAATGGTGTTTATAAGAATCCAGAAAAATACTTTACGAAGGAAGTATTGGATGCAATAGAAATTGCTGTTAATAAGGAGTTCCTATATGGTTCTAATAAAGAACTGGATACTGAAGAGGTTTCATAAACTCAATCCAGATAAACCACTTGTTGAAGATAAAGATTATGTAATATGTGATCACGATAATCTTTATATACTAAAAATAAAGTTATTAAATAATGAATTTCATGATGCTATTGTTGGATTTATCGTTGATGAAACAATTGAATATCAAGGCTATGCGTTACCAATAAAATCAGTTTTAGTAAAGCCTTCGATTATAAATCCTATCGACTTTACTTCATCAGAAAAATGGTGTATACTGGGACCACAAATATTTGAAAATTGCTTTATAAAAGTATCCCATAATTACAAATTGTTGAGAGAAGAGATATTATCAGATGAAAATGATCGAACAGACTATTTTGAAGAACCTGTTCCGCAACGAACAGTATACAAGAAAGGTACTTCCGTACCTAAAAAACGAGTATTTTCAGAACAAAAACGAAAAAATTCTGTTTCAAGAGATTCAATCTCACATTCTAAAGTACAACCTCCTGCCAACAATGGAGTCGATCCAGATATCCTTGGAGAATAAGGAAGATATATTTGAAGAAGAATTTAAAGAATCGATGAGTCTTGTTTCTGAGTTATTTAAAGATAACGAAGAAAGTCAAATTGATTGGTTAATTGAAAATACAGAAAAATGGTGTCAGGAAAAAGCACTCCACAATGCTATTATGGAGTCTATTAACATTCTGGATAATAAGGAAGGAAAAAAGCAAATTAAAAGTAAGGGATCAATTCCAGAAATTCTATCCGAAGCACTTGCTATATCTTTTGATCCAAATATTGGTCATGACTATCTAGAAGATTATGGTTCTCGATATGAATTTTATCATAAAAAGCAAATTCTAATACCATTTGATATAAGCTATTTTAATCGTATTACGGGTGGTGGACTTGCACCAAAAACATTAAGTATAATTCTTGCACCACCAAATGTTGGTAAATCACTTTCAATGTGTCATTTTGCCTCCGCAGCATTGTATCAAGGCTACAACGTTCTTTATATTACATTAGAAATGTCTCAAGAAAGAATAGCATCACGTATTGATGCAAATCTTTTGGATACACCTTTGGATATGATTATGACAATGCCAAAGGAAAATTATGATAGAAGAATTATTAACTTGAAACAGAAAGTCAAGGGTAAATTATTCATCAAAGAATATCCAACTGCTGCCGCAAGTGTAACAAATTTTAGAAATCTTCTTTTAGAATTGCGCTTAAAAAAGCAATTTAAACCATCAATAATTTTTATCGATTATTTGAATATTTGCTGTTCTTCTAGATTGAGAATGGGTTCTACGGTAAATTCTTATACTTATATTAAAGCAATCGCAGAAGAGTTTCGTGGATTGGCAGTAGAATACAATCTGCCTATTGTATCGGCTACACAGACAACTAGAACCGGTGCATCGAGTTCTGATCTAGAAATGACGGATACATCAGAATCATTTGGTTTACCAGCTACCGTAGATAATCTATGGGGATTCATTAACTCAGAAGAACTCGAAAAAGAGAATAAGTTAATGATTAAGCAAATTAAAAATAGAGACAACGACGTTACCAAGAATAAAAGATTTCTTGTTGGTATAGATAGAAGTAAGATGCGTTTGTATGATATTCCAGAATCAGAGCAGAATCTGATTACAGATGAATCTCAAACACCGGAAAATATCTATAAAGGTATAGGGAAGAATTTAGATAAGATCAAAAAGTCTGGTATAACGTTTGAATAATGCGAAATATAAAGGTAGCGGAAAATAAGCTCAATAAAGTAATTAAGGGAATTGGTAACAGGGATGTAAAATTACCAATCCTGATACGATATCTTAATAAAGAATTTCAATCATTATCAGTAAAATTTAAAAGTTGTAAAGGTGAATTTTTTTCAATTTCCGGTTATTATTCTGGTAATAATAAAAACAGTAATGACAGCCGCTACAATGTAGAAATCACCTATGAGATAAATGATAATATCATAATAAAGACTAGGCTTAAAGATCTTATTGATCAATTGTTGATTGTTTTGATACATGAATTTAGACATGGTTATCAAGATAGAAAAAGGAAGTTCAGGTTCAAAAATAACAATGCTCTATTTTGGAGAGTTCAGAAATTAAGTAAAAAGTTCGGAATAGATTTTAATATGATGGAGTACTATTATTTAATAGATTATGATGAAGTGGATGCATATGCATATGAATTAGCATATGTTTTGAGAAGTTCTAAAAGCGAGACAATAGATAATTCTTTTATTGTTTCTAGATATAAGAAAATTGTTGCAACTTTCAATCAAAAAGCGTATAATAGATTCCTAAAGAAAGTCTATTTGAATATGAATAAATAGAACATTAAACGGAGTTTATTGTGGCACAACAAGGTTTTGAATACGAAAAAAATGCAGCTAAGTTTCTAAAAACTAAAGGTTTAGTGGAAGCTAGTTTTCATCCTGCCGGTGCATCACACGCGACAGCAGATCTTGAGTTGACTTATAAAAGGAAAACTGAAGGTTGTGAGCTTAAAATAACGGCAGCATCTGCTGGAAGTCTTGTATTGAAATATGATTTGATCAAGAAATCATGGAGTTTCAATGATGTTAAAAATGATCCTGAAAAGGATTTTTTAGTTTCAGTTGCCAAGAAGGTTGGTGCACTTAGAATGATTGACAAGGAATGGAACAGTGTGCCTCTAAAATTTAAAGGTTCCAAACTTCCTCCAAGAAAACAATATGAAGTTGATCATAAGAATTTCAAAGAAATATCAAAAGATATTCCTGCAAAATATATAGAAGATTACTATAATGAAAAGAAAACGTATTATGTTAATGTAGGAACACATGGATTTTATTTGTTTGGAAGAAAAGATCCTTTTAGTCTAAATTCCAAACTCAGGGATGTTGGTATGGATCAAATACCTTCCTTTGGCAATTCTGCCAGGGCACGTTTTAGAGCACGTGTTCAAGCAAAAGGCGGTGGAGCATATCAGTTTACTTTCGAATTATCATTCTCAATGATGAAAACCTCACCATATAATATTGCTCCAGTAGTAAAGGGAACAGTCAATATAGATAAGGCAAAGGTTAACTTAGACTGTTTCTTGTAAGGGGAATTTAAATTATGAATAATCGTGATGAATTGATCGTTAAATTAGCACAAGAAAAACCTCGCTACGTTCCAAACTATGATGATTTTAAACCAGGGGACCAGATTCTATATTCTGGTCCATATTGGGATCATAATGAACTAGAAATGTCAATGAAAGCTTTACTATCTGGTAAATGGCTTTCTAATGGTGAATATACTGCAAGATTTCAAAATGCATTTGCAAAGAAATTTAATGTAAAAGAAGCACATTTTGTAAACTCTGGATCTTCAGCAAATCTAGTAATGATTGCTGCTATTAAGAAAAGACTAAATTGGAAAGATGGTGCCGAAGTAATTGTATCGCCCGTTGGATTCCCCACTACAATTGCTCCATTGATTCAAAATGGACTCAAACCAATATTTGTTGATATTGAGTTAGATACTCTAAACTTTGATTTAGAACAAGTAGCAGAAAAAATTACACCTAATACGGTTGCTATTTTTGTATCACCGGTTCTAGGAAACCCACCAGATTTAGATCAACTAGCTGGTCTATGCTTTAACCATGATATTGCTTTGATTGGTGATAATTGTGATTCGTTGGGTTCCAAGTGGAATGGCAAGCTAATTACAGATTACTATTATGCATGGTCTTGTTCTTTTTATCCTGCTCACCATATTTCCACAGGTGAAGGTGGAATGGTTTGTTCTAATGATCCAGTAGTTATGGTGAATGCTCGTTCCTTTTCATGGTGGGGTAGAGATTGTTATTGTGTTGGTTTGAACAATACTCTTCCATGTGGAACTTGTGGTAATCGTTTTGATAAGCATCTAGGTGAAGAATTTGGTGTTATAGATCACAAGTATGTATTTACCAATATGGGTTATAATCTAAAACCATTGGATATTCAAGCAGCTATTGGATTAGCACAACTTGATAAGTTTGATAAGATGGAAAAGTTGCGTAGAGATCACCACGAAAAATTTGCAGGGTTATTAACGAAATATATCGGTGAAATTGATCTTGCGTGGAAGTTGGATCAGTCAGATCCTTCTTGGTTTGGAGTGCCAATTATTTGTAGTACGGCTGAATTGAAAATTAAACTTGTGAATTTTCTCGAATCAAATAAAATACAAACTAGAAATTATTTCGCTGGTAATATCCTTATTCACCCTGGTTACAAACATTTAGATGATTACAGAAAATATATCAATGCAAATGTTGCATTGAGTCATGTATTTTTTGTAGGTTGTCCCCCTTCATACAACGATAAAGTTTTTCAATACATAGAAGAAACACTCAAGAAATGGATTCCATAATGTACTATACTTACATTTATTTCAATCCTGTAAATGATATACCTTTTTATGTTGGTAAGGGAAAAGAGAATCGTGCCAATATACATTATAGAGGATATTCGACAAATAAACAGGTTGCTGGTTATATAAAAAATCTAAAGGAAGATGATATTGATCCTAAAATAGAAATTATTTACACCACAAATGAAACTGCCGCATTTTGGTTAGAAAGATGTTTTATTGCTGCTTATGGTAGAAAAGATAGTGGTAGTGGTTGTCTTTTGAATCACACTAATGGTGGAGAAGGTTCAGATTATTGGAAAGGTAGAACTCATACAGAAGAATATAAAAAGTCTATGTCAGAATCAACAAAAGGTTCGATTCCTTGGAATGTTGGTATTCCATTGTCTGATGAAGCAAAGAAACATTTGAGTAGTTACAATAAATCTATAGGTAAAATACCTCCATCTAAGAAAGGAAGTTTTTGGGTAAATAATGGTATTGAAGAAAAAATGATTTTTAGTTTTGAAGGAATATCTATTTATTGGAAATATGGTAGATTGTTTCGTAAAAGGAATCGAAAATAATGGAAGTAAGTCTATATGGTGGCACAGGATTTATTGGAAAGAATTATGTTTGTTACAGTAACTGTGGAAATGACAGGGTTCATTTAATTCCTAGATGGAGTAGACATCCTGTACCAAATACTGATATCCTTTATATGATCAGTACTACCCATAATTATAATGTTTTAAAAGATGCTACATTGGATGTAAAAACCAATCTGGAAGTTTTAACAGAAACTTTGGAAAGTTGGCGCAATAACAATCCAAAGGGAACATTTAATTTTATCAGTTCTTGGTTTGTTTATGGAAAAGAATGTATTGGTAATGATTCTGCGAAAGAAACTGATCCATGTAATCCAAAAGGATTCTATGCAATTACAAAATATTGTGCAGAACAATTGGTTAGATCATATGCAGAAACTTTCAATTTGAGATATAGAATATTAAGATTGTCTAATGTAGTTGGATTTGGTGGTGACTCATATGAGTTGAGTGATCGTAATGTTTCGGCTCAGAAAAATGCATTTCAATATCTAGTTAATAAAATGGTAGCTGGTGAAGATATTGAAATTTATGAGCGTGGTGAATTCTATAGAAACTATTTGGATGTTATTGACGCATGTTCTGCTATTAAAAGAGTGATGGAATTGGGTGAATTTAACTCCATCTATAATATTGGTCATAAAATTGATATGAAAT
>VFSW01010620.1_pt1 | contig 13034 bp, 11 predicted proteins | sample 5358111 | NCBI WGS metagenome assembly VFSW01 (sample SAMN11554181, study PRJNA540505) | mine drainage metagenome | isolation source: sediment from site ElyBrook_90M | place: USA: Ely Copper Mine, Vershire, VT | collected 2017 | reverse complement strand
CTTTCAAACTCAACCCTGAAAAAAACCTGTCGGATGAAATTAAAAGAATCTAACCACTTGATTGGCCAATTCGCAAAGCTTGCGGGCGTAAAGACGTACACCGTTCGCTTTTACGAAAAGTCCGGTCTGCTCCCGCGCGCCGAACGCACGGCGGCGGCTTACCGCGTTTACGATGCGGCGGCGCTCAGACGCTTGCGCTTCATCAAGCAGGCGCAGTCGCTCGGATTCTCGCTTGAGGAAATCAAGCGCATCCTCAGCCTGCGCGGACAAGGCACAGAGACGTGCCGCTGTGTCATCGCCATTGCCGAAGCCACACTCTCTGAAACCGGACGGAAGCTGCGGGAGATGCAGGCATTTCATGACCGGCTCAAGCAAGCCCTGACCGCCTGGAAACAAAGCGCGGTCCGCCGGCGCAAATGTCCCGCGGAATTTTGCGACCTCATCGAAGGAAGCGCCGACACAAATCAGGACTTGCGCCCACCGAATACACGGTTACACTGAATCGTGTAATGAATTCAAACAAGTCAACTTCTTCGCGCCGGAAATCTTGTCCGACGAAACCCTCGCTTGGCGACAGGCCGTTGATGAATGTCGAAGCTGCCGCGCGGCTGGCCGAGGTGTTCGGCGTCCTCGCCAGCGAGACGCGTTTGCGATTGCTTCACGCGTTGGAGCGCAACGGCGGGTTTTCTCCGACTGAGCTGGCGGAAGCGGTTGGAATGAAGGTGCAGGCCGTTTCCAATCAACTTCAACTTCTCGCGGCGCGCGGCATTGTTTCGTCGCGACGCGCTGGCAATTCCGTTTTTTATCGGTTGGACGACCCCTGCATCACCACATTGCTCGACCGAGGCTGGTGTTTGGCCGAAGACTCTGCTTGGCGCAAAAAATGAGCACAACTCTCCATCAAGCAGAGTCGCCAAATGTGGGCGAAGCGGCGAAGCAATTGAGCGACGCGGCAGCAGCCAAGAAATGCTGGTCCTGCGGTTGTCTGCACAGCTCCCTTCGGGCGATTGAGGAGGCTTACCCCAAACCTGCGCGGCCGGAGGTATTGGCTTCGATTGTCGAATTGGCCCGCTCGCGTTTGAGCGATATAAAATATGACTGTCTTGGTTGCGAAGTATGCTGGCCTGCTCTTGCCATCAATGCGCTTGGTGTCGAGGGCGATGCCTGTCCGAGCGAAGCGGGGGCGGCACGCGAGGGCTGGCCGCCGTTGCCCGGCTCATATAATGTTCTTCGCTATCACGCTCCCGTCACAGTCTGCACACTCACCGATGAAGCGTTGAGTAAGACGGTAGTGCCGGCTGCCGGACCTGAAATCGCCATTGTGGGAACAATGCAGACGGAAAACCTCGGCATAGAACGGTTGATGCAAAACACGCTGGCCAATTCCAACATTCGATTTGTCGTGCTGTGCGGTGCCGACTCTCGGCAAGCCATAGGTCATCTACCGGGGCAGTCTTTGATTGCGTTGTCTCGTTCGGGCGTGGACGAACGAATGCGAATCATCGGCGCGCAGGGCAAGCGGCCGGTTCTTCGCAACGTGACCTGCGAGGCGATAGAGCATTTTCGGCGCACAGTTGAGATAGTTGATTTGATTGGTGAAACTGGCGTGCCGCAAATTCTCGACGCAACAAAAAAATGTGCATCGCGGAATCCCGGCCTTGCCGAACCGTTTGCGGGAACACAGTTGTCGGTCGCCACCATCGCGGGTTACATTCCACAGCGCATGATTTGTGACCCTGGCGGATACTTTGTAATTTTTCCCGACAGCCGACGCCGGTTGCTGATGTTGGAACATTATCGCAACGATGGTGTGCTGGATATTGTCATCGAAGGACGCTCACCCGCGGAGCTTTACATTCCTGCAATCGAAAAGAATTTGATTTCGCGTCTCGATCACGCGGCATATCTCGGTAAAGAACTGGCTCGCGCGGACCAAGCGTTGTTGAACGGCGGCTCGTTTGTGCAAGACGCAGCGCCGGAATTACAAGTTCTCGATGAACATTCAATCAGGCCCCCAGTTTGTGGCTGTGAATCATCATGCAAACAATGAGCACGAAAAGCGATGAAGTGGAGTTCTGGGAAACGCGCTATGTTGCGGGCAGGATGCCGTGGGATTTTCGCGGCGTCCCGTGTGCGCTGTCTGTCTGGCTCAACACCGCGAACTCGCCGGGACGGGTGCTGATTCCCGGCTGCGGTTCGGGATATGAGGCGAAAGCGTTTCATGACGCGGGCTGGGATGTGATCGCGATTGACTACGCGCCCGCCGCCGTTGCACGCGCCAAGGCGGCACTGGGCGCCCTGGCAGACAAGGTGATGCTTGCGGATTTCTTCGCGCACGATTTTGGCGGGCGAAAGTTTGACCTGATCTACGAGCGCACGTTTCTGTGTTCTCTGCCGACCGAACGCCGGCCTGCCTATGCGCGGCGCATGGCCGGGTTGCTGCCCGAGCGCGGGCAACTCGCCGGATTCTTCCTTTACGGTCACGAGGAGGAGCCGCCGCCGTATCCGATGACGGAGGAAGCGGCGCAGACGCTGTTCGGCGAAAACTTCGTTCGTGTGACTGACCAAGCCGTGACGGATTCACTGCCGGTGTTTGCAGGGCGCTAACGCTGGCAAGTGTGGCAGAAACATTTCATCGCGACTTCCGGCGGCAGAAAACAAAAGCGCAAAAAATAGGAGAAAGCAAAGTATGAAAAAAACCCTCATCATTGGCGGTCTGCTAATCGTTGCCGCGACGGTCGTTGTTTCGCAGATTCACACCAACTCCGCGCCGTCCGCACCAAAACCATCGGCGGCAAAATCATCGCAAACGAACGCCGTGCTTAGCGTCGAAAACTTCATGAAAAACGTGGATCGCTATCGTGGAAGCGTTCGAGTGGAAGGCGTTGTGGCCGCAGTTTCCGCAACCAATCAAATGCTCGGCCTGATTGACACGCGTGAATTTCAAACGTGCGGCTTGGAAAAATGCGGCTTGTCTTTGCCCGTTCGGTGGACCGGCCCGATGCCCGCGCTCGGGCAAGCGGTCCACGCCGACGGTAGAGTTCAGGAAACGGAAGGCAAACTTGTATTGGTCGCCAAGACCGTGGAGAAGATTGAATTGCCCAAACAAGGAAAGTGATGAAGCTCCGTCGTCTTTTGCTGCCAACGCTGGTGTTCGTGACTATGGGTTTAATTCACTTCGTATGGTTGGGCGTTTTTCCAGAACGTGACGCGGTACAAGCTCGTTGGCAAACAGTGGCCACGGAAGAAAGCGCGTCTTGGATCGGTCGCTACTTGGAGACACAGAATTATTGGCGTGGCTATTCTTATGCGCTGTCACTGGCTTTCGTTGCCGTGGCATTGCGACGTTATCGAGAACAGCGAGTGTGCCTGGCGCGGAATCTCGCTGTGGGCGGCGTCACTTTGGCCGGATTTCTCGCGTTTGCAGGATGTTTTCTGATCGGTTGCTGCGGCTCGCCTATGTTGGGCGTGTATTTGAGCCTCTTCGGAGCTTCGTTTCTGCCGTGGGCGAAACCTTTGGTCGCCGGACTGACAACCGTAATGATTGCCGTGTCTTACTGGTGGATGTCGAGTCGCAGTCGGAAGACAAAATTGTGCGAGCCGTGCTGCGCGCCTTCCAGCGATACCGTCTCTGGATGCAAATAACCTTGCCTTCAAGCGCGCCCCCAAACTTACAAGCACCGAAATTATGCCAGACTGCTGCTCAGTCAAACCTCCCGCTGACGGGCCTGCTGTTGAAACCACACAGGCTGGAACGAACATCTGCCCGGAATGCGGAAAGCCCGGCAAGCCCGTGGAAACCAAAACGCTCAAACAAATGGTGCAGCCCTGGCATCTGGAACGCGCCAACAAGCCGGGCTTTCTGTTCTGCCGTTCGGCACATTGCCCGATCGTTTATTTCCATCCCGATGGCGGCTGCTTTCGCAAGCCGGACGTGCGTGTGCGGGTGGGACTCAAGGAAACCGAAGCCCCGGTGTCTATCTGCTACTGCTTCGGATTCACCGAGGCGATGGCCGTCGGAGAAATTCGGGCCACAGGCAAATGCTCCATCCCGCAACGCATCGCCGCCGAAATCAAAGCAGGGAATTGCGCGTGTGAAAACCGCAATCCGCAAGGCACCTGCTGCCTGGGCGACATCACTGCCGTGGTCAAAAAGGCGATGAAGATTGGCATGGAGCGGGGCAACCAGACAAATCCCGCTGACGCGGATTGAAATGGTTGCTCAAGCGTCCTTTTGCCAAACCCCTTCCGCCGGGTGGCGAAACGAGGAAGGCAGCCTTGAGCGATTAGGCGCGATTTGCCTTGCGTTGAGCAACGCATCTTGATTGAATGATATGATTGACATTGTGAATGTGATTACCTTGAAGCTGCTTGAGTCAGCCAATAAAATTATTGGTGGACGAATGCCTTGGGCGCTCTCATAATGAAAACCCTCCCGCTTTATCTCAATGGCGAATTCCTGGTGTCCGAAAGCAGCTTTCCGGTCAAAAATCCGGCCACGGGCCAGGTGCTGGCGCGGATGTCCGCAATCACCCCGGCCCTCCTGACGAAGGCCGTCGATGACGCCCATTCGGCCTTCGCGGGATGGCGCGCGCTGACAGCCAAGGCGCGCGGCGATTACTTGCTCAAAATCGCCGACGAATTGGAATCGCGGCGTGATGAAATCGCCCGCACCGTGACGCTGGAAAACGGCAAGCCGCTGGCGCAGAGCGCGGGCGAAGTTGCCATGACCTTGGACCACCTGCGGTGGTTCGCCGCGGAAGGCCGGCGCGGATATGGCCGCGTCATCCCTCCTCAATCCGATGTCAAACGCAATCTCGTCATCAAAACTCCCATTGGCGTGGTCGGCGCGATAAGCCCGTGGAATTTTCCCCTGGTCCTTTCCGTGCGGAAAATCGCCCCGGCTTTGGCGGCCGGCTGTCCGGTCATTCTCAAGCCCGCCAGCGCCACACCGATGTGCAATGTCGCCTTCGCCGAGGCTTGCCACGCGGCCCAATTGCCCAAGGGCGTGTTTCAATTGGTGACAGGCCCCTCTTCGGAAATCGCAAATGAGTTTTTGCGAAACCCGCTGCTGCGCAAAATCACCTTCACCGGATCGACAGAAGTGGGACGGCTGCTCATTGCCGGAGCGGCGGACCAGATCAAGCCCCTGTCGCTGGAGCTGGGCGGATTAAATCCCGTGCTGGTATTCGATGACGCCGATTTGGACAAGGCAGTCGAAGGCGCGATGCTCGCCAAATTCCGCAACACGGGGCAATCGTGCATTGCCGCCAATCGCATCTACGCGCAGCGTGGAATTTACGGGCGTTTTTTGCAAAGGCTGGCGGAAAAGGCCAGGGCCATGAAGGTAGGCGACGGCCTTGAACCGGAAGTGCAAATTGGGCCGTTGATCGAGGAGAAGGCGATGAAAAAAGCTCTCGAACACATCGAGGACGCCGTCAAGCGCGGCGCGCGACTGCTCTGCGGAGGAAAGCGTCTGGATCGTCCCGGCGCCTTTCTGGAAGCGACCGTCCTGGCCGATGTCCCGGAAACCAGCCTGTGCATGCGCGAGGAAACCTTCGCGCCGGTCGCCGCCGTGTCGTCCTTTGAACACGAGGATGAGGCGGTCCGGCGGGCCAACTCGGCGCCCTTCGGGCTTTCCGCCTATCTGTTCACCCGGGACATCAGCCGGGCCTTTCGGCTCATGGAATCGCTCGAAGCCGGCATGATTGGCCTCAACGACGGCCTGCCCACCACGACCAACGCTCCGTTCGGCGGAGTCAAACAAAGCGGATGGGGACGCGAATTGGGCACGGAGGGATTGGAGGAGTTTTTGGAAAGCAAACATATTTCAATCAGCCTTTGATGCGTTTGCAAGCCGCTCCAGTCAAGGTATGCGCCAGCATGCGCGCCCGCCGCAGACGGGCAACGCCCTCGATAGGGGAGGAGTGCGGCGCATTGCCACCCCTGACTTTCAAGCCTGGCAATGTCAACGATGTGGTCGCGCCGAGTGCCGGAAAAAAAAGACCAGCACGGCCAGTGTAAACATGAAAATGAGCACCGCGATGATCGTCCCAATAATCCTTAAGGCGGCCGCGTGTTGAAGGATTTTGTCGCGCTTTGCCTTTTCGGCTTCCCTGTAAACGGAGAATTCCCGTTCCAGCGCGTCGGGATCCGCGCCCGGTTCCCGGAGCTGAAGCGCCAGCCAGACCGGCTCCTCGGATCGGAAGGTGTCCGGGAGTTTTTCCAGGACTTCCCGTGATGGTTCGGCAAATCCGGCGGCTTTTTTCCAAAACGGCGCCGTTTCCTGCGTCCAAACACGAAACAATCCATGATTGGCCGCCAGCACTTGCAGGCGCTCCCACAATTGCGGACGCAAGTCATCAGTCAACGCGAAATCCGCGAACGTCTCGCTGTGAATCCTGCCCTCGCTGCCGGCAATGTGAAGGGCGATGGCCGCCACCAGCCTGCCGCCGGCGTCCTCGGCGACCTGAAACTCGGTGAACCGTTTTTCCAGTTCCAACGGCGCCAATTGGGCCGCCTCCCAGAGCGCGACCAATTGCCCCAGATCGTCCGTGGTGGCCCGGCGTGTGCGATAAGCGTTCATTGCCGCCCGCTGATTGCGCCCGCGGACCCGGCTCTAAGGAGTCGTCCAGAAATAAGTTGATCCAATATGCTTGTCCTCTGCCCGCCGTCCTGCGTTGCTCCTCAGTCACAGATCGCCGCGGATATGCTCCTTCGTCGCGCCTTGGCTGGCGGGCAGATTACGGCGCATCTTGTGTCAACTTATTTCTGGACGGCTCCTAATCAGAATTTGGATAGGAACCGAGGACTTTGGCGAAATTACAAACGTGTTCCAGTTCGACAATCGCGCGCGCCACTTTGCGATCATTCATGTGGCCGTCGCAATCCACAAAAAAGAAATACTCCCATGCCTTGCGCTTGCTGGGGCGGGATTCGATTTTTGTCATGTTGATCTTGTGGCGCCGAAAGGGCGCAAGGGACGTGTAAAGCGCTCCCACGCGGTCCGCGATGCTGAACATGACACTGGTGCGATCCTGGCCCGTGGCGGGGCTGCATTGGCGGCCCAAAACCAAAAATCGCGTGGCATTGCCGGTGAAATCCTGGATGTCCTGCTCGATGATTTTGAGCGCGTATTTTCCCGCCGCCAAAAAACCCGTGATGGCGGCGACCTTCTCGTTGGCCGTCCATGTGTGCCTGCCTGCGGGAGGGTGCGCCGCCAGTTCGGCGGACCGGGCGTTGGAGGAGGTTTCGAGGATTTCCGCCCTGGGCAAATTTCTCTGCGCCCACATGCGGCATTGCGCCAGCGCCTGCGGATGCGCGTAAAGCCGTTGCACATCCTTGATCCGGGCCGTTCCGGCGAGGCAATAACGGATGGGCAAAATGATTTGGGCGACGATTTTCAAATCACTGTCCACGAACATGTCAAGCGTATGTGTGACCACCCCTTCCGTGGAGTTTTCCACCGGCACCACACCGTAATCGGCGCGCCGCTTGCTCAATTCGGTAAAGACATCGGCGATGGTTTTCTGCGGGGCATAACGAAGACTGGAGCCAAATTTCTGGATGGCCGCTTGATGCGTGAAAGTCGCCTCGGGCCCCAAATAGGCGACCGTCAATGTCTTTTGGAGCGAGAGCGCGCTGGACATGATCTCGCGATAAATGGCGCCCAGCGACTCGTTGGTCATGGGCCCGCCGTTGAGTTTTGAAACCCGCTGCAAGACCGTCCGCTCCCGATGCGGCGCGTAAATGGACTCGCCGGCTTTGGTTTTAATCTCGCCGATTTGCAGGATGTGCGACGTGCGCTCGTTAAGCAGCTTGACAATCCGCGCGTCCAACTCATCAATGGACTTGCGATGTTCGGGGATGTTCATCGGATGTCACACAATACCGGCGGGCGGTTTGAAATTTAAAGCCTAAATGTCACAATGTCATACGCGACTTGGCGAGCAGCGCGTTCATCTGCCCGGGGGGATTTGCTCCTCCGGCTTGTTTTCGTCCGGCATCTCGTTGAGAGAATCTGACACTGCAATCGATTTGGCGTTTGAAGTTTTGCAATCGCTCCGGTAATTGTTGCTCACCTTGAGCAACGCGAGACGCGCGCAAGCCAAGAATCGCGAAGACCGCAAAAGGCTCGACGCCGCCAAATGAAAGCATTGGTTAAAAGCAAAGCCGCTCCGGGCTTGTGGCTGGAGGATGTTCCGCCGCCAAAGGTTGGCGCCGATGACGTGCTGATTAAAGTGGACCGCACCGGCATTTGCGGCACGGATATTCATATTTACAAGTGGGACGCCTGGGCGCAAAAAACCATTCCCGTGCCGATGGTGGTGGGGCACGAATTTGTGGGGGAAATAGTCGAGGTAGGCCCCCATGTGAAGGACTTTTTTCCGGGCGAAACTGTCAGTGGCGAAGGTCATGTGGTGTGCGGCCGCTGCCGCAATTGCCTGGCGGGCCGCCGCCATCTCTGCAAGGACACGCAAGGAATCGGCGTCAATCGCCCGGGCGCCTTTGCCGAATATCTCGCGTTGCCGATGACCAACGTGTGGCAGCACCCGGCCTCGATAGACCGGGATATAGCGGCGATTTTCGATCCTTTCGGCAACGCCGTCCACACTGCGTTGAGCTTTAACGTGCTGGGGGAAGATGTGCTGATCACCGGCGCGGGGCCGATCGGCATCATGGCGGCGGCTGTGGCGCGGCACGCCGGGGCCAGATTCGTGGTCATCACCGACGTCAATCCCTACCGTCTGGATTTGGCGCGCAAAATGAAAGTCACCCTCGCAATTAATCCGCGTGAAACGTCTTTGCGCGCGGCGCAGGATCAATTGGGCATGGCGGAGGGATTCGACGTCGGCCTGGAAATGTCCGGCAATGCCGAGGCGTTCGCCGGCATGATCGCCAACATGAGTCATGGCGGCAAAATAGCGATGCTCGGAATTCCGGAAAAGGAAATGGCGATCAACTGGAACACTCTGGTCTTCAGCATGCTGACGATCAAAGGAATTTACGGCCGGGAGATGTACGAAACGTGGTATAAGATGACGGTAATGCTGCAAAGCGGGCTGGATCTTCGCCCCGTAATCACGCACAAGTTCCATTTCAGCGAGTTCCAAAAAGGCTTCGATGTGATGCTCTCGGGCCAATCGGGGAAAGTCATTTTGGATTGGAAAACAATTTAAGTTTCAGCGCGATGCTCCCTGCCTCCTTACTGCCAAGACGGTGGGATAGACGACACTTCTTCACGGTTCTTTGGTTCTCCGGCGGCGTTGCTCGCTCGCGCCTTGCCGGAGAACCAAACTCCTCGTGACCAAGTGTCGTCTATCCCACCGTCTTGGCAGTAGTTTCCGCACCGTCCATCCCATGATTTAAAGCATGTTCGCCCCATTCAAAGTGCAATTGGCCGCGCAACTGGCGGACATCCGCGCGCGCGGGCTGTATAAGGCCGAGCGGACGATCACCACCGCGCAGGGAGCGCGCGTGCGAGTGGGCGCGGGGGCCCCGGTGCTCAATTTGTGCGCCAATAATTACCTGGGCCTCGCCTCGCATCCGGAAGTCGTCAAGGCCGCGCACGATGGCCTGGATAAATGGGGTTACGGCCTTGCGTCGGTGCGCTTCATTTGCGGCACTCAATCGCCGCATCGCATGTTGGAGCAAAAAATCAGCGAGTTCCTGGGCGCCGAAGACGCCATTCTTTACAGCTCCTGCTTCGACGCCAACGGCGGTTTGTTTGAGACGCTGCTGGGCGAGCAGGACGCCATCATCTCCGATGAGCTGAACCATGCCAGCATCATCGATGGTGTGCGGTTGTGCAAAGCGCAACGGCTGCGTTATAAGAACAATGACATGGCGGAACTCGAGGCCAGGTTGAAAGAATCCGGGGCGGCGCGCTTTCGCATGATCGCCACCGACGGCGTTTTCTCGATGGACGGATACATCGCCAATCTATCCGGCATCTGCGATCTTGCTGAAAAATACCGGGCGCTCGTCATGGTCGATGATTCGCACGCGGTTGGTTTTGTGGGCAAACGGGGCCGGGGAACGCATGAGTATCACAACGTGATGGGCCGCGTGGACATTATCACGGGCACACTGGGAAAAGCGCTGGGCGGCGCCAGCGGAGGCTATACCGCCGCCGGGAAAGAGATCGTCGAATTTTTGCGCCAGCGTTCGCGCCCGTACCTTTTTTCCAACACGCTCGCCCCCGCGATTGTGGCTGGTTCCCTCAAAGCGCTGGAACTGCTTTCCAACTCAACAGACCTGCGCGACAAACTGGATGTCAATACGAAGTTCTTCCGCCATGAAATCAGGAAGATGGGTTTTGACATTCTTCCCGGCGAACATCCCATCGTGCCCGTCATGTTGGGGGAGGCGTCCGTGGCGGCGCGGTTTGCCGAGGCGATGCTGGCCAAAGGGGTCTATGTGATTGGCTTCTCTTACCCGGTGGTGCCGCACGGCAAAGCCAGAATCCGCGCGCAAATTTCGGCGGCGCACTCAAGGGAAGACCTGGAGTTTGCGCTGGCCAAGTTCCAGGAAACGAAACGCGAGTTGGGAATCGGCTCCGCGGCGTGACGGCGCGGTGAATTGCCGAGTGGCGGGCGGACGTCCCTCCAGGCCGCTCTGCGGCAAACTGGGGTCTATCCCAGGGTCTCATCAGGCACGCACCTGCAACCGCGCATGAGATTTTGGCGCGACGCCAAAATCGACCGGCGCGACGCCGGTTCCACCCTTGCTGAAACGTCGAACCGCGCGTTACCCATCGATCAAAACAGGCGCGGAGCGCGTCACCAATCACGAAGTTTGAAGTTTTTCCGGGGTTTGGATTTTGGATTTTGAAGTTTGTAATCTCCATTACCCGTTTCACGCGGACGGCGGATGGCTGGCACCGAAAACGTTGTCGAACTTGGAGCGGATGTTCCGGAAATGGAAGTCCAGCGAGCAGAGCTTCTCCAACTCGCTCTCGGCAAAATGTTTCTTGACATCGGGATCGCGCCGCAATTGATCCAGGAAATCCGCGTCCGCGGCGCCGGCGTGCTTTGCCTGCCAGGTTTGCATGGCGGCGCGCTGCGTCAGCTCATAGGCGGCCTCGCGTGTCAAACCCTTTTTTATCAGCGCCAGCAGGACGGTTTGTGAATTCCACATGCCGAGCGAAAGAGCCAGGTTGCGCCGCATGTTTTCCGGATAGATGATCAGCCCGGCGGTGAGCCCGCCCAGAGTGTCAAGCATATAATCAAGCAGCGCGCATGAATCCGGAAAAATAATCCGCTCGACGGAGCTGTGGCTGATGTCCCGTTCGTGCCACAGGGCGACGTTTTCCAAGGCGGCGACGGCGTTGCCCCGCAGCACGCGCGCCAGGCCGGTCAACCGTTCGCCGGTGATCGGATTGCGCTTGTGCGGCATGGCGCTGGAACCTTTCTGGCCCTTGGCGAAAAATTCCTCGGCCTCCAGCACTTCGGTGCGCTGAAGATGGCGAAACTCCGTGGCCCAGCGTTCAATGCTGGCGCCGATGAGCGCCAAAACGCTGATAAATTCGGCGTGCAAATCGCGCTGGATCACTTGCGTGGCAACAGGCGCGGGCCGCAATCCAAGCTCCTTGCAAACGCGCGCCTCGACCGCTGGCGAGAGGTGCGCGCTGGTTCCGACGGCGCCTGAAAGCTTTCCCACGGCCACCGTTTGCCGGGTGTTTTCCAATCGTTGCAGAGCGCGGCCAAACTCGTCGTACATCAGCGCCATCTTCAAACCGAAAGTGGTCGGTTCTGCGTGGATGCCGTGGCTTCGCCCGATCATGGGAGTGAATTGATGTTCGCGCGCCTTTTTTCCAACGATCTCGCGCAACGCTTTGACGTCCTCGATCAGAAGGTCGGCCGATTGCACCAGTTGGACCGCAAACGCAGTGTCAATAATATCGCTGCTCGTCAGTCCGAAATGAAGCCAGCGGCTTGCGGGCGGACCGATGTTTTCGGCAACGTTGGTGGTGAAAGCGACGACATCGTGATTGAGCGTTTTTTCCAATTCCTTGCACCGCTTCACATCGAATGCGGCTTTGGCGCGCATCCGGTCGAAATCCTCTTTGGGAACGACGCCCTCGTCCACGAGCGCGCGGCTGGCAAGCAACTCAATCTGGAGCCAGATTTCCAGCTTGCGCTGCTCGGTCCAAATCTCCCGCATTTTAGCGCGCGAATAACGCTCAATCATAAATCAATGCAAAATTTAAAATGCAAAATGCAAAATTGGGAACACGAATACGGAGCGCGGAGCACGTAATACGCAACACGCAACACGCAACACGCAATACGAAACGCGCGTCCACTCTGTGATGTTCATTACGTGTTACGTGTTGCGTGTTGCGTTATGCATCAGCGCTTGGCCATCTTTTTGCGCGCCGATTCCAGAATCTGGCGCTCGCGCTCGGTCAGGCTGTGGATGCCGTGGGCGGAAATTTTTTCAAGGATGGGATCCACTTCACGGCTGATAAAATCGCCAGTGCCGGCCTCGTCGGACTTTCTGGGGCGGCGCCAGGGGCGTTGTGAGGTTGCGTTGAGCGATTCCCGCGATGGCCGGCGCCGGCCAAATAGGCGCCAGCCGCCAAAAAGACCTTGGGACATTCCGGTCCATTGCGCAAGGACGACGCCTGTAAGCATTCCGCCCAGGTGCGCGGCATGAGCCGTGTTTCCGCCGAACTGGAAAAACAGGCCGCCAACCGCTATCAGCGCTTCGATGAGCAACAGCACTTTGGCCGGAAAGGTGATCGGCAGGATGAAAAATACCAGCAAGCTGATTGGCTGGTCCGGCGCTCGAATGGCAAAGGCGGCGATAAGACCAAAAACACCCGCCGACGCGCCGACGACCGGGCCGGAGAATTGCGGGAAAAGCAGACCGAACGCCACTTGCATCAGGCCGCCGACGGTTCCGCTCAGAAGGTAAAGCAGCAAAAGGCTCTTGCTGCCCGCCATTTCTTCAATTGCGCGCCCAAAAAAGTAAAGGCCGATGCTGTTGCCCAGCAGATGCAGAAATCCGGCGTGCATGAACTGGAAGGT